>Ga0306920_100004929_pt1 | contig 17160 bp, 19 predicted proteins | sample flu12Cox44000170_FD_204666 | JGI IMG/M metagenome (GOLD analysis project Ga0306920, IMG submission 204666) | Lab enrichment of tropical soil microbial communities from Luquillo Experimental Forest, Puerto Rico - flux4day.12C.oxic.44.000.170 (v2)... | ecosystem: Environmental > Terrestrial >... | reverse complement strand
GGCCACTGCACGGGCCCCCTGACGGGCTTGTAGTCAAGCCGGTCAGGCAGCGGCGGGCCAGGGGAGTGCTATCTGGTGACAGGCTCCGAATACCGGCGTGCCAGTCCGGCCATCCCGTTACCGGTTGGATACCCCGACCGTCGCAGGCGGTGCGCTCCGGTAGTCGGTTTGCCCTTGGATACCGGCGCGGGGGAGGTCGACTGGGTGCTGGTTGCGCTGCAGAACGCGGCGGCATCGTCGGCGGGGCCCGGTACCTGACTGCTGGCTGGGATCGCGCTCTGGGGGACGGGCTGGCGGGGGTGACGGTTCAGGACCTGGCGCAGGTCCATGGCGTTGGCGTCCCGGGCGGTCAGCGACCGGAGCCCGAAGGTGGACTCGATCATCTTCAGCGTGGAGGTGTGCTCGAACGGGCCAGCGTGGGCGACCCTCGCCGCGGCTAGGTTCGACACCACAATGGCCGGAACCCGGAATCCGAGCTGGGTGTAATCGGGCACCAGGCGCCCATCGGTCGGTGTGGCGCTGTTGCCGGTGTGATCGACGCTCGCCGGGCTGGTGTCGTCGATGACCTGCGGCGGCCGCACGTGGTCGAAGAACCCGCCCCACTCGTCGAAGGTGATGACCAGCACCGTGTTGTCCAGGTAGCCCGCGCCAGCGAGGGCGTGGTAGGTGTCGGCGAGGAATCGTTCACCCCGCCTGATGTCGGCCTTGGGATGGTCATCGGCCCCGGTCCCATCGTCGGCGAGGGCGAACTCGGGGTCGACGAAGCTGACGTTGGGCAGCAGCCCCTGAGCAACGGTGTCCAGGAACGGCAGGGTCTTGACCGGGACGCCGAGGACGTCGGTGTCACCACCGGCGTACAGGTGCCAGAACGGGTAGTACTTCAGGCCCCACAGCGCCAGGAATGGCAGGTCCCGGAAGAAGTAACCGCCGGTGGGGATGCCCTGGTTGTTGGGGACAGGTGAGAGCTGGTCCCAGATGGTCGGCAGCGCAGAGATCGTGGTGATGTTGTGGTCCCGGTCGGTCCGGGCGGCGTGCTGGTAGAAGCGGTTGGGGAAGGTCTCACCGGCGAAGGAGCAGAAATAGTGGTCCAGGGTGGTGTAGTTCTGCGCCAGGGCCCCGAGGACGGGCAGGTCGGGAACGGCCTTGGGCGTGCCGTCGGGGTTGAGATTGGTGTAGTAGCCGATCGGGAAGGTGTTCGCGGCGGCCCCGGTCACCCCCGGGTTCAGGTCCAGGGCGGTGGGGCGCTGTAGGAAGCCGTCCATCTTGCCGAAGTTGGATTCGATGAGCCAGCCTTCCCAGCTGTGGTCGGGGTCACTGTACCCGCAGCCCTGGAAGTCAGGGGCCAGGGGGTAGTTCGGATAGATATTGCCGTCGGTGGCCAGGTAGGTCATGTCGTGCCGGCCGTTGGCACCGGGCAGCCAGCTGAGGAAATGGTCGAACGACCGATTCTCCATCATCAGCACAACCACATGCTCGATGCCGTTCGAACCTTGCGGGGAGAGCGCCGGGGCGGCGCTGGCCGCCGTTTGCCCCAAGAATTCCGATCCAGTGAGGGCCGCACCGGTAGATGCGCCCATAAGCTGCAGAAAGCTTCGGCGTGTCAGCATGAAGGCCAGTATGAGCGCAGTTTTGAACGCCGGGCAAGCGGCTGTAAGACGCCCGGTGAAATTCTCCTTATAATCAGCCCGGGTCATATCACCAGCTCAGGGGGCGAGCACACCGGGGCGGTGGGCGCGTGGAGCGCAGACCAGCCGGCTGACGCCTGCGCGGTGGTGTGCCCGGCCCGGCCCCGGCGGGTAATCGCCGAGATTTCCGTCTGCATTGGCGTGACTGTCGAATGACGTTCACCCTCGGCCCCTAGCCTTCGCTCCGTTGATCTTGCGGGATCCGTGACGCCTGCGGCATTCGGCGTGGGCTGTTGGGAGCACACATGACCGGTCACGATCAGCTAGGCACCGGGCAACAGGGCGGGCCCGGGCCGGAGCCGGCGCACTCACCGGGGGTGGGCCGCCGCGGCTTCTTGAAGGGAATCAGCGCGCTCGGCGCGGCGGGCATGGCCGGCGTAGCCGCACCCAGCCTGGCCGGCACCCGGACGGTCGCCTCCCGAACCTCCACTGCCAGGTTGGCCCCGGCAACACCGATCCAGCACGTGATCATCGATTGCCAGGAGAATCGCTCATTCGACCATTACTATGGCTTCGCACCGTTCGCGGGTTCCAGCGGCGTCCCGCCAGGGTACTCGCAGCCCGACGGCAACGGCGGGACAGTGACACCGTTCGAATTCACCTCGCTTTCGACTCCGGACATCGGCCATTCCTGGGGGGCTGTCCATTCGGAGTGGAACGCGGGGAAGATGGACGGTTTCTACACCACCGATGGCGTTAACTGCATGGGGTATTACACGGCCGCGGAGCTCCCGTATTACTACAGTCTCTTCGATGATTTCACGCTCTGCGGCAACTACTTCTGCTCCCTCCTCGGCCCGACGTGGCCGAACCGGTTCTACCTGGCCGCTGGAACCTCGGGGGGGATCACCACTAACGGGGTGTGGGGATATGGCGTCTTTGACTATCCGATCATCCTCGACCTGCTGGAAGCGGCGGGCGTGACCTGGAAGGTTTACAACGTTAGCTGGGACAGCGTGCCGTTCGGCAACACCGACAACGTGTTCGTCTTCTGGAAGCGGTGGGCGCACGACAATCGCACGCGCGGCAGCCGGGGTGACTACCTCAACGACCTCAGACTCGGCAGGCTGCCGCAGGTTTCCTTCATCATCCCCAGCTTCGCCCGGGGATGGGATGAGCACCCTCCGGCCGACGTGTCGGTCGGTATGGGAATCCAGCAGCAACTCATCACCGCATTGCAGGAATCGTCGGCCTGGCAAAGCGCGGCCTACATCCTCACCTATGACGAGCACGGTGGTTACTTCGACCACGTAGCGCCGCCGGTATTCGACGCATACGGTGCCGGCATCCGGGTCCCGGCATGGGTCATCTCGCCATACGCGAAGAAATCCCACCTGGAGGCCACCGTTTACGAGCACACGTCAACGCTGAAGTTCATCGAGGCCGTCTTCGGCCTCCCAACCCTCGCCTCGATCAACCACCGGTTCGACGTATCAACACCCGGTGGCCCCAACAACGAAGCCTCGGGCGGCCAGCCAACCGGGCCGCCCGCCCCGCCGCGGGACGGCCGCTCCGAGGTCGGCAACCTCATGGAGTGTTTCACGTTCTGACACCACATTGCGTGAAAGGCCGATCGCCCTACCGTTGGTTGCTGGTGGAAAACGCTGCTTAATCTCTCGCAGCTCACTACACCGCGGAAATGGTCAATCTGCGCGCTACCAGCCACCGCGTGGGGGAACGCATCAGCGGTCGCGGACCGCCAGGACGACGTTACCGATCTTCTGCTCTGTTTCGACATAGCGGGCCGCCTCGGCCACGTCCTCGATCGGATAGACCCTGTCGATGACCGGTCGGTAGCTGCCCGCCTCCATCAGTTCCTTGATCAGGGCGACGTCCTGCCGGGTGTAGCGAGGCGGCAACTTGAACATGACTTTCCGGTCCCCGAAGCGCGAGGTCCAAAAGCCCAGCAGCAGATTCCGGAAGCCGTCGGTGGCCAGGTAGGTTCCGCCGGGTTCGATCAAACCCCGGCAATGGGCGAATGATTCCTTGCCGACGGCGTCGAACACCGAGAAGTACCGCTCACGATCAGAGGTGAAGTCCTGCTTCGTGTAGTCGATCACGCGGTCGGCGCCTATCGCCTGCACGGCCTCCACGCCCCGGGGGCCGCAGACCGCCGTGACCTCGGCGCCGAAATGCTTGGCCACCTGCACCCCGGCGGTGCCGATGGCGCCGGAGGCGCCATAGACCAGCACTCGCCGTCCCTGCAGCGGCCCGGCCAGCCGCAGGCACCACAAGGCGTTGAGGGCGCCGTCGGTAGCTGCCGCCGCCTCCTCAAAGCCCATGCCGTCAGGCATCGGCGCCACCCGGGCCGTCTGCGGGACGCAGGTGAACTCGGCGTGGCACCCGAACCTCAGGCCGGTGTTGCCGAAGACGCGGCTGCCGACTGCGATCCTGGTAGCCGCCGGGCCGGCCGCCACTACCTCGCCCGCGAACTCGGTGCCGAGGATCCGCCGCCGGGGCCGGCGGATGCCGGAGACAAGCCGGCTGACGCCGCTGATGACAAGGCCGTTGCTGCGGTTGGCTTCCCGGGTGTGGCAATCGAGGCGGTTGACGGTGGTGGCGCGGACCTGGACCAGGAGCTCGTCGTCCCTGGGCGCCGGCCGCGCCACGTCCTCGATGCGGAGCACGCCGGGCGGCCCGTAGCGGTCGTAGACGACGGCTTTCATATGAACAGAAAGTCTGGCATGGTGCGCGCCAGAAGGTATCGCCGACGGTCCGGTAGCCCGGGCTGTCGCCAGCTTGCGGCGTGTCCCACAGAGATCAACAGACGGCCGACCCAGAGCGTACCGCCGTGTTCACCGGCGCGGACGGTGCCGCGGCACCGGGAGCGCATCGGCGAACGGGGCCAGCGGCGCGGCCAGCGTCGGGGTCATACCCAGGCCCTACCCACTTTCGGCCGCGTTCTTCTGACGGCCCGAGTGGGCAAAGCGGCAGCGGCGAACGCGCGACGACGAGGAAAGGTAGAAGCGGCTGGGCGGCGGCAGACGCCGGCGCCGCGAGGGGAGACGAAGTTGCGCGCACACCCGTTACAGGTGCCGTGCTGGGCGCGGGGTGGGCCGGGGTCCGCCGTCGCGGACCCAATGGCCCATCCTCCCGATGCAGCAGCTTGCAATAGATAGCTCAACAGTATATATAGATCTTATGACTATGCGCGCTGTGCGCTGGTGTTTTGATGGCTGCTGCCCCGCCAAGGCCCGCCCCAGCAGGCGAGGTTCGCCGGCCGGTTCCACCGCGGCTACCGCGCCTGGTACGACGCGCACTAACGCACCTGACGAGATAACGCCGATGTGCCGGGGCGAGTACCCCGGCTCAACACGCAGGGGGCCGGGGCTGTGAACAGACAACCGGACATGCGCAGGCGACGCGCCAGAAGCGCGCTTGGCGCGAGCCTCGCGGCAGACGCGGCCCAGCCGGTCGGCAGGCTCGCCAGCACCGGCCGCGACGCAGCCGGGGAGCTGTTCACCGCCTGCTACCCCCGGCTAGCCGGCTGGGTCCGGCGGTTGGTCGACACCGACGAGGACGCGCATGACATCGCCGCCGAGGCGTTCGCCCGGCTGCTGAGCCGCTGGTCCCGGGTAGACAATCCCCACGGCTACCTATACATGATCGCCGCCAACCTGGTCAGTGACCACTGGCGCAAAATCGGCAGAGAACAGCGTGCGGTCGGCAAACTGACTGGTGCCGCCGCCGGGACCTCCTATCACCAGGCGCAGGAGGTGGACGTGCGGGCGCTGATCGAGGCACTGCCGCCGCGGCTGCGCGCCGCGTTCCTGCTCCACCACTACGCCGGCTTTGAGGTCCGGCAAATCGCCGCAATGACGGGCAGGCCAGAAGGCACCATCAAGGCCGACCTGTACCACGCGCGCCTACGGCTGAAAGCAGCCCTCAACGATACCCGAGGTGATCCCGCGCCAGGGGCGGTGACTGGCCCTTCGCGCATCGCATCCGCAGGCCGGGTCGACCGTCGGCGCCTGGGTAACCTGCGGTCGTGATCGACCGACTGCTCGACGGCGACCCTGCTATTCGCTGGCAGGTGCTGCGCTCACTACTTCCAGCCTGGGGCGCGGATCCCCGATCCCCGGATGGCAAAGGCGGTCGGGGAGTGTAGTCCAATCGGCAGCCCGACGTGCACCGGCGCGCGTGCCAGCCTGCGAAAGGGTGCAGCTGCGGCCGGGCCGTTTTGCTGAGTGGCATTGCCTCCCAGGCCTCCGGTGACCTGCTTCCGGCAATTCCCCGGCCCAGGGCAGCGAACCGTCCGCCCCGGCGGGGCGGGATGAGGAATAACGGCGGCCGGTAACCGCCCAGCCCTCCCGGCCGGTTGCTCGTTATTCTGGCTGCCGCGTTAGACGACGTCCCGCTCGAGCGCCTGCCCGGCGACCGGAACGCCAAGCCGCAGAACCAGCCAGATGCGCGTGGGGTCGGCCAGCAGTCCCGGCTCGGTCACCGGGTCGCCGTCGATGATCAGCAGGTCGGCGAGCTTCCCCTCTTCCACGGTGCCAACGTGCTCGCCGAGTCCCAGCGCCTGCGCCGCGATCTTCGTGGCGGCCACCAGAGCCTCGCCCGGGGTCAGCCCGTGAAAGATCATCCGCTGGACCTCCAGGGCGACCGCGACCTCCATGTCGCTGCCAAGGGCGATCTTGACGCCTGCGTCCCGCGCGGCCCGCATCGAGGCCGCGCCGTTCTCCAGATTCTGATCTGCCAGGTCCACCAGCTCGGGCGGCATCTCGGCCACGCGCTCCGCCGTGGCGGGGTCGACGGCGTCGCCTAGGCCGGCCATCCAGTAGTAACCGGACAGCGTAGGCACGAGCACCTGGCCGCTTTCGGCCATCGCATCCAGCAGGTCGGGCCGCCGATGCAAGAAGATGCCGTGCTCGACGGTGTCCGCGCCGTGAGTGACCGCCGCCTCGCAGCCGGCGAGCCCTTCGGCATGCGCGGACAGCCGGTACCCCATCCGGTGCGTCTCATCTGCCACGGCAGACAGCTCTTCCTCAGTCACTTGCAGCGGCTCGGGATCCTCCATCTCGTTCGACCGGGCGCCCGTGGTCATGATCTTGACGAAATCGGCCCCAGCCCGGATCTGCTCGCGTGCCGCGCGCCGCATGCCGTCGGGCCCGTCCGCCTCGCGGTACATCGTGCCGTAGAAGCGGCCCCCCGGCGCCGTAGCCGAAATGATCTTGCCGCAGGTCAGCAGGCGGGGCCCGCGGAACGCGCCGTAGCGCATCGCCTGGCGGGCTTCCTGCGGCCACTGGCCCTGGGCGCCGGTGAACCGGATCGTCGTGACGCCCATGCGCAGGAACTCGCGCAGCTCGGCCTGCAGGAAATGCGCCGAGGTACCGGGCAGGAAGGGCTCGGCCCCGCGCAGGGTCTGCGGGGTATCGCTCAGGATGTGCGTGTGGGCCTCGATCAGGCCCGGCATGAGCGTCCGCCCCGCCAGGTCCAGCAGTCTGGCGCCGTCCGGGCACGGCTCGGACTCTTCGCCGACGCGCCGAATCACTCCGTCCTCGACCAGGACCGCCGCGCCGCCGCGAACCGCGCCCCCCGTGCCGTCGAACAGGCGGCCGCCGGTCAGCCACAGACGCCCCTTGCCGCGTGGAGGATCAGCGATGAGGGCCGGGAATCGATGCGTCACGCTGGACCTCCTTGCGCGGGCGGCGTAGCAGACGCTACACGGACTCGAACGGCCATGACGACGGTGGTGCGGGCATGCGGCCGGTGCGGTTCGCGGCCGGCGGCGCGGAGTATGAGATCGACCGAGCGAGAAGAACGCCGCAGGGTTCCGCCGGAAGCTGGCACCGTTCATCAAATATGTCCGCCGAGCCGGGCGGGGATCGCGTCGACCGCCGCGTCCCACCGGCTCTCTTCAGCCGCGACCCGGGACGGGCCAGGCTGGCGATCAGCAGCCTGGGCATCGGGAGAATTCGGTGGGGGTCGTGACTTCGCACCGGGTGCCCCGGTTCATCCGCCGACATGTCGCCCGTTCATGATCACGAACCGCAGGGCCCATCCGCTCGGGGCAATCCATCGGGATTGACGATGGAAAGCCAGGCCGCAAGCCTGGGCTGGTGAGCACCGATGCAGACCAGGGCAGGGAGTTCGCTGAGCTCTTCCGCGCCGTCTACTTGACTTTCCACCGCCGAGACGGGCCGCGCAGCCAGTTGCCCAATGCCTCGCTCGCGGTACTTGAGCACCTGGCGCTGGCTGGGCCGCTGACAATCGGCGAGGCAGCGGCGCACCTGCGCCGCGCGCAATCGGTGATGAGCGAGATCGTCAGCCACCTAGAGCGCCAGGGCATGCTAGAGCGCGAGCGCGACCCGGCCGACCGGCGCCGAACCCTGATCTGGCTGACCCCAGCCGGGCACGCTGCTTTGCACCGCCAGCGCGAGGTACTCAGCGCAACCCAACTCGCCGACGCGATGTCCCGGATGCATCCAGGTCAGGCCGATGCGCTCTTGGGCGCGCTCCGCGCGCTCGTCCAGTCTGCAACTCCGCCCCGAGACCGCCCCCACGCATCCCAAGGAGGACCTCATGAGCACGACGCCCGCCTGTGAAAGCTGCGGCATGCCGATTGAAACCGGGCGATACTGCAGCCACTGCACCGACGAGACCGGCCAACTCCAGTCCTTTGATGAGCGGTTCGAGCGAATGACCGCCTGGCAAGCCCGGCGCAACCCTGGCACACCGCGCGCGGAGATCGAACGCCAGACTCTGGCATACATGGCCACTATGCCGGCCTGGCGTGACCACCCCCGCGTCACCTCGGGAGCTGGCTAACCATCTCAGTAGGCCTGCGCGCTGTGGCGTCTGCGCGCATGGAACCGATCTGGTTGGTTGCGGGATCAGGACTGGCTGCTCAGTTGGCCGGGTCTGATCTCGGTGTGCTGGTTCCTGGGCCGGCCGGAAACCCCGTGGGCGGCCATGGGCTCAGGCGGTACTGTTCGGATCGTGAACATCCGGCGGGCCACTGATCAGGACTGGCCGCTTATCTATCCGTTCTATGCGGTGATCATGGCCGAGGGCAAGACCTATCCGTTCCCCGAGCAACAGACCCTTGAGGAGGCCCGGCCCTGGTGGATGGAGCAGCCGCCCGGCCAGACGGTGGCCGCCGTCAGTGACGGCGTCATCATGGGCTCGGCGAAGATGGGCCCCAACCGGCCCGGCCGCGGGTCGCACGTGGCGACGGCGTCGTTCCTTGTCGATCCGGCCTGCCAGGGCAAGGGGGTGGGTCGGGCCCTCGGGGAGTATGTCTTGGACTGGTGCCGTTCGGCGGGTTTTGCGAGCATTCAGTTCAACGCGGTCGTTGAGTCGAATGCCGCCGCCGTGCACCTGTGGCAGTCGCTCGGCTTTCAGATCATCGGCACGGTACCCGAGTCCTTCGATCACCCCGAGCACGGCCTGGTCGGCTTGCACGTCATGTACCGGCCTCTCTGAGGCGGCGCCGCGCGCCACAGCCGCCAGCACCCACCTGACGAGGCTCCCGGTCTGCGCAAACGATCATCGGACAGTAGGCCGCCCGCAGGGAATCAGCGGCTGGGCCGCAAGACTGCCGTGACCGTATGCCACCTTCTACGGTCCCGTCCAACTCCTGGCCCTACGCGCGTCGAAGCGCCGATCTGCACGGCGATGAGGCTTGCGCGACCAATTCGATGAGTCGTGCTGAACGGGCTGATCTGCGGCTGGGGGACCCGGCGAATTCGCTTGGGCATTGCCCCTGCCAGGCGGCAAGTGGAATTCAGGGCGCGCCGGCCGGTGCACGACCTGCGTAGCAGGGCCGTGCCAGCACCGTCAATGCGTCCAAGGTGGGGTGATCCACGAGCCGTCCGGCAGTACGCCGCGGAAGCCGACGCTGGTGGTGACCCAGGCGGTGGCCGGCCTGTCGCCCAGGTTGTCCACCCCGAACTGGGCGCCGGCCGGGACCAGGATCGCGTCACCCGCCGCTGCCTGCTCGGCCCGGCCGTCCACGGTGGCCTGGATGGACCCGCTGAGCACGTACAGCACCTCCTCGCGGGACACGTGATGCGGGATCCCTTCGGTGTGGCCGGGGATCTCGATGTGCCAGGCGCACAGCTCCTGGCTGCCTCGTTTCGGGCTGGCATAGGCGGTGAAGCTGGCGCCGTGCATCGCGTGAACGGCGGCCTGGTCGGCGTGGATGACCGGCATGGGACTCTCTCTCAAAATAGACAAGTAGCTTGCGTATATGTTCAAGTAACTTGCCTAACCTGTCAAGCTGGAGGCATGCGGAACGACGACGCCCAGTCGCTTGCTTTCAGCTTGCTGGCGGCGAGCCGCGCCTTGGTCGACGGGATCTCCGCTGGGGTAAGGGCCCGCGGTTTCGCTGACGTGCGCCCGGCGCACGGGTTCGCTTTCACCCTGCTGTCGGCCGGCGGCGCCACCATCACCCAGCTGGCTCAACACCTGGACGTGACCCGGCAGGCGGCAGCGCAGCTCGTGGACGAACTCAGCGCCAACGGCTACGTGGAGCGGCGCCCGCACCCGCGGGACGCTCGCGCACGGCTGATTGTGCTCACCGAGAAGGGTTGGGCCTGCACCCACGCCGCCGAGGCCGCTATCAGAGACACGCTGCGGCCATGGGAAGCGGCACTTGGCCCCGGCCGGCTGCTCGCCCTCCGGGACGACTTGCTCCGGGTCGCGCCGAGCGGACCGCTCCGGCCGGTCTGGTGATCGGGCCCGCACAGTACGTCGTGTCGCGTGCGGAGGAAAAGACCACAGGACGGCGGTGCCACACGCCGGGTCGCTGTAGGCAGAATGCGTCTGGCCTGATGCCCCACGGCAGGCATCTCTCGGTCATCAGGCGCAGAATGCACAATCTGCGCGCCGCTCCCCAGCACGACTGCCTTAGGGCAGTGCGGCGGTGAGGTCGATTTCGATGAGTTGGCCTGTGTAGCCCAGCGCCGTGACTCCGAGGAGGGTGCTGGCGGTGGCGAACGCCGGGGCGAGCGGCGAGGCGTTGAGGCGATCCCATGCGCTGGCCAGGACGGTGCTGTCGGCAGAAACTACGTAAATGACGGAGCGGACGACATCCTGCGGCGTGCCACCGGCAGCGGACAAGATCGCCAGGGCGTTCGCGACCACCTGGTCGATCTGGGCGCCGAGGTCACCGGGCCCGACAACCTGCTCGTCGGCATCCAGGGGGCACAGGCCCGCGAGGTGGGCGGTGCGGGCGGCTTCGGCGATCGTCAGGTGGGCGTATCCGGAGGTGGGGTGAAGACCTTCGGGGTTGATGAGGACGAACCTGTCGGTCATGACGATCATCCTTTCACCGCCCATGCCGAGTCGGCGCTCGGGAAATCGGCGACCCGATGAGTTCACTCACGCTATGCGAACGCCCTTCGCCCCGGGCGAGGCGCGTACAGCCGCCGCGATGCGGAAGTCATCGGAACGGCCTTCGCCTTGAAATATACCGTCTGTCTGTATATAAAGATGGCGTGAGCCAACGTCCGCTGCAGGAACCCGCCTTTCTGATCCTCACCGCGCTGGCTGGCGGGGCCCAGCACGGCTATGGGATCACGGCCGACGCTGGGCAGATCTCCGGCGGGCGGGTCCGGCTTCGCGCCGGCACCCTGTATGCGGCGCTGGACCGGCTCGGGGGCGATGGGCTCGTCGAGGTGGATCACGAGGAGGTCGTAGACGGCAGGCTGCGCCGCTACTACCAGCTCACCGAGGCCGGCGCGCAGCGGCTCGCATCCGAGGTTGCCCGGCTGCGGGCTAACACCACCGCCGCGGCGCAGCGGCTTGGCCTCATCGCGGGGACACCATGAGCGAGCGGGGCGAACTGGAGCACCGCTACCGGCGCCTGCTTGCCTGGTACCCGGCCGGGCACAGGCGCGATCACGAGGAAGAGATGCTCGGAGTCCTGCTCGCGGCTGCGCGCGGCGGGCAGCGCCGGCCGGCCCTGGCCGACGCGGTCAACCTGATCTGGGGTGCGCTGCGGATTAGGGTCCGCACCGGGCCGGCGCCGCTTGATCCGCGCTGGCGGGACGCGCTGGCGGTCTGTAGTGTAGCGGCGCCGTTGCTGCTGCTGGGCGTCGTTACCGGAGCTCTGCTCAGCCTCGACGCTGCTCACCTGGGCCGCATTGTCTCCTGGTGGCAGATCATCCCGGCGGACCCCGTTCTGCTTGGCCCTGTCGCGCTCGTGGCCTTGGTGCTGCTCCAGCTTCGGCGGTTGGCGGCGCTGGCCGTCGTTGTGGTGACCGTCGGTCTTTCCCTCTACGCGGTGGGCGCGTCGGCCTACGGCTCGGCCGGATACATGTTCTGGGTCGTGCTCGGCGCGCTGGAGACGGCGGCCCTGGTCTCCTCTCCTGGCCCGCGGCGCGGGCTGGAACTGATCGGGCGGCGGCGCATGGCGGCCATCACCATTGCCGCCATGGCGGCGGGAGGCCTGCTCGTCTCGGCCTTGGCAACTCCCGCGGTGCCCATGCCGGTCATCAGGGACCTGGCTGTGGTCCTGGGATCGGCGGCAGCCGCCGCGGTCGCGATCAGGTCCTCGGCGGTAGGCCGGCGTGTGGTGGCGCTGCTTGCGATCCCCGCCTGCCCGCTCATCGTCGCAGTGTCCGGCCTCACACCGGCCGGGCCGGTAACGACCGGCGATCTCGCACTGATCTACCTGCCGACGCTGGCCGGGCTGTCTATCGTCCTCCTGGCCTCGCGCCGCCGCGACCGCGGTCATCTTGGCGCCGATGCGCCCCACCGGCCTGATCCGCCGCCGGGCCCGCACTCGGCCCCCGGCGGTTGCTAATGCGCATCACCCGCGCCACGGCCTGACCTGTCCGCCAGTATCGGCGGCTACGACAGCACCCGCGGATTAAAAGCCTGAAGTGTGCGGCTGCTGCGGTGTGTGGCAGTGCGGCTAGGTCCGCTGGAACTAAGCACTGCTCTGAGTGCCCTGACCCAAGCCGGATGGCAGGAGAGGACCGGGAGGCCTGCAAGGTCGTCACAACGGTGGCGAGCGAATCGGCTGAGTCTCGTAGTGTCAGAGGGTGAACAGCTTCCAGTGCCCCTCAGAGACGACTTCGACGGCGCCGTCGGTGACTTTGATGGCGGTCTGATCGTCAATCGCGTACCCCGGCACCGGCACGCTAGCGGCCCATTTTTCTGCGCCAGCCATGGAGTTGTCCGGCAGCATTGGGTTATCCAGGTGCGGGAACATCGAAAAATCCACCATTCCCAGCGCCTCGTCGTTACCGGTGGGCGGCTTCCAGCCGACGAAGTCCTCCCCGACGTTGGGGGACAACACCATGCTCCCGCCGCTCACTCCCACCCAGACCGCGCGCAGCGACGGCAGAAGGTCTGCCAGTCCGGACTGCCGCATCCAGTAGCACAGATACAAGGCATCGCCGCCTCCCACCAGCAGGGCGTCAGTCTCCTGGACCGGGGGAACCCAATGCCCTTCATCGATACTGGGCAGCGCGGTGAGCTCCAGCACGCCCAACGACTTCCAGCCCAGTTCGCACAACGGGGTGGAGGCTTGTCCAGTGATCAGCTGCCATGCCACGCCAGGACCGCCCATGGCGTACGCCGCGGTGGGAATGCAGAGGGCGCTGGACTCGGCAACCGGTTTGCCCAGCAGGTCGACCAGCGCGTTATGGATGCTCGCGTTCTTGATGCCAGCGGAGGTGAGAAGAAGCTTCATCATGCCCTTCCTTGGCGATATGGTCGCCTGCTTTGAGCCGTGCTGCAGCCATCAGTGCACTGGTGACGTAGGGGCAGACGATGGGAGTTGCGGCAACTCATCGCCCTCGGCGCAGAATGCTGACCAGATCTCCCGGCCAGCTGAGCCTACGCCGGACCCTTAGGGCGCAGCGTCGTTCGTCCTAGTCCTGGAGCGCTGCGGGCGATTCACGTCGCACCCGACCACAGCACCGGTGTTATTGGCCAGCGCCGCGCCGTCGACGGCGAGCCGCCCGGAATCGTCGGCGTGTCAGCGTGTACCGGCTGGTGACGGGAAATGTTGCCACGTTCGCGACCAATCGTGTCACCACGGTCTTGTCCTGGGGACCGCTCGGGGGCGGCCTGGCCGGGGCCCCATACTGAGGTGTCCAGCCGCGGCCGTTTTGGCCCAGCTCGAGCGCTCCCGGTCTGACTGCCTCATACTCGGAGCCAAGCAGGCCGTTCGCCCGCGAGGTGCCGATGGATGACCCGGACGACCCGTATAGCCCGGATAACTTGTCATGGAACTGGCGGTTTGGGGGGCCGAAGTGGCGGCCGTTCACGCGCCTTCCCGGGCGCGGGCCGCGCGTTCCACCGCCCCCGTGGGCCAGGAAGCCGCCGAAGCCGAGTGAGGCCGAGCGCGAACAGGCGAAGCGCGCCGAAGCGCGAGCAGAGCGGCTGCATTTGGCGGGCCTGACCAACGCCGCGGTGATCATCGTGGGCGTGGTCCTCGGCGCGATGGTAGTCCTGCTCGTAGTGGTGGTGGCCAGCCAGCATTAAGGGCTCAGCATGATCTCAAAGCACCGGCCTCGCCAGCCCTCGGGGGCAGCGGAACCGGGCCCGGCGCCACTGGCGGGTGAGCCGGAGATGCCGGAACGGTTCACCGAGGCGCAAGCGCAGGTCTGGGATCGGTACACTGCCCGGCTACGCGGGATGAACCTGCTCTACGCCGCCGACGCGAACGCCGACATCGTGAGGTTGTGCCGTGAGTTCAGCGTGACTCCGCTGGCCGGTGCGGGCCTGCGCCTGGCACGGTCAGTATGGGAGAGAATTGTGGCGTGGGCATGGATCTGAACGCGGCAATCACGTTCGTTTCGACCTACGGGCGCATTCTGGAGCGGCGCCGGCTGCACATGCTCCTCGGCGAGGGCACGGCGGAGGGCGTGCTTACCGCGCTCGACGCCTACCGGACCGCGGACGGCGGCTACGGCTGGGGTCTGGAGCCCGACCTGCGATCAACGACCAGCCAGCCCGTCGCCGCCATGCACGCCCTGGAGGTGCTCGCCGGGGTGCGGGACACCAAGAGCCGGCGGGCACCCGAGCTGCTCGACTGGCTGTCTGGTCACACGTTTCCCGACGGCGGCGTGCCGTTCGCACTGCCTTACTCGGACACCGCCGGGAGCGCGGGGCACTGGGTGACCGCCGACTCGACGGCCTCGTCGCTGATGATGACCGCACAATTGGCGGCTCAGGCGCACCGGCTGGCCCGCTACCGAAGCGATGTCGCTGAGCACCCGTGGCTCGCCCCGGCTACCTCGTACTGCCTGGACGAGATCGAGCAGACCACGTCGCCGCACGCTATCGAGCTGATGTTCGTGCTGCGGTTCCTGGACGCGGTAACCGAGCGGACGCCGCGGGCCTGGCCGCTGCTCGAGCAGTTCAGCGGCTACGTGACCAAGGACGGCCCGCACCCGGTGACCGGCGGTGCCGAGGGAGAAGTACTGCACCTGCTCGATTTCACCCCGTACAGCGATGCGCCGTCGCGCGCCGTGTTCCCGGCCGAGGCCGTAGCCGCGGACCGTGACCGGCTGGCGTCCCAGCAGCAGCCCGACGGTGGCTGGGAGGTCACCTACGCCTCGTTCAGCCCGGCCGGTGCCCTCGAGTGGCGCGGGTACACAACGGTCCAGTCGGTCACCGTGCTGCAGAACGGCCGCTTGTGACCGGCCTCGTCGAGAAGGCGTGACGTGCGCTGCGCGGAGCCAAGTTGATACTCGCCACCGTCACCGACCCCGGCGACGTGTGGCCCGCCGTAGGCGAAACCGTCGACGACGTGACCGCGTGGATACGCGCACGCACCGGCGGCAGCGTGGTTGTGAACTGGCGCTTCTAGCGCCATAATGGCGCCATGCCCAGTGTGCAGATCAAAGATGTCCCAGAACAGACGCACGCTGTCTTGCGCCAGCGTGCGGCCGCCGCACACCAGTCCCTCCAGGAGTATTTGCGGGCCCGGCTGATCGAGGAAGCAAGCGAGCCGACCCTGGAGGAGGTCCTGGACCGAGCGGGTGGCCGCTCCGGCGGCTCAGTGCCGCTAAAGACAGCCGTATCGACGCTGCGCGCCGACCGTGATCACCGTTGACGCCAGCGTCTTGGCCGTCGCGCTCGCCGACGACGGCCAAGACGGCGATCAGGCGCGAGCCCGCTTGCGCGGGGAGCGGCTGACCGCCCCCGAACTGGTCGATCTCGAGGTCACCTCGGTCTGGCGGCGGCAGGTGCGCGACGGCGCCATGGATGCCCGCCGGGCCGCGCTGGCGTTGGCTGACCTGACCGCACTGCCGGTGCGGCGGGCACCCCACCGCGCTCTGCTGGCCCGCTGCTGGGAGCTTCGCGACAACCTGACGATCTACGACGCGTCATACGTCGCGCTCGCTGAGGCGCTGGAGGTGACCTTGCTCACCGGTGACGGGAGGCTGGCCCGGGCCACGGGCCCACGGTGCCACATCGAGGTGCTGCGCCCAGCGCCATGAGCTGCCATTGGCGGATGCACCGCGATCGACGTGGACATCCTCACCTCGCGGCGGGCCGAACCAGACCGGTTCAAGGTGCGCGCCGAAGCGGACAAGGTCCGCGACACCAACGGCAACCGGCTGACCGATATCCAGGTCACCTTCCAGATCATCTTTCCGGGCGACAAGGCCGGGGCCGTATTGCCGGACGCGGTGAAGAAATCACACGACCGGCTGTGCACGGCTCGGCCGCACCGTGGAGATCGGCACACCCATCACCACCCGCATCGCGTAGCGGCACCGCCTGGCGCCAGGCCCGCAGGCTTGCCGAAGGCCATCGCGGCTCCCATTCACCGAGACGCCAGCGCCGGCATGACCATGCAGCGCATGCAAGCGGCATCGGCCTTTCCACCTGGCTGCTGTCGATGGTGCCCGGGCCGTCGCGGTCTTGTCGCCCAGGCCGCTGGGCTGCCAGCATCCAGATGCCCGGGCTGATGTGCCGTCCGGCCTAGATGCTTGCATTCCTCCGATCGACAAAATGTTGTCTATGCGGCTGCTGTGGCCGGTGTGATTCCGAGGTCGTGGAAGAGTGCCTGCATGCCAGTGCGGAGGGTCTCGTAGTCGCGGTCGATGCGGGTCCAGTGCGCGGGCTTGCGTCCGCGGCGGGGGCTGCGGATTCCGGCCAGGATGGGAGCGATGACCTGGTCGCGGAGGGCGAGCAGGGCGGCGATGGTTCGGGCGGCCTCGGGCGGGATGTGGTAGCGGCGGGTCCGGCCGGGCTTGGCGGCGAGGCCCTTGCCGCGGAGCTTGCGCAGGTCGTAGGCGGCCTGCCGGGCGGTGTAACCGTTGTGGTGGGTCAGGGCGCGCACCTTGGTGGCGTGCTCGGCGATGGTGAACCCGTGCGGTGCGCTGGCCAGGGCCAGCGCGGCCGACAGTGCGGCGCGGATCCTCGGTTTGTTGAGGTCGATGCCGCCGGTGCGGGTGGCGCCGAGCCGGGAGGGCAGCGGCAGGTCGTCGAGGAAGCCGTCGGTGATGAAGGCGATGTCGGCGCAGTCCAGGGCGGTGGCGAACCGGCCGGTGATGCCGGC
>Ga0306920_100004928_pt1 | contig 17162 bp, 16 predicted proteins | sample flu12Cox44000170_FD_204666 | JGI IMG/M metagenome (GOLD analysis project Ga0306920, IMG submission 204666) | Lab enrichment of tropical soil microbial communities from Luquillo Experimental Forest, Puerto Rico - flux4day.12C.oxic.44.000.170 (v2)... | ecosystem: Environmental > Terrestrial >... | reverse complement strand
TCTACACACCATTCCGGGAGCCGATGGTGGGAGTTCAGCCGTCAGACCAGGCCAGGCTCAAATTAGAAGCCGCAAAGGTGATTCGTGAGATCGTGCAGCCGGCCTACGCGGACCTGCTCAAATTTTTCCGCGACGAATATGTGCCACACACGCGTGCGACACTTGCAGCCGAAATGTTGCCGGACGGAAAAACGTATTATCGCCAGAAAATTCGCGAGTTTGTCACGCTCGATCAATCGCCTGATGAAATTCACCAGACCGGTTTGTCGGAGGTTGCCAAATTATATCAGCAGATGATCGACGCAATGCACGAATCCGGGTTCAAGGGCGAGTTTTCGGCATTTGTGAAATTCCTTCGTGACGATCCGCAGTTCTACGCCAAAACACCGCAGGACCTGCTCAATCGCGCCGCCTGGATTGCGAAAGTATTCGACGGCAAATCGTCGCAATACTTTGGCTATCTGCCGCGCATGCGCTTCGCCATCAAACCCGTCCCGGCCGATCTTGCGCCGTTTTATACTTCAGGCCGTGGCGGTCCGGGCGTTTATCTCCTGAACACATACGATCTGCCGCATCGCCCGCTCTACAATCTGCCCGCGCTGACCCTGCACGAGTCCGCACCCGGACACGCATTCCAGATTCCGATCGCGCTCGAGCACAAAAACCAGCCAGACTTTCGGCGATTCGACTACATTTCCGCGTACGGTGAAGGTTGGGCGCTTTATTGTGAAAAACTAGGCCAGGAAATGGGGATGTACGAAACGCCATACGAGCGCTTTGGGATGCTTGGTTATCAGATCTGGCGCGCGGCCCGGCTCGTTGTCGACACTGGCGTTCATTCGAAAGGTTGGACGCGCGAACAGGCGCTCAAGTACATGCATGATTACACCGCGCTACCCGAGCATGAGATCGAAACCGAGGTGGACCGTTACATCGCATGGCCCGGGCAAGCCCTCTCTTATTATATGGGCGAGCTCGCGATCGTGCGTGCCCGGGAAAAGGCGGAGAAGGCGCTCGGAGCGAAATTCAACATCCGCGCTTTCCACGATGCGGTGCTCGAACTCGGCTCAGTACCGCTGCCCGTTGTCACGACGAGAATCGACCGCTTTATCACTGAAGACGGCAAAGGCCCTTACCCGGATATGGAGTGATTACGTCTGCGGTATAAGAGACGATGACTGAGGCTGAAAAGCGAGTCCGCGAGTATCTCGCGAAGATCGGCCGCCGCGGTGGTCTCGCCGGCCGGCGTGAGCTCACACGTTCGCACGCCAGGCAGATGGTCGCCATCCGTGAAGCCAAACGCGCGGCGTTGAAAGCGGGCAAACCGTGGCCACCGCGCAATCGTCGATTGCTGAAGCTCTCCTGACACCTTGTTCAAACCCCATCGTAAGCCGCTTACGATGCATCATCCGGGTAGCGGTCGCCGCGGCGACCTGGTGAAGCCTGCCCTGAGCAGAGCCGAAGGGGCGGCTCGTCGAAACACTTATCAGTTGATCGCCAATCTCGATGCAATTTCCGCTCCATCATAAGCCGCTTACGATACATGAGCGGCACGGCTGTTTTCTGCGCTCATCCAGTGCCAGCATCCGCCTCTTCCTTGTTCGGGAGAGGGTGCGAACCATGCCGCCCTGGCATTAATTGGTAGCCGAGTAAGTTTCGTCCTGATCAACAATTCATGCGCGCCTGGAATGCCGCATCGTAAGCGGCTTACGATGCATGAAAGCTGCGATTGGGTCTTGAAGATTTGTCGCGCCTTCGCGTCGCAGTTCCCCGGCGCCAAAATCCATTGGCGCGCGAGCTACTATCGTAAGCCGCTTACGATCGGTGAAACGCGCAGTGTTTGGTTTAATCTTGTCGCCGCGCAAGTGCGCTCGACGGGTGAGACGACGTTCGCCGATGGATGCAGGTGCAGATAGATCAAAGTAACCGATTGGCGTTAGTGCCGATTGGGCTGATTCTGCTTGACACACCAGAGCCCGTTTTCCTATGGGTTGCAATGGACAACACTTCACTTCGGCAACTCAAGGCAGCTAATAGTAACGAAGTGTATGGGCGGTGTACCGGGGCGCATACCCGATGCACCGCCCGTCCATTGAATCGACACCAACACAGACGGACTTAACTCCGCACGAGTTCTAAACGGTTGCTGACTTAGCCGGTCGCTTTGACTTCGTGGCGGATCTTTTCCGCGTGCGCGACTGCTTCTGCGATTTCGCGACACTCGGTTTAGCTGCGCCTGATGTAGCTTGTTGTTCTTTCGGCGTGGACGCAGGCTTCTTTCGCTGTGCGTCGCGTTGTTTGTTCTTGTCGCGCAAGTACGCTCTGAATTTCTTGTAGGCCATTCCGCCGCCGAACCCGGCAGCGGCTATCGTAATCGCTGCTGCAATTTTCACAGGTCCTCGTCCTGGGGCCAGATGCCACGGACATTTGGCTAACGGATATTTATCGGGCAGAGAGAACGCGCAGCCAGGCGACGAACATTTGCGGGCCATAGGTCGTTGTGATTTCTAACAAACTCTCGAGGCAATTACAACAAAGTATCGTCTCTGGCGCTAACCTCGGTTCCCTGAACTGCAAATTCAGGGTTGCTCTTCAATGCAGAGAGGTTGCGCCGTAATTTGCAGTCACTGCGAAATCATAGGATAAAAATTGGGCCTCGCTGTCCTCGCGTTACGTGCTGTTCGGCCAAAAATTAATATAGAGAGCCTTGGCGGAACTGCCTAAATTCATCCCAGGATGACGGATGAGCAGAAATCGAAAGTCCGACTGGAAATCGCGCACGTTCTTTTCATCGACATCGTGGGCTATTCGAAATTGCGCATCAACGAGCAGAGCGCTCAGATTGAAACGTTGCGCGAGATCGTCCGCGGGACGGAGCAATTCCGCATCGCTGAAGCGGAAGGAAAGCTGCTCCGGTTGCCAACCGGTGACGGTGGCGCGCTTGCTTTCCGCAACAACCCCGAGGCACCGGCACTTTGCGCCGAGGAAATAGCCAAAGCGCTAAAGAGTCATCTGGAGATCCGGGTCCGAATGGGCATCCATAGCGGTCCTGTTAACGAAGTCACCGATTTAAACGAGCAGGCGAATATTGCCGGCGCCGGGATCAACATCGCCCAGCGCATCATGGATTGCGGTGACGCCGGTCACATCCTGGTGTCGAAGCACGCCGCGGAAGACCTCGAGCAGTACGACCAATGGCAGCCGTACCTCCACGATCTTGGCGAATGCGAAGGCAAACACGGCGAACGTCTGTACGTGGTAAATCTTTACAACGGTGAAATCGGCAACTCCGCTGTTCCAACGAAGCTCCGGAGAAACGCGATCGCCGAAACCATGGCTTCCGCTACGGTCGGAAATCGCCGCCGCTACTGGATTGCGGCGATAGCTATCGGTGCGTCGATCCTGCTTGGCGCGGCAAGCCTGTTTTTGACGACACGAACCGCTCACATAACGGGACGCGGCGGATCAGCGTCATCGGTCTCGGAAAAAAGCATTGCCGTCCTGCCGTTCCAGAACCTCAGCGACGATAAATCGAATGCTTACTTTACCGATGGCATCCAGGACGAAATCCTTACTCGGCTCTCCAAGATTGCCGAACTCAAGGTGATCTCGCGCACCTCTACGCAGAAATACAAAAGCACGCCCGAGAACTTGCGTGAGATCGGCCAACAATTAGGCGTAGCGCATTTTCTCGAGGGCAGTGTGCAAAAAGTCGCTAATGCTGTGCACGTGAACGTGCAGCTGATTCGCGCCGCAACGGCCGAACATTTATGGGCGGAAAGCTACAATCGCAAACTCGACGATGTCTTTGGAGTTGAAGGCGAGGTGGCCAGCGCCATTGCCGACCAGCTCAACGCCAAGCTCTCCGGCGCTGAGCAAAAAGCCGTTGCGGAGAAGCCGACCCAGAATGCAGTCGCTTATGACGTTTACTTACGCGCGGTCGCAATCGATAACGCACTCACCTTGGACACGACAAAGCAGGTCGCTGACCTTTATGCCGAGGCGGTTCGGCTTGATCCTCAATTCGCGCTGGCGTGGGCCCGCCTCGCTGTCGCGCGAAGCCAGCTCTATTTCAATGGCCTTGATTTGGAGAGGAACAGCGGTGCTGCGGTGAAGGAGGCCGCGGACCGGGCGATGGCGCTCCAACCTGACCTCGGGGAAGCATGGCTCGCCCAGGGCGTTTATCGCTACCGGGTCCTGCGCGATTTCCAAGGCGCGCTCCGGTCGTACGAAGAGGCGCTCAGGCGTTTGCCAAACAGTGCTTTCGTGCTTGAGCAGATGGCTCACCTTGAGCGACGGCTCGGGCAGGCTGACGTCGCGCAAAAACATTATCAGGCAGCCGCACAATTGGATCCGCGCAACATCGGCATCCTTTTAACCTTGGCCGACGCATTCCAGACTGTCCGTCGTTATGACGAAGCCCGGGCGGTCCTTGATCGCGCCTTGGAGATGGCACCCAGGAACGAGGCCGCACTCGGGCTAAAGGCATTGACCTTCCAGGCGCAGGGTCGACTCAACGAAGCCGCCGAGATTCTGGCGAAAGCTCCTGCGAATTCCCAGGACGAGCTCGTTGCTTTCGCGAGAGCCAATCAGCTCTACAACGAGAGACGCTTTGACGAAGCGATCGGTCAGATTCGCCAGAACACGCCCGCAGCACTTGCGGACGATCCCCGTACCCTGACGCTGCTTGGTTACTACCAGAAATTTGCCGGTCATAGCGATGAGGCGCGTGCTACCTTTACGCGCGCGGCCGCGGCGATGAAGCCAACGCCTGACTCCGTCGTTGTCATCGATGCGCGAAACCTGCCGTGCTATCTCGCATGGGTTTATGCCGGCCTTGGCGAAAAGGAGAAGGCACTGGAGCAGGCGCGCCATGCCGTCACTGATTACGACAACGACGCATTAGTTAAACCTTTCGCAGAAGCCTCATTGGCAATCGTCGAGGCGCAAACTGGCGAGATCGATTCAGCGATCTCCGCTTTGCCGCATCTACTCGAAGTGCCCAATGGCGAAACCTGCAGCGATCTTCAGTTAAATCCGCTCTGGGACCCGTTGCGCAAAGACCCGCGTTTCCAAAAGCTCTGCTCCGGGGCACTGAGCGAAAACTGACAACAATGCGCTACGTTGGTGCAGGAAAGATCACCAGGTTCATGTTCCCGAGGCGACGCGCGCCTTACGGGGATATGGAGCGAGTGGGTCTCCGGTGTTTAGGGAAGCAAACCGCTGTTAGCAACGTTGTGCGACGCTGCAGCTTAAATCCCTGATCGCTTGCATGCGAGCTCGCATCGTAAGCGGCTTACGATGCATCAATTTCACTGGAATTTGATCTGAGAATCGCGTCCAGTGTGGGACGCGGCGCTGCTCACAGAAAGCGCGACCGAACCGCTGTTCACTTCAGCTTTTTGCGCTTCGTTCCAGATGATCGAACTAACACGCATGCGACTTGGTGACGGGTCTTGACTCGATGGGTTTCAGTCATCATTCTGGCGATAGTTCACGCCAGCCCCAGGCAGCGAGATTCCCTCATCCGAGCCAGTAGATTTTCTGACTGCGATGTCCCGAGCCGGCGTTGTGCCAGGCCGCGCCCGCGGATTGCGCGACTACGAACGGTCGGTTCCCGAAGCGGAATTTAAGAAACGGTTCCCCCAGCTTTCCGGGTGCGGGCCGTGACCATTTATGAGGCGCAGAGAAAAAATTGGAAGACAGACAGAAGTTATTGCAGTTCCTCGTTCCATTTCGATATGTCTCCCCGGAATGGGGACCAATCAATATTCCGAAGGGTTTTTATACCGATTTCGCAAGTGTACCACCAATCCTCCATTCGACTATCGACGATGATTCACCGATTATTCTGTGTCCCTCAGCTCCCCATGATTTCGTTTTCACGAAGCGCGATCAAGATGGAACCCGTGGCTGGATATCAAAAACGAAACAGCTCGCCCTCACCGAAGTAAATCGAGTGCTGACTGATGCAATGAGTTTTTGCGGAGCCAATTTCGCGACCCGCGAACTTGTGTTCAATGCCGTGGAACTCGCGAACGAAAACATACGCGACCAATTTGCTCACTAGTTAACAGTCGTGGTGGTCGACGACATCATTCACTTACCGCGCCGAAACGACCTTTGAACTTCCGTCTGATTTCGCTCGCATCATAAGCTGCTCTCGACGCGCCGTAGCAGGAGTCAGAAACTTCGGCCTTCATAACCGAATTGATTATCGGTAACGTCGCTCTCATGCACGAAACCAGGATAACGGCGCTGCGGACTTGGAAGAAGATCGGCTGCTTTTATACGCTGACCATGCTCTTCAGTGGCGTGTTTGGCGGGTTCATGATCTACGCCGGCAAACTGAGTACCGGCGATTTACTATTCGTCACCGGGGCGATGTGGTGTCCTGCGCTGGCAACCTTCGCGACAAAGAAAATTTTTAGCGAGTCCGTTCGCGAACTGGCCTGGCAGTGGGGCGACGCGCGTTACATCTGGCTGGGTTATCTGATCCCGATTCTTTATGCGTTGCCAGTTTACGTGATCGCCTGGGTGACCGGTCTTGGCGCATTTAACTGGGATGCCGTGGCAAAGATCGCCGAAAATTTCGGGTGGCAGCGCTTTCCGCGAGGCGTAACGCTGGCCTTGTTCATTGTCATTACCGCAAGTGTGGGGTTGATCCCGAAATTGGGGCGCGCGCTCGGCGAAGAAATCGGTTGGCGCGGGTTCCTCGTTCCGGAGCTGGCCAAAGTTCTGCCGTTTCCCATGGTTGGAATCGTCAGCGGATTGATATGGGCAGGCTATCATTATCCGGTTCTGCTCTTTGCGGATTACAACGCAAACGCCCCGCGCTGGTACACATTGATTTGTTTCACGATGATGGTCACAGCGGGAAGCATCGTGATGGCGTGGCTGGTCTTACGCGCGGGAAGTCTGTGGCCGGCGGCGATCTTGCACGCCAGTCATAATCTTTTTATTCAAAGTATCTTTACCCCCCTCACTCGCGACACCGGCCCGACGAAATATGTCATCGACGAATTCGGGGTGGGGACTTGTGATTACAACCGCGATCGCAGCGGGAATCGTGTGCGCGCTCGCGCGCGACAGCCGCCGCCGCGGCGCGGAGTTATCGGTACCGGTTATCAGTTAAACCACATCAGCTTGCATATCCATGGTCGCGCTCGTAGGCCCTTATTGCTCTTCGAGTCGCAGGTCCTAAGTTTCCGTCGATGGCGCCATGGTAATAACCGGCGCTAGCGAGCCGGCTCTGTAGCTCGGCCACTCTAGACCTACTGCTATCGCCGTATCCATAACCGGAACCGGAGCCGCCGTAGCCATAACCGCCGTAGTATCCATATGGGGAGCCCCAGCCCCCGCCCCCGCCGCTGCCCCACCAGGGACCCCAGCCCCAACCCCACCACCATGGAAAGCCGAAGTCGCCGATAAAGACGACTTGGTTGAAGTTGTTGAAGCGGTGGAAGCGATTGAAGCGGTTGAAGCGGTTGAAGCGATTGAAGCGGTTGAAGCGGTTGAAGCGATTGAATCGATCAAATCGAGCGAAGCGGCCATCATTGAAGCGGTTGAAACGATTAAACCGATCATTTCGATTGAAGTCGCCAACGCGCCGGAAGCCCGAGGGTGAATTTATCATCGGGCCTCGGTGCATTGGCATTCCTCCCATCGAATCTGGCATGAAACCGCCGCGCATTGGCATGCGTCCCATCGAATGTGACATGGCGCCGCCGCGCATTCCCATCCCGCCCATCGAACCACCGTGCCCTCTCATCTGTGCCGTCGCCGTGGAGGCTGCGAAAACGCATGCTGCTACGCAACCAAGAAGAATGAATCTTTTCGAGTTCATAACTTTGCACCTTTCTAAAAGATTGAACCCGTCAGGATTTGAAAGTATCGCTTTTGCCGCATTTGAAAGGTAACGCCGTTGTTACCATTCCGATGCGGTGCCAAGGGCAAATCGGCTTTATACAATGAGACGTGATCGAATTCCGAATCACAGATTCGGACGTACATGTGCCCCTTGGGCTTCCAATTATGTGGCACGGCTTTAAGATTTCCACTGGACCGCTGGACTTTGGTCTCGATGACTCGACCGGCACAAGTTGCGGGGCGATGAATTATGAACTTGGGGTCGTGTCGTCGGAGTTTCACGTTTTAGTTCGTTTCCGTCGGTTTGCATTGCAGCTTAAAGCGCTGGGAATAGATGCGGAGCTCATCGCGCCGATACACGCTGTATTGAAAACGGAAGGTAAGATCTTGCCGGATCACAGTTTTAATGGCGGCCTCCGCGGCAGTTGCAAGGTCGAGTCGCACAAAATGTTCTCTGCTGTGGATCTTCGAATCGAGATTCTGCCGGGGCTTTGACTACCTGTTGGGGGTGCCCGGTCGGGAGCCGAAATTCGTGCCCAGTTCGAGAACGGCTCACCAGTTTCCTGGCGGCTCAACCCCGATCAGGCGCGTCTGCTGATAACTCTTCCGACAGATTTAGGAGGATGGACCTATCAGGTAGTGCTCGAGGGCGGCTACACTTTCGCGCCGACTTTGACAGATAAACGCTAAGTAAGGCGTTTACTATTTTTCCAACTGGCCACCTAAGCTCGCGCGTCTAGTGACGCTGGCAGCCCAAATCGTAAACGCGAATGGAGCTGTGGGATCAGCGACATAGAAGGTGAAGTCGCGAGGGTAGCGACGAGCAAGAGAGGGAAACGTGCGAGTTTCAATCACCGTACCATGCGATAGGCTGTAGAACTTCGCGTAGTCGATTGTGTTGCTGGGCGCGCGGGTCTTTACCGTCGATAGCCGCTACCGAGCATCGCGGAATTGCGGCGCTAAGTTGGCGCCGGAAAGATCACCAGGTTCGTGTTTCCGAGACGACGTGCGCACATGATCTTTGCTCCATCCGGCGACCAGCGGGGATTAACGAACTCGCCCGCAGCATCCGTGAGCTGCACCACGCCGCTGCCGTCGCGATTCATCATGAAAAGTTGGAAGCGATCGTTGACTCGCCGAGAGAACACCACACGCTTGCCGTCGTTCGACCACGCCGGCCAGCCGTCCAGTGTGCTCTCTCGGGAAATGTTGTGATCGTTTGTCGCGTCGGCGTTCATCACAAAAATCTGCGACTTCGCGCCGTCCACGCGCCGGTGCAATATCGACGACCCATCCGGCGAAAACGAAGCGTAGGTGTAGCCGCCGCCGTTCGTCAGGCGTTTCAAATCCGTGCCGTCAACGCGGACGGTCGCCAGGTCCATTTTCTTGTCGATTTGTTCGCCGATCACTTTGTTATCGCTTGGCACATCGCGGCCGTTTGCCGCGGTCGCGCCCGCAAATTTCGTGGTGTTAAACAGAATCCGCTGACTGTCCGGCGCCCATGTCGGATGAATGTTCTCGACGTTGCCGTTGGTGAGCTGGCGGAGATTTGTGCCGTCAGCGTTCATGACAAAAATCTGCGACACGCCCGCCCGGATCGACACGAAGGCGATCTTCTTCCCATCCGGTGACCAAGCCGGCGAGTCATCTTCGTCACGGCCGAACGTGAGCTGGCGCATGTCGCTGCCGTGACTCTCGCTGTCGGCATTCATCACATGCACTTTCATTCCCCCATGCCGACTTGAGATCAGCACAATTTGTCGCGAATCCGGCGACCAGGACGCCTCATAATCAACCACCCACGTGAAAGGCCCGAATTTCTTAATCGGAAAATCGTCGGCATGCGCGGGGGCGATAATTGCTGAAATTAAGATCGACAACGACAGACGCCACATCCGCATCAGGCGGCGAACGTACGGCGCAGCTGAATGATTGGCAACGTTGCGCGTCTTGTACGTTCCGCCACTGCGCGCGGAGATCGATTTGCATCACGACGGCTTCCTTGCCGAAGTAGTTGGTCCTTTCGACGACTTGCCAGGCAAGTTTGTGGTAGAGCCCTTCGGCTGTATGGGTCCAGAGATAGAGTTGCGGCACATTCAATCGACGAGCCTCTTCGGTGGCGCGATGCATCAGCATCGTTCCCACGCCGCGGTTCCTCCATTCGGAGAGAGCCAAAAGCCCGCCTAACCAGGGATCCAAATCCGGCCGGGTATCCATATCGTGAAACTTTAGTGAGACCATCCCCACGGGTTCGCTCGCCTGAGACGCGACCAGCGTGAACGGCAATCGATCCGTGTTCATTCGGTCCCGAGAATTTTTTACTGTGTCCTCCAAAGTTTGTTTGCGCTGCTGATAGACGTCCTTCCACTCTTCCCAGGACAACCGCGCCAGTTCGTCGACGAGCTCGGGACAATTGGCGAGATAATCAATGGCGATGTCCGGCCCAGTCATCGCCGAATCTGTTTCGCCGTCGCAGAGGTTGCCAAAGACGATGCTGCTTGCCTCGCCGTCGGCGCCGCCGCAGTCCCTCGACTGCGGGAGGAACGCGAGTCAGTTTCTAGAGTCCTCTGCTGCAGCTGAGCCAATGTTCCAAGATCGACAGCAGATGTCGGCGAAGCCGTCTTATTGACCAGCTCTTTGGCCGCCGCTTTCAGTTCCGCCCATCGCGACAACGGATAGGTGGGCGCAAGGACGATGTGGCGAAGTACGCTGCGCCACTCCACCACCGCGCGTTCGATATCGCCGTGACGCAACAGTTCGTTGGTGAGCTTGTGCTTGGAGCGCGGATCAGCCACCAGCGCGCGCACCACTTCCGATGCACCGGCGCCGTAATGCACCGGCACGCCCATGGCGAGGTAACCTGGGTAATCGGCGCGGCCGTAAGTCCGCTGACACAAAATGCCGAGCCGTCCGCCCATCGGCGCGTCCTCGTCCGCGAAGCGCGGACCGGCGCGAATATTGGCCAGATCGAAAGCCAATTCGTCGATCGGATAGGTTTCGTCTTCGAGCGCGGCCGCCACCGCTAAACCTTCGCCGCCGTGGAAAAACGAGAAGATCATTCCCCGGCTCGTCGGTGTGCCGTCCGGTTCAACCAGCCCAAGGTGTCGCCACGCGTAAGTTGGCGAGTTTACGATAGCGACGGTTTTATCGTGCTCCAACTGATCGCACGTTCGACAAACGTCCGGCAGGTTCTCGCGCTCCGGTGGATCGATCAACGCCTTGCCAGTCGAATCGATGTGACCGTTGACTGGCACATTGGCGTAATCGAGCCGGACCGAGATCAAATTTCCCCGCATGATCCAGTCGACGATTGTGCCCGGCTTCACAAATTCCGGCAGCAGCGGGCGCACTTCACTCTCGAATTCCTCACGACTAAGCCCCCCCATTCTGATTGGACGTTGGACGCCTGCTCGCGACTTATCGGAGTTGGACGTTGGGCTGCCTGCTCGCGAAAGCTTTCGGAGTTGGGCGTTTTCCCCTGACTTTATTTCTTTCTTCAGCCATTTCGCCAATGCTGCTTTCCCCGAAGCGAGCACCGTCGCGACGGGTAACTCGCGCCCATAACGGTTTTGCTCGCGCAGCCGGCAGAGATTTCCCGTGCCGACACCATCGAGCACACGCGGCACCGTCAGCGCCTTTCGCCACCGATCGTTTTCGTGCACAAAAGCGCGACCGAGCGTCACACTTTCTGCCGCCGGTTTCGCTTCCCATTCTTCGCGCGAATTGAGGATCTCGATCATTCCGCGCCGGACGAGCCGTGCGCGCTCATCGGTCACCCAAAGTCCACATGGCCGCGGCCCGCTTTCGAGTGAGTGTTCGACGCCGAGCGGCACGCGTTGCACGCTGAACAATGAGTGGGTCAGTTCCACCGCCGCCGCGAACGGTTGTTCGCCGCGCTGTTTGGCCGCATGCATCACGCTTATCAGACTGGGCCAATCTACCTGGGTTGCGCGTCTCAGTTGGCGCGCTTTTGCGTCGCTCAACCTTGGCAGATCGTTCGCGTAAAGCGCGTGACCAACTTCATCGAGACCACGGCGGCCGGCGCGACCAAACATCTGGAGAAGCTCGTCCGCTTCGACCTGGCGCTCGAAATTACCGGCGAAATAACGTCGATCGGTTACGATTACCGAGCGCATTGAAAAATTAATCCCTGCGGCAAGTCCCATCGTCGCGACGACGACGTTGAGCTGTCCCGCTTTGGCGAGCGATTCCACCACGCCGGCGCGCGCGGCGTAACTCAGTCCGCTGTGATGATACGCCACGCGATTCCGCAAGAGTTTCGACAGGCTCTTCCCCGCGGTTGTTTCCTGGACCGGGGTCAATCGCAGTGGATCGCGCACCGGTATGGCCGACGCGATGGCTTGTGCGATTTGTTCGGCAGCGGCGCGACGCGGCGCGAACACCAGCACCGGAGCGAGGTCCGCGCGCATAGCACGGCCAATCATGCGCGGCCAGAAATTGCGCGATTGAACAAATTGGGAATCCGGCAAATTTCCCAGATCAGTTTCCTCCAGCGGCACCGGTCGCGTCTTATGTTCGATGAGCACGGCGTTACGTCCGATGCGCTGCAGCCAGGCGACCACGTCGTGCGGGTTGGCCACGCTGCCGCTCAAGAAGAGCAACTGTGTTGCTTTCGGTGCGAGGGCGACGGCGAGCTCGTAATGCACACCCCGCATCGGATCGCCCAGCATTTGAAATTCATCCATGATCAGGAGACCGGGGCCTTCGCCGCGGAGAAACCGCCCGCGCTGTGTTTCGAGCGTCGCGACCACAACCTTCGCGTCGAGATTTAGCGCGACGTCACCCGTGGATATGCCGACGTCCCAGCCGCGCGCGCGCCACTCCGATAATTTATCGTTAGCGAGTGCGCGGGTCGGGACGGTGAACACCGCCTGAGTTTTCAGGTCCGGATACAGCAGCTCGAAGATGTAAGTCTTGCCCGAACCGGTCGGCGCCTGCACCACCACATCTTTTCCCTGTTGCAACGCGCGCACTGCCTCCTGTTGCCACAGATCGGGAATAACCAACCCCGCTCCAAACCCTGGAGTCATTCCTGGAAGATGTTTGCAGTGTGGGCTGCTTGCAATCGGGATAGAGATCTGGCGGAAAAAACACGGCGAACCTATTCCGGCAACCTCGCGATAAAGCTGTAGTGGCGGCTGTGTCAGCCGCAGGGCACCTGCGAGAAATTACGGTGATTTTTGGGCGTTGGAAGTTACAATATACGCGTGAGTCTGCGTTATTCGATCGTGCTGCATAAATCGAAGGAGGGATACGCCGTCTGTTGCCCGGCGTTGCCCGGGTGTTGGTCCCAGGGAGCGACCGAAGAAGAGGCAGTGGAAAACGTCCGCGACGCAATTCGTGAGTATTTATCCGCGATCAAAGAAACATTACCGGCTGCAGACGTTCGCGAAGTCGAAGTCACCGTTTAGCGATGCCGAAAATTCCCGGCGTTAATCACCTCCGGGCGATCAAGGCGTTTGAAAAAGCCGGCTTTAAAGTTGTGCGCCAAGGCAAGCACATTGTAATGAGCGACGGCACGCATTTCATCACGATTCCACGACACAATCCGGTGAACGCGATCACCATGGGTGGAATTGTTAAAGATGTAGGCCTTACAATCACTCGGTTCAAGATCTGCTCTAACCGAATGGAAGCCGCCGACTGCGACTTCAGGTTAGTAAATAGCCCCGGCACGAGTTTTTTCATTCGCCGCTTTAACGATTTAACGTTTCACCTGTCACGCCATAGCCGTGGCGAAGGCGGAACGGATCACGCGGCGATAGCCCGTGCTCGAGCTCGGCTCGGTACCGCTGCCCATTGTCACCGCGCGGATCGGCCGGTTCATCAGCGAAGGCGGCAAAGGCCCTTACCCGGCTATGGAGTGTGTAGGTCTGCTGCCTCGGTCGCTATTTCCCGGATGGGTGCGATACTCTTAGATGTCCAAACGATCTGCTATCTCTTTCACCCGTCGCGCGCCTGACAACCTTACCGAAGAGCTGGTCGCTGTGCTTTCGTCGAAGGCTTCATTCGAATTCAAGCCGTTATTCGAAATTGTCCTGCTCAATCTGCGGGAGCGAAACGCAGCCAGTGGCGGCGAAGAGCTGCTGCGCTTGCGTGCTTATGAAAAGCTTCAGGGCCTTGTTCACCAGGGCGCGGTCAACCGTACGGTCACAGGCACCACGAAGAAATACAAAGGCGTCGCGACGCGAATGATCGTGTTGCGAGCCGAGATGAAAGCTTTGCGCGCCGCGTGCAACCAGCGTGCTCTGGCCAAGGCTGCCGCGGGTAACTAATCACTGACTTCTGGCATCGGCGCGTTCGCCGAAACGAACCAGTCGCTCGTATCATAAGCCGCTTATGATGCATGATAGTCGCAATCAACTGTAGGGCAGGCGCTACGCCTGCCGATGGGTCAAGAAAATGACGGAGGCGGAGAAACATATCCGCGACTATCTCGCGGCCATCGGCAGGGGCGGTGGCTTGGCCAGCCGGCGCGAGCTGACGCGCTCGCACGCAAAACAGATGGTCGCGATCCGCGAAGCGAAACGGGCAGCGATGAAAGCAGGAAAGGCGTGGCCGCCGCGCAATCGCAAATCGTTAAAGCTCACCTGACCTGCTCCTCGTGACTTTCCATCCCGCGCTTGAGCTTTGAAGCGTGTCGCCGTACTTTGCGATGTGACTGCGAGTCAAATCATTGAGGAGATCAAAAGGCTCGATCCCAAAGAACAAATCGGCGTCATTCGTTTCGCTTACCAATTGGACGCGGAACGACGATTGACCGGCAAAGAACTCTCGGCGTTGGCGGAACGCATGGTCAATACCAGTGATCCCGCGGAAAAGGCGAGGGTCCGCGAAGAGATTGTCCGGGGCTTCTACGGCCAAGGACAACATGCCTAAGATTCGGCGGCAAAATCTGCCGCTAGGATTGTTCAATCACCTGCTTGATCGAATCAGCGAACGGCAAATCTCCGCGAACCAGTTGGAAGAATTCGCCAATTGGCTTGATACCGAACCGGACGTTCCGGAAGGCAGATGGTTCAGGAAGTTCTCTGGAATGTGTGTTTGCGGCCAAGGCGACTTGGTAAAGACATTTTTAATCGAGGGCCAGATTCCGACTGGCACAGAAATCAAATAATTGTCAGTAGATGGTTTTTATCATAAGCCGCTTATGATGCATGAATTCAGGCGGGTAAGTTGTAGAGGCGGCTGTGCCCCTGCCACGCCGTAGCTTCAGCGAAGGCGGGTCAGCCGCAATGAGCTCGCGTTCGCGCAGGGCCTGCCATTCTGCCGGCTTATCGTTAGCCAGCGCCCGGGTTGGAACCGTGAAGACCGCCTGTTCTTCAGGTCCGGATAAAACAGCTCAAAAATGTAAGTCTTACCGGATCCTGTCGGCGCCTGGACGATCACGTCTTTCCCTGTTGCAACGCCCAGATCGCTTCCTGTTGCCACAGATCGGGAATAACCAGTCCCATGGCCACCCCTGCCTTCATTAAGAAAACATCAGTCACCAAGTGCAGATGCAATTTGCGGCTTCAACACCGCAGCCGCATGCACGTTGACGTAAAGGCAGTCAGTTGTTGGTCGTCAGTGGTCAGTGCTCTGGTGTTTGGTTGTCGCAGCCGCTATCGCCCTGATATGATCGACATCGTGGATTTCGAGTTTGACCCGCGAAAGAGCGAGAGCAACAAGGCCAAGCACGGGATCGACTTTATTGAAGCGCAGGCACTCTGGAGATCTAAGCATGCCCTTCTCGGCGCCAAGGACGCTTTGGAGAAGCGATACATGGTGATCGGCACGATTGGTCGAGAACACTGGTCTGCGATTATCAGCTATCGCGGAGCCCGGATTCGGATTATTGGGAGATCGACTGCAGCGGAGATCGAGACGTATGCCAAAATCGCAGGATAAAACGACAGCGGAGAATCTGGAGGAGAAGTTCGATCGGGGTGAAGACGTGCTCGATTATTTTGATGTCTCGAAAGCGCGCGTAATCCGACCGCAATCGAAGAGCATCATCAAAACGAAAGTCGGATGGGCGCCGAAGCGCAATTCCCAACGTCGTGCGGTCGTTCGGGAGAGATCGGCGCGTTATCGCAGGAAGACCGGGTAGCCTCTGCGTCTCGGTAGGCGCGTGAACGAGGTCGGCTCTCGGTCAGTTTACCCGCCGTGGCGGGCTTCCTGTTGCCATAAATCGGGAATTACCAGCCCATCCGACAATCCCTGAATCACCCGCCAAGATGTTGCAACGTTGTCGCGTTGCAATCGCCGGCCTCGGGCACTGGTTGCGGAGGAACCCTAATGGCGGACGTTCAAGTGCGGCGAAAGTATCTCGCGTAATTCATCCAGTTGGTAACCACGACTCGCAGGAATTCGAACTATCGGAATGCCAGCCGCTGTGAGCACTTGGTCCACGAAGGCGTCGCGTTCGCGACGCGGCTGTTCGCGATGCGACGAGTCATCAAGCTCGATTGCTAACACCGGTGATAAATCCGCATCACAAAGGACGAAGTCCAGATGCTTACGATCAATCCGATTTTGGTGAGATCGCCATTCGGATCCCTTCTTCGTAACGTAAACAAGTTCGGCTAACTTTACCTTTGCAAAAACGGTGTGTTCCGGCAGTAGCCGACGAAGAACTTCGTAGAACGACCGCTCAGCGGCGGAAAAGAAATATTTTCGCTTGGCAAACGGGAACGACTGTTTCGTGGTTGCCATTAATCGCTGAGCTATCGCCGCAACAATAACAAGCATTACGACGAGAACTAGCAGGGCAGTTAGTGAATGCACGGAACCTTGTTCCTATTGCGGAGGCAGAACCTCCCAGCCGAAAACTCGCAGTACTTGATGAACGGGATGAACTAACCCCTGTATTCGGCACTCCACTCGCGGCGTGAGCTTCACCTGCATGATTTGCGCGGCGAGCAATTCGAAAGCGCGAATTGCTGTATCAAGTGGAACGACTGCTTCTACGTGCTCATATCCAAAGACGACGATGCCTTTGCGCTCCGACAACCCAGATTGCAGAAGCTTCATGCAATCGCCTAGCGAGCTCGTATTCCCCGGATAGGGATGGAGAATGTTCTCAGACCAATGCTCCGCTGGTAGTGCGTTGTCACCGAATGGTCGGACAATCTTGAATTCGAGCGCCCATTGGCCGGGAATGAGAACATCCGGAAGCCGCTTCGTCGCTGCTTTTGAAAACAATTCGGGCGATCGAGCACGCATGTACTGTAGGGAAAGACGAACAGCTTCTGCTTCACCGTAAGGACCTACACCCGGTTTGAACGATT
>Ga0306920_100004925_pt1 | contig 17168 bp, 19 predicted proteins | sample flu12Cox44000170_FD_204666 | JGI IMG/M metagenome (GOLD analysis project Ga0306920, IMG submission 204666) | Lab enrichment of tropical soil microbial communities from Luquillo Experimental Forest, Puerto Rico - flux4day.12C.oxic.44.000.170 (v2)... | ecosystem: Environmental > Terrestrial >... | reverse complement strand
CTGGGCATAACGGCACCTCCTAATACGAGGGCGACGGTAAGGACCAGCAGCCTGCGCATCGGCGGGTGGAAAATCGACCTCTGGGCTCCCGTTATTTGACATAAACCCAGCCGGGCTGCAGCAGCGGGAAGGCGATCAGACCGATCACCGCCGTCGCTGCGATAAGCAGCGGGTTGCTGGCCTTGAAACGGAACAGGACCGCGAGGCTGCCAAGTCCCACGAGGACGGTGAGCCAATCGCCGATCGCGATCTTGCCGAGCAGTACGCAGGCGCCGAGGATTGTGCCGATGGCGGCGGCATAGGCGCCCTTTACAAATCCTTCGACGTTCGGATTGGCGCGGTGGCGGACCAGGATTGGAGCGACAATCAGGATCAGCAGGAACGACGGCAGAAATATACCGACGGTCGAGACGAGCGAGCCCCAGAAACCGGCCACGAGATAGCCCACAAACGTGGCGGTGATGACGACCGGACCGGGGCTGATCATGCCGACCGCTACTGCGACCAGAAACTCGCGTCCGTTGAGCCAGCCCGTCTGCTGCACCAGCCCCTTTTCGAGAAACGGCACGATGACGAGACCGCTGCCGAAAGTGAGGCTTCCGGCTTTGAGAAAGAAGGCGAGCAACTTGCCGAGAATGTCAAAGTTTGCCGCCTTTGTGCCGATGCTTAGCGGCGCAAGCGCCATCAGCACCCCGGGTGGCGACTTGCGGCCGCGCAGCAGCGAGCCGTAGTACAGGATGCCGACGATCCCGGACATGATGAAAAGGATCGCGACCTCGGCCTGCAGCCAAACCGTGACGACAAAGCAGGCGGCCGCAATGACCCATTGCAGCCAGTCCTCCATACCGAGCTTGGCCAGGCGATAGCAGGAATGAAGGATCAGCGCGATGACCGCCGGGCTCACGCCGTAGAAGACCGCAGTCATCCAGGACAGTCCGCCAAAATGGACGTAAAGCGCGCCGAGGGCCGCGACGATCAGGAAATTCGGCAGGATAAAGGCCCAGCCGCCGGCCCACGCACCCCAGAACCCGCCGCGCAGATAGGCGATGAAGATGCCGACCTGGATCGCGAGCGGACCGGGCAGTGTCTGGCTGACGGCAACCGCGTTGCGCATCTCCTCCCTGGTCAGCCATTGGCGTTCACTCACGAGCTCTTTTTCCATCAGGCCGACTAGCGCTACCGGCCCGCCGAAGCCGAATGTGCCGAGGCGGAGGAAATAAATGACGATCTCGCGGAGCGAACGGCGGTGCGGCAGTGTGGGAGTGAGCGCGTCGGGACTCGCCGGTTCGGGAGTGGTCATGCTTTTTCCTTACGCCCGCGCCGCCATCGCCGCCGGGTTCCAATCGTGCCCTTGGTCGCGACAGTCGCGGCACCAGGCGTAGAGGGCGTCATAGACGGTCATCCCGCCCTCCAGCATCGTGTGATCGTCGGCGTAGATGGCCGAAAGGCCCAAAGACACGGCCAGGAGACCCGGAGATTGGGGTGTCAGCTCGAGCCGCGCCGTATCGGCACCGCGGACGATCAGCGCGAGCGCGTCGAGCGCCGGATCTTTAATGCCGTACTCCTTGAGGAAGGCGTCGAAACTGCACAGCTCTCCGTCATGCGAAAACGGCTCGGCACCGGGGATATCGTACGCCGTAGCCCCGGTGTCCGCCGCGACGACGAAGACGCGCTCGGTTGGCGCGAACAAGAACCGCGCCTCGCGGTCGATGAACCGGCGGATCAGCCAGGGGCAGGCGATGCGGTCTATCTTGGGCCGCTCGCGGGTGACCCATCCGTGCGAACCCGCACCGAGCTTGCGGCGGCGCGGCAGCCCGAGCTCGGCCCAACCCGCGATGCCATGTTCAAGGTAACAAGCCTCGGCCCCCGCTGCGCGCAGCGCGGCCGCCGCATTTTGGCTGACTTCCTGGCCGTGAGCGCAGTAGGCGACGACGGTACAATCTTCCGGCAGCTCGTCGCGCCAATGATCGATTTCGGTCGGCAGACGCCGGATGGCGCCGGCGATTACCGTGTCGTCGGCCTCGAAAGCCGGGCTTCTCCGAACATCAACGACGATCGGCGCCAGCTCTGTGCCGAGCCGGGAGTAGAGGGCTTGCGCCGAAATAGAAAAACGGCCCTGGGCATCCATGATCGCGCACTCCTCGCACAGCGAGCGGCGCAGAACTTGGACGGAAGACCGTCTGACGGGGCGTCTGCCTTGCCCCGATTGGAAAGTACATTTAATACGTCGGCCGATGGCCCGCAAGCCCCTGGCGGTTCGCTAGCGTCCACGAATTTCGGCATGTTCGTCTCGATGCGAGAGGGTCCGGTCGGGCTTCGCGGAGCTCTACCGGCCTCGGCCCGCTCTGACGCGCCTCGTCGCGGAACTGGTTGGCGCAAACCGGCCAATGCGACCGCACAAAGGACGGCGGCCGAGCGCGTTACTGAACCGCACGTCACTGAAGGAGCGTAATTCGAAGCGTCGCCGTGGCAATCATCTGCCATCGCCATCTCTGCAAACACTGGCTTTAACCAGCGCTCGGATCGACTGCGGCGCCGCTGACTCGTCTCCCGCAATGCGCAACTCTTTGAACCGATAAAATCCCGCTCGCTCGAACATCGTCATCCCTTTCTCGGACAGAAGCAGGCGGACGAATGCCTCGGCTTCAGACGGATTCGCCGCCGCGACGGGTATCGTTACGGCATAAGCGGCATAGGCGCCGTGGAATGCCTCTCCACGAGGATTGGTATAGCTCGCAGTTGCATACCAATTCTGCATCGACGGATTGCTCTGGTCGACCTCCTCGGGCAGATCGAGAAATGGAAGTCCTTCGACGAATGGATTCGTGACGAATGTCACGAAAGCGTCGATGCTTCCGTCGCGAATTAGGGGAAAGTCCTTAGTTCGATTGAAGTATTGACTCTCGTTGTCGTCGGTCCCTAAGACTCGTTGCTTCAGTCCCGGGAGATTGTACAGTCGTTCGGCCAGATCAAACACAAATATCGCGCGGTACCCACCGGAATCGATAGTGGGATTGGGCCGCTTGAGCACGAGACCCGGGCGCTGCATCAACTCGTACCAAGGCAGTTTGCCGGCTCTGACCATTTCGATGTCGTTGTTGAAGCGGCTTTGTGTGCCGTGCATGATTACCGTTCTCGAACCCAGGATTGGCAGGTACCAGCGAGCCCGATCGTTATTGGCCGGACCCATGATGAGTTCCATGACATTTGCGTCGGAGCTGATATACACGTCGGGCGTCAGCTCGCCTGAGGCGATGCGGTTGGCCAGCAACACCGACGACTGGCGAGTGATTTCGAGCGTATACCCGGTCACAGCCGTGAAGGCGGGCCCAATCTGACGACTGATTACCTGTTCCATGGTGCCTGCGAGAGCCACGTGCAAAGGTTTGCCGTCCTGCGCCTGCGAGCCGGCGGGCACACACAGCCAGCCGGCAATGATCACGCATGCCGACAACAACCGAAGACGCCTCATCAGATCCTCCCTAGGGATCGTCTCGCTACAAACCGCCGATTTCTACGCAGCTATTCCGCTGCCGCCCCGGCCTCCTCGGGCGGGCGCACTTTCTGGAACTTGATCAGCAGCAGGATGTCGTAGACGCCTTTGATGACGCCCCCGATCAGCAGCGGCCAGCCGAAGGTGGAAAGGGTCAGCAGGAAGCCCGAAATCATCGATCCCGCCGCCCAGGCGAACGTCTTCGGAACCGCTGTGATGCTTGCGGCCGCCGCACGCTCCTCTGGTGCGACAACCGCCATGACGTAGGAGGTGCGTGTCGGCACGTCCATCTGCGATAGCGCGCTGCGCGCGAGCAGCAGGACGATCGCCGTCGCGAGGTCGGGGGCGAACGGGATCAGAACGAGCAAAATATTCGATGGCAGATGGGTAAATACCATCGTGTTGATGAGCCCGATGCGTGCGGCAATCGGCACCGCGACGAGGTAGGAAACGGCAGAACAAATGCCGCTCCAGAACAGGATCGTCGCGGTCGTCGTCACCGATATCTGGAAGACCTCATAGAGCCAGAGCGCCAGTAGCGATTGCACCAAGAAGCCGGTGCCGAACGAATCCATGCCGAAGAGAGCGGCCATCCCATACACGAGCTTCTTCGATGGCCCCAGCGGCGCTGTGGGCGCCGTGTCGGCAACCTCGACCGCTGGCGACAAAGGCCGGTAGAGAAGGAACGCCACCACCCCAGCCCCGCATAGAGGGCGAACATCAACTGCATAGCGGCGGTCCGGGTGCAGCCGGTCCACACCGACGCCAAATCCGGAACTGCCGCCGCGAGCACGCCGAGCGCGGTCGCGCAGGAGCCGACGACGCTGTAGCGCGCAAACAGAGCCGTTCGTTGCCGCGCCGCGATCGTCTGTGTCAGGACGGTCTGCTCGAGCGGGACAAAAATGCTCGCATCGCCTGAGGTCGGGTTCATCGTGCCGACAAAGGCGACGACGCCGGCCCCGGTCGCCGCCATCAGCCCCGCCGAGGCCAGAAGAAGCAGCCGGCGGGAATGCCGGTTGGCGATCCAACCGACCCACAGCGTCAGGAGCGCGGTGCCGATCAGGGTGCTGGTTACGATGGTGCCGATCGCAAGCGCGCTGAACCCCAATTCGACAAGGTAGATCGGAAGCAGCAACGCGACATAGCCGTCGCCGAACGCCCGCACGCCGCGCGCCGCCAGGATTCGCAACGCATCGGCGGACGCCCCGGGCGGCAGCGGCCGCCACCACTCGCTTCCAACCGCCGTCCCACCGCGCATAGCTTCAGCTCCCACGTATAACTAAAGCGAGCCCCGAGATCAGAAGAAGCCCGAGAACAACTTTGCGGAAACCGGCCTCATCAAGTCGTGTGTAAAGCCCAAGTCCAACCCAGGTTCCGAGGAGCAGCAACGGCAGCCCGATCATGAACAAGCGCAACGTGTCAGCACGGACCATCCCGGTGCCGCCGAGCCACAATCCTGTCATCAGAAAGACCCAGACGCCAACCGGCTGAAAAGTGGTGCGTTGCTCATCGCGCGGCCATCCACGCAACGTGCACCAGATCGTGACAACGATCCCGGCTAGCCCGGTCGACCCGCCGACGATGCCGTTGAGGATGCCGATAGAGCCGTCGGCCACCTTGCCCGCGCTGAGCGGCGCAAATTGCGGCCGCATCAGACTGTAGAGGCTGAAAGCGATCAGAACGATACCCACTAAAAGACGCAGTGCCCCCGGCGGGATCCCGTGCAGCAACTCAACGCCGATCGGCACACCGAGCGCCCCGCCCAGCAAGAACGGCACCAGTCGCGTGACCTGTATCGACCGGCGTAGCTTCCAAACGGAGACGCCTTGCACGATCAGGCCATACGCGACGATCAGAGCCGTTGTCTGCGCCGGCGCCAAAAAATGAAGCCAGGCCGCGGCAGCCACAATACCAAAAGCAAACCCCGCTACACCCGTCACCAGCGCAGCGGCAAAAGTACCGGCCGCGAATAGGAGCAGGTCGACAATTGAAAAATCGGCCATGGCGCACCCCATCTTGCTCGCCGCAGTCCGTTGCGGCGGTGACAGGGCAACTCTTGGCCGACAGGCGGCTGAGGGGTGGTTGCCGATGACCTGAGCCCCATTATCGGCTGCCGCCGCCTGAGGTCAACAGGCGATTGGCAACGCCGCCTTATGCTAGTGAAATCCCCGCAATACCGAAGCGACGAGATCTGAGAGAATGTCCGGGCCCTTCGTTACGCCGAACGCGAAAGTTACGCCCGCGCGGATCTCGCCGGCGGTTTGGCTATTGATGCGCGCGCCGCGTAAGCCAAAGTCAACCGCTATGTTGTCTTGCACCTGCCAGATTGCTCCGACGAGCGCAGAGCCGGTTCGAAACAGGCTAACGTCGCTTTCATAAAAGATCTCGGCGACCGGCCGCACGGGCCAGTCATGCGGCCCCTCCATGATCGTATCGAGAAAGTAATCGGCATGCTGCTGGCGGGTGAGCTCAATTTGCGCATTGAGGTGGACCGTTCCCCAGTCCCAGCGCTGCGAGACGATGCCGTTTAGGACTGCTCCGGTCCCGTGTTGATCATTGATCCCCGGCAACAGAATGCCAAATTCGGTTGCGATACTGGGCCCCGGCTTCTCCTGCAGGCTACCCTCGCGCAGCACCCCTTTAAATAGAGCCTGGCTTTCGACCAGGCTTGTACCGGGGACACCTGCAGTCAGACCATGAATGAGCTTACCCTCGAGTGCTGCTTCCCAGCCCGGGATGAACCCGTAATTGATCCTGAGATCGGGAGCGAGCAGCGTGCGCTCGGCTCCCGCGCGAAGGTACTCGACCGGGCCGAGCTCGATTTCGATCTCGCCCGTTTCCGCCACGGCCGCATCGGTGCCGTCGAACGGTCGGTAGGCCTCTGCCTCACCGCACCAAAGAGTAACCCCCGCAGCAGCAAGGGCCGCTGCGGCCCTGACGCCCTTCATGAAGCCGGCCGGAACACCCAGATCGCCGCCGGCTCGTTGGACGCTGCGCGCACCGCCACAAACAACCGGTCGAGCTCAGGCACGAACAACGCGGTGCGCGCCCCCGGTGCCGTCGGCACGCGCGCGAGCCGCCGATAGCCCTGCTCAACCGACTCGAGCACATCGACGGCACCCTGGCCACAGCTCACATAGACACGGCGGCGCTTGCGATCGACAAACACATCATCGGCGTCGCCGCAGGTCTCAGCCTTGGCCACGACATGCCCGTCCTGGCTGGAGAGCGCCATCAGGGTCGGGGGGCTGCGAAAGGCGACGAGGACCCGGTGCGCCTCGCCGTCGATCGCCATCGGAAAATTCGACCCCGCCCCTTGAACCGGCAGTGATCCCGTTGACCCGGTCGCAAGGTCGACAACGCTGATCTCGCGCACATCCGGCACATTCACAAAGACTTGGGTTCCGGTTTCGTCGATCTGAAACCCCTCCGGATGCGCTTTGAGACGAATATCCGCGATCTTCGCCAGGCTAACGGGATCAATCAGTCCAAGCGCACCCTTGCCATAGCCGACCAGCACCCGGTTGCGAGCCGAGTCTACGCGTATATTGTCGGCATCGTCAGCGAGCTCGATGCGTCCGATCGGGGCCAGATCCGCGCCCCGCAACACGCGCACCGACCCGTCATCGGCATTTGCCACAAATACGCTATCCGAAGAGGGCACATATGCAACGCCCTGCGGCTCGCTCAACCCGGCGATCCTGCTCAGGACCTTGCCCGCTGCCAGATCGACCACACTCAGGCTGTTGTTGCCGAGCTCGGCAACAAGCAGCCGCTGCCGCTTCACATCGATGCCGAGATGATCGATGCGGCCGCTCACCTGCCCGAGCGGTATCTTCGCCTCGAGTATGAGAGGTGGGCTCGCCGTCTGCGCCCTTGTCGCGGCGGGCCAGATCAGGCTCGCGGCCAGAAGGATAGCCCACCCCAACACACTCAGCTCTTCACGATATTGATCTGTGCGAGCGCCGCCTTCAGCCCCTCAGCGAGCTTATTCGCGTCGTCATTGGCCCAGAAATGCATGAAATAGAGGTGCGGCTGATCGTCGAGCATGTGATTGTGGAGTGCGGTAACCTCGATTCCATGCTCACGCAACGCTTTTAAGACCGGGTTCACTTCCTTCGCGATCAGAACGAAATCGCCGGTGATCGCCGCCTTGCCGCCGCCCGTCGGCTGAAAATTGATGGCATTAGCCGAGCCCATTGGCGGCGGGACATCCATTCCACCGTCCTTGATCGGTTCGGCGCGGGGGATGCTGAACTGATAGACGCCGCCGTTGTTCGCGCCCTTCGCGCCGAGCGTCTGATCGAGGGCGGCGGTATCGAGATCAATGGCCGGCGGCGGTGTCGGCGCGGCGGGCGCAGCAGAAAGGGGCGTCTTGCTTTCAGCGAGTGCCGCGTGAAGCACGGCTGCCAATTTAACGGGGTCGCCATTCCCTTGCACATGCATGTACATCGTGAAGGGCTGGTTGCGCAGCAGGTGATTGTGCAAAGCGGTCACTTCGATCCCGCCGCTGGCGAGCTTCGTCATGACCGGAGGGACCTCGTCCATTGTCAGCACGAGATCGCCCATCACCATGCCCTGGTCGCCCATTTTCTCGAACGCGAGCCAGCTGCCCAACGCAAAGCCGGGTTTCAGCTCGACGCCATCGAGAGTGACCTTGAGATCGGTGCGCGGCAGGCCCACACGGTAGATCCCACCGGGCGCCGCTGCGCCCGTCTTTCCAAGAGCCTCGCCGACCTGCGCGTGCCAGTCATCGGCAGCAACCGCAAGACCCGGCAGTCCAGCCAGTAGAGCCGCGAGCGCGAACTCTCGCACATGTAACCTCATGGTCATCCTCCCTCCGCTATCGAGTTGGCAATCCGAAACCGCCGTTCTTTAATCGAGCTTCTCCGTCACCTTCTTGAACGCCGTGCCCTCAAGTAAGGTCACCTCCGCTGTCGCCTGTCCGTTCTTCAGCTCGGGAACGATGCTGACCGCGCGGGACCCGGCATTCGCGTTCACCGCCGTCTCGGTGGCGTTCAGTAAGGGTACCTTCGCCTTTCCTATGGCGGCCTTCTGCTCTGCTGCTTCCTTCAAATCCCCGGCATCCGTGATCTTCTCGGCCTTGGCGATCGCCCCCGTGTTGGGATCGGCGACGACTTCCATGAAGTCATTGCCCTTCATCGTATAGATAGACAATTGCAGTTTTCCGTCCTCGATCTCGAACTTGGCCGAGATCGGGGTTCCGGGCGCTTCACTGGCTTTCAGCCCGCCCTGCAAGGTAGCCGAGGCGTTTTTCATCGCGGCGGCCAACGCCGCCTCATCGCCGCCTTCAGCCCAAGCAGGGACAATTGGCGCACCCAAGAAGCCGATCGCCACGACCAGCAGTATGAACGGAACCGCTCTTGAGGTCATTGTTTCGCTCCTCCCTCGGGACATGGTCTCCGAAAGCCTCGCGCGGCTCCTTTAAGGCAGTTTTAACGCTTTGCACCCGGCCTCGGAGCAGCCCGGCCCCGCCATCACCTTCTAATATCATCAAAATAGCAGGTTCCGTGGGCTCCCCGACGGCCTCCTAAAACAGTGTTAAACTTCGGGGTGCTCTGTGGAGAAAGGCTCGCACTCGCCGATTTCAGGACAGGAGGGCTATCGTTGCGTCTTCTGGTTATCGAGGATGAAGACCGTCTTTCCGGCATCTTGAAATCGAAACTCGGCGATATCGGTTTTACCGTCGACATTGCCGGCTCGGCCGCCGATGCCAATGCTGCGCTCGAGCTGATCAACTATGACGCCGCCATCCTCGATCTTGGCCTGCCCGACGGTGATGGTCTTGCCGTGCTGAACGCATCGCGTGCCGCCGGAAAATCTCTCCCAATTCTGATTTTGACGGCGCGGGATGCAGTCGAGGACAGGGTAGCCGGGCTGAATGCCGGAGCCGACGATTATCTGACCAAGCCTTTCGCGATGACTGAGCTCATTGCCCGGATCAAAGCGCTTCTGCGGCGTCCCGGCGGGGTGCTGGGAATGACGCTCGAAGCCGGAAATGTCCGTCTCGACACCGTCGCACGCGAGCTGATGGTCGGTGGGATCCCCGCGCGTGTATCACGCCGGGAAATGGCGATCCTCGAGCAGATGATGCGGCGGTTCGGACGTATCGTGCCCAAAGCCGTGCTCGAGGAGAAGCTTTACGGGATTGACGAGGAGCCGGAATCGAATCCGATCCCGGTACACGTTCACCACCTACGGCGCCAACTAGACGCGGCGGGCGCCAGCCTTATGATCCACACCATCCGGGGGGTCGGCTACATCCTCGCCGAGACGAAGGCATGAGCCGCCGGATCAAGTCGCTGCAGATTCGGCTGACGGTCGAGCTCGCTGCTCTCTTCTTTGTCGCGAGTTGCCTCGCCGTCGGCGGTCTCATTTACAGCGCGTCGCTGACGGCCGGCTCCCTCGCTGATCGGGAGCTCGGGCTGCGTGCCGAGGACCTCGCCCGCTACGTTTCCCTGAACGAGAACCAGAAGCCCCGGCTTGAGCTCCCGGCGACCCTAAAGCAAGCCTACTCCGCTGCGGCCCAGCAATCGATCTTTGCGATGCAGGACAAGGAGGGGCACCTCGTCGACGCTTTAACACCTGAGATCGGGGCGCTGATCGCCCGGTGGCCGCAAGCGGATTCCGAACCGAGTTACTTCCGCCTCAGTAAATTTGGACCCTTGGAGCGAGACTATTCGGGAGTGAGCATCAGACTCGACAGCGCGGCCGGGCCGCTGTTCGTGCTGGTCGCTGAAGCATCAGGCAACGATCAGCTCATCCACTCCATCCTCCGCGAATTCGTCTTCGACATCGCATGGTACGTGCCGCCGTTCGTGGCGCTCGCCTTGCTGCTCGCCGCGTTCAGTGTCCGGCGAAGTCTGCTGCCTTTGCGGACCGCATCGGCGCAGGCGAGCGCCATCGGACCCGGATCGATCGCGCTGCGCCTCCCCGAGACCGATGTGCCGACCGAGGCGCTCCCGCTCGTCATCGCCGTCAATCACGCGCTCGACCGGTTGGAGCAGGGCTTTGTGATTCAGCGTCGCTTCACCGCCAATGCCGCGCATGAATTGCGAACGCCGCTGACCATAATAACAGCGCGCCTCGATACGCTGGAAGGCAATGGTCAACTCTCGGCGCTCAGAGAAGAAGTCGCGCGAATGAACCGGCTGGTCGAGCAATTGCTCTGTGGCGCCCGTCTCGACTCGCTTCAACTCGATGTCTCCTCATCGGTCGATCTGCATCAGCTTGCCGAGGAGGTGGTCGGTTCAATGGCACATCTGGCGCTGTCAGCTCGCCGGGCTATCGCGCTGAGTGGCGCCGATCATCCGGTCCTGGTCACCGGCAATGCTGCCGCCATTGCCGATGCGCTGCGCAATCTCATTGAGAATGCACTCGCACGTACGCCGTTGGGGAGCGAAGTCGTTGTCGAGGTCGGCCCAGACGGGGCGATCAGCGTCCAGGACAGCGGTCTGGGCATCCCAGTCGAGGATCGGCCACACATCTTCGAGCGCTTCTGGCGCGGCAAAGGAGTTCGTGCCGACGGAGCCGGACTGGGCTTGGCAATCGTTATGGAGATCGTCAGGGCGCATGGCGCTACCATAACGGTAAGCGAACGCGTCCCGCGCGGGGCACGCTTCGATCTCCGGTTTCGAACTGCTTGAAAACCCTAAAGACTTACCCGCTCCTCTACGAACGATAACCGCTGCAACACAGACCGCGCGATGGCAGTCGGCGCCTGATCCGGGATCGCAAAGCACGAACTGACATTGATCTCGCACAAGACGTAGCTGTCTTCGCCTGATGCCGTCCGGGGGCCGTACAGGAAGTCGGCATCCCAGATGACAGGCAGCGCGGCCGCTTCGATGCTGAGGACTTCCATCATCTGCGGCGTCCATTCGTCTTCCATCTTGGTTCTGAGGGCCTGAAACGGCGCCGCGTCCGCGCCGTGCATAATGCGCGGGCCGGGCTGCGCGGCTGGCGAGTCCGGCCCCTCGGGGGGAGGCGAGATCAGCGCCTTGATGAACTGGTGTCCGAAGCCAACGACCTTATCAGTTCCCATGTAGCATCGTATCATTCCATCGGGCAAACGCGGCTCAAACGGCTGATCGATGATGCACCCGCCCCAGGCGAAATAGGGCTCGCAAAGTGCGATGAATTCCTGAAGCGGCAGATCCTGAGGGATGCTACCCCGTTGCGCATGCAGGATGCGCACGGTGTCCGCCGCGCCGGCGCGCGTCGGTATTGGCTCGACCCTCCAAACCCCCTGCCCGCCGTTGCCCCGGTTCTGCTTGATGACTCTCGGGCCTGACGATTGCAGCCGCCGCGGGAACGCCGCACCGAACTCGGCGCTAGTCCGGTAAAGGTGCGTTTCGGAACCCCAGCCACGATGCTTCGTCCGGTGTATGACCTCCTTGACCCCCATCTTGAGGATCACGTCGGGGTGCGCGCTGACCCAGAGGCCGCGCGACGCGACGTCCCGCAACAACAGATCGAGTGCGGCTCGGGTCTTGCCCTGATGGATCGGATCGACCCACACGAGCACTCCATCAGTCGCCAGCAGCTGCTCGCGCACCTCGGCGGCGAACTCCTCGTCATAGACCGCCGGCTCGGCATGGATGCCGACAGCGCGAAGCTCCTCGAATATCCGGTAAAAGCGATTGTTTTGTGGGGTGGCGGCTTGCCTTGCTTCGGCATCGCCGCGCCAGAGGATTGCGATTTTGTAGGGCTTCAGGTCCAGATTGCGTCCGCGCATGCGACACTCCTCGCTTGGCGAGTGGCGCAGAGCTTGGACGGGGCGTCTGACGGGGTGCCTGCTTGACCCCGTGGTCATAACTTATCCCCTCCTCGCGAGGCTGACAATCCTCAGGTAATAATTCAGTTTGAAATCTGAGCCGATATCAGACCGCGCGAAGCTCGCCAGCCCTTATGAGCCTGACGAGTTCGTTCCATTCCGCATGCGACAGCCGAACGGTGTTCTCCCCCTCGCCAATCGTGACACCCTGATCGGTAATCTCAACCTCCGGGCAGGCCGTACAGGCTGGACATAGGGTGAACTTGCTTGGTTCCATCTTTCGGTCTCTCCTTCTGGAGCTATCCGCCGCGATTACTGCAGCGATTAGAATCACGCCAAGCAGCAACTTCAAGAATTGAACCGGCGCGTAGCCGACGGCAAGCCCGCTACCTGAAATTTCAAAGTGGGTCACCACCGATCCTCATCCACTCCCGGCGGCACAATCTGCCCGAATGTTGTTTGGTCAGGCTGCCTTCGCCGCAGTCAGCCGATCGAGACGAAGGCGGTGACGCCCGTCGCTGAGGCGGTAAACGCCGCCGAACACTGCCGTTACTGCCCCCAAGCCCGTACCTCCGGCAATCAGAAACATCACGAGGATCTGGTATTTGACCGCCTCCGCCGGCGGCACACCGCCGAGAATTTGCCCGGTCATCATGCCCGGCAGAGAAACGACGCCAGTAGCGGCCATTGAATTGATGGTGGGCATCAGCGCGCTGCGAAGCGCATCGCGCACTACCGGAGCCGCGGCGACCTGTCTGGTGGCGCCCAGCATGAGCTGAGCTTCCACACTTGCGCGGCGGTTGACGAGGCTCGTCGTCAGGGTGTCGAGACCCAAGCCGATGCCGGTCATGCAGTTGCCCAAGATCATACCGAGGAGCGGTATTGCATAGCGCGGATCATACCAGGGACTCGGCCGCAGGGCCGTGATCAACGCGAAAACCGTGACTAGAACCGACGACATCATCATGCACCCGGTGCCCAATCCGTAGGACCACCAGCCAGAGAGCCGCCGCTCCTGCCGCTGTGCCGCCTCGTGCCCGGCAAACAGCACCATCACCAACGCAGCAATGCCGGTCCACAGCGGCGAGACGACCGAGAAGAGCGTCGTCAAGACCAAGCCCATTAGCGCCAGCTGCACCGTCATGCGCAGTGTGACGATAAGCAGGCTGCAATGAACTCTCAGCCCAAAGATTACTGAGAGGCCGGCGTTGAGAAAAACAAAGACACTTGCCGCCGCAAGTTGCCAGTAAGTTAAGCCGATATAGCTGGCCATTCGGGGATCTCCTCCTGGACCTGTCCGCTTTTGACCACGAGAATCCGATGCGCGATGCGTTTCGCTTGCTCGGCATCATGCGTAACCCACAGCACAGCGAGACCCGCGCGTAGTTGAGTCGTGATCAGCGACTCGACCGCGGCCACGGAAGCGGGATCGAGCGCCGCGGTAGGTTCATCGAGCAGCAGCACCTTCGGCCGCACCACCAGCGCACGGATGAGCGCAAGCCGCAGCCGCTCGCCTGTCGACAGACGGGTGATCGGCCAAGCCTTCGCCTCCTCGGGAAATCCCAGATCCCTGACAAATGCGACTGCCGCTGCCCATTCGCTGAAGTGCTCGCCGACGGTATCCGCCCACCAGCCCGGCTCAGCCGGCACATACCCGACCAAGCGCCGCCATTCGGGTGCGGCAATGGTCGAGCGGTCGCGGCCGTTCATGCACACCAGACCTTCGTTGGGATCAAGGTCTGCGATGGCGCGCAGCAGCAAGGTTTTGCCCGCCCCGGAGGGACCTCGTAACGCGATGCACTCCCCCGCCCACAACGAGAGCGAGGCAGGTTTGAGGACGTTCGTTCGAAGATCGAGAACCTGAAGGATCGGCAAGCCGGCGTGAAAAGCGGACAGATCTGCTTCGTTAGCCGCCATCGTTGCCGCCCCGTTGAGCCGTCCGGCTCGCCCACGCCATACACCTGCCGGTACGACCGTTGCGTACCATATAGAAGTGAGATCCTGTGCCCCGATCAACCGAGGAGGATACGGAAATGGCCCGCCGCAGCCCGCCCCGGAAAGTCACCTATTTCGAGCCGGTTCCGCCGCGTCTCGCTCGGAACACCATCATCGAGTCCACCTTCGAGGTCGGCCGCCGCTTCCGCTGTACGATGCGGATTGATTGCGGCGAGCTCGACCCCCTCGCGCTGATCCGGCCGGTTGCCGGCGAATGGCAACCGCATATGCCCGACCGTCTCGACGAGGAGGAGCTTGCCGACTGGCACGCTGGCCGCAACGCGGTCTATCAGCTTGCGGCACTAACCCTAGGCTCGCGCCTTGCGGTCGCCGACGGCTGAAGGCCAACCCGGCCGCGGTTGCGCGGCGATGCGGAATGCGGCGGCCGTGATACTCTGAATTCGTTAAACCGATCGGGAGCGATCAAGCCAATGGCCGAAGCGGAAATCGCAAAAGCGATACAGTTGCTCGACCTAATGCTCGAGTTTTTTGCCGACGAGGACCGCTGGACGCGCGGCCGTTATGATGACGGAAACGGCGGCCACTGCCTTGTCGGCGCTCTTCTGCATCTCGGCCGCAAGCATCGCCTGCCGACGGCACCGGCGATCGCGCTCCTGCAGGATGCGATGCCTCGGCCAGGCCTTCCACTGGTGCGTTTCAACGACACTCGTTGCGGCAGCGTAGCCGAACTGCGCTCCGTAATCCTCAAGGCCCGCCGTCTTGCCCATGATGATGCGGAGCGCGAGCGCGCCGCCGCGGCGCTCAGGACCTGGCTGCTCGCTCAGATCGAGAAAAAACGAGCGGCGGCCTCCGCCGAACTTTCCGTCCCGGAACGCCTCGCCGCGTAGATCACCGCACCTCGCCAGGAACTAAGCCCCCCGCTATCTTCTGGCTCGAAGATCTGTTAACCGCGCAAAGTCTACCGAATGGCGCGTCCGGTAGATCTCAACCGCCGATCCTATGCTCGCCCCTACCTACGCTTGGTTCACTAAATTCGATGCCGCTACGTCCAATAGGATGCAACTAATAATTGTCTGCACAATACTTGTAGGAGATCCTCGCTCAATTTAAAACATTGTGCGCTTGCGATGCAAACATTGAAGAACAAAACAATCCTTATCTGCGGCGCCGGTATCGCCGGGCCGACACTGGCGTATTGGCTCCAGCATTACGGATTTGAGCCGACACTGATCGAACGCGCGCCGGCGCTTCGTTCCGGCGGCTACATCATCGATTTTTGGGGCCTCGGCTTTGACGTCGCCGAGAAAATGGGACTGCGGCCCGCGTTGACGCGCGCGGGATACGACATCGATGAAGTGCGCATCGTCGACGGTCGGGGAAAGCGCGCCGGCGGCTTCAGCGCTCACGCCCTGCAACCGATGCTTGGGGGCTACGTAAGTATCCTGCGCAGCGATCTCTCGACGCTGATCTATGACGCGCTTGACGGCGAGGTGAGGACGATCTTCGGCGACGCCATCAGAGCGATTGAGCAGGATGATGAGGGCGTCCTGGTCTCCTATGAATTCGCGCCGGCCGAACGCTTCGATCTCGTGATCGGCGCCGGCGGCTTGCATTCGCCCGTCCGTGGGCTCGTCTTCGGCCCGGAAGAACGCTATGAAAGGTACCTGGGTTACTATGCCGCCTCCTTCACCGTCGGTGGATATCCGCACCAGGACCCGTGCGCCTATGTGAGCTACGCCGCGCCGGGGCGCCAAGTGTCCCGATACTCGCTGCGCGACGACCGCACCGCGTTTTTGTTCGTGTTTGCCAACGATATGAAGTTACCGGTCGGCCCGCACGATCTGCCGGCACAGAAAAGCTTCCTGCGCGAGAGGTTCAGGCATGACGGCTGGGAGTGTCCCGAAATCCTCGCCGCCCTGGAGTCATCCGCCGATTTCTACTTCGATCCGGTCAGCCAGATTCGCATGCAGCACTGGTCGGACGGCCGAGTCGCACTGATCGGCGACGCCTGCTTCTGCCCGTCGCTGCTCGCCGGGCAAGGCTCCGCCCTGGCCATGACCGGCGCCTATGTGCTCGCGGGTGAACTCGCGAAGTCCGGAGGCGACTACAAACTCGCGTTCGCGAATTACGAGAAGGTCTTTCATCCCTTCATCACCCGCAAGCAGCGCGCGGCCGAGCGGTTCGCCGGAGCGTTCGCGCCGAAGTCTCGCACCGGCATCTTCATCCGCAACCAGGTTACGCGCCTGATGGCGCTCCCATTCGTCTCTAAACTCGCAATGGGCCATCTGCTTTCGGACACGCTGATCCTGCCGTCGTACGACTTGCCGCAAGCCCGCACGTCGCGCAGTAATCCGGCGCTGCCGAAACCCCCGCAGCTGCAGTGACTACGCTGCGCTCGCGCCTGGCCGATATTTATCTTGCCGTCTGTGCGGTATTCGCCCTGCACTATGTCCCTCGCTAATCGAGCCGATTGTTTTGCAATAGTGTCATGACCGCTTTGCCGCGATGGGTCCGGCCGCAGCTCACGCAGCTGGTCGACGCTGCGCCGGAGGGCGACCAGTGGCTTCACGAAATCAAATTCGACGGCTACCGCATGCATACGCGCCTCGATCATGGCGCCGTGCGGTTGCTCACGCGCACCGGGCTCGACTGGACGCACAAATATCCCTCGATTGCCGAGGCCGTGGCGTCGTTCGGCGCCCAACAGGCCTATCTCGACGGCGAGCTTTGCGGCGTGGGCCCGGACGGCATCACTTCGTTCAGCATCATCCAGCTGGCCTCCGATAGCGGGAACGCCGCGGCGCTCGTGTTCTTCCTGTTCGATCTTCTCCACCTCGAGGGCGAGGATTTACGGCCGCGGCCTCTGATCGACCGCAAGGAACGGCTTTCGGCGTTGCTGGCGAATGCGCCGTCACCGCTGCA
>Ga0306920_100004923_pt1 | contig 17172 bp, 19 predicted proteins | sample flu12Cox44000170_FD_204666 | JGI IMG/M metagenome (GOLD analysis project Ga0306920, IMG submission 204666) | Lab enrichment of tropical soil microbial communities from Luquillo Experimental Forest, Puerto Rico - flux4day.12C.oxic.44.000.170 (v2)... | ecosystem: Environmental > Terrestrial >... | reverse complement strand
CCTTCATCGATCCATCTCTGCGATTAGAGATACCATTTACTGGAGCCGGACTTGTGAGCGCCCAATACGAAACCAAGCACCCAAACGAGGCTCTCTCCTCACCTAGTCGTAACCATCTGTCGTTGATATAGATCAAGCTGCCGTGAGTGAATGGTGAAGGCGCATGGATTAGTGCTGTTGCTGGGAGCCTCCTCTGTTCGAATGACCATCTATCCGTTGCGCGCACACCGCGACGAAGGCCGCACCGAATGTTGTCAGCCGACCGAGCCCGGCTTCGAGAGGTAGTAGGGCGCGGGCCGCCACACCAACCGGGGTAGTACACGCCGCCGCGAACGGCGGTGATAGAAAGTCCTGCCTGCCGTGCTAGGATCTCCATCTCGGCCGGGGTTCGGAAGCGCGCCGCCGCCGCACCCCACGTCGAGGACAAGGTGACCGGCCAGATCGCCCATCAGATCGAGGATCAAGCGTTGTTCGATCTCTTCGGTGATCACGCCCAGTGGCGTCCTGCGCCAGGATGCGTAGGCTTTGGGCCCGATCGCTGTCGGCGCATCCGTCTTGTTCACGCTAACGACGCTCGCGCCTTTACACGCTTCAGTTCAGTCAGCGGCCATGGCTGGGCCGCAGACAGCACGAAGCCCATCTCGCCCGTCAGTTGGAAGCGTTGCAATCAATTCTCCGAGCCGACGAGATCGTGCATGAGAACTCGAAGGATCTGACCGTCGAGTAGTGAGCGAGGTGACCGCTTACCTGACGATGCTGTGAGGTAACTGGTCGTGCGTCTGGGGCGGGCGGCCTAAACCGATGGGATGATGTGCTCCTCGACCCGCCGCACGCCGGCTACGTTCTGGGCGGCGACGCGCAATGCCCGCCTCTCCTCTTCCGATTGGTTGGCGGCGAGCCAGAAATGTACCACTCGATCCCTGACGATTACGTCCGCAGCCCAGATCTTGAACCAATCCTGGGTCTTGAACCATTCCTGTTGTCATCAGTTCGGCGAGGAGCTCGGCGCGGATGGTGCGGTCGTCGGTGGCGGCGTCGGCCGGGTCGCTCGTTATCATCGCCAAGGCACGCACGAGGTTTGCGCGGCTGACGATGCCGACGAGCTTGCCGTCACGGAGTACCGGTACGCGCTTGATTCTCTTGGTTTCGAGCAGCATTGCGACCTCGGCGAGGTCGGTCGCCTCGGTGACCGCGATAACCTCGCGCGTCATGACGTCTTTTGCGGTGCGGCCGTGCGACTTGACGTAGTCGCGAGCTAGCTCCTGGTCCGAGGCGATCGTGTCCAGCCACCATGAGCGGCGGCGGCCGGCGACGCGCTCCGTCCCGGTTTCGACACGGTGCAACAGGTCACCCTCGCTGACAATTCCGACCAACCGATCGGCGGCATCGACAACAGGAACCCCACTGATCCCCCGCTCGAAAAGAAGCTTCGCCACCGCCTGCACCGACATATCCGGGTCTACAGTAATAACGCCAGTGGTCATGACATCCATTGCGCGCATCGAAACATTTCCTATCTGATCCCAGCCACGACCAGCCGGCCGTTGGTCGCCGTGTGGTTGATATGAATGAACTGACCCAAAAAAGCGATACCGAGGGACCCTCCCGGCATGTTGTCCATGCAATCCGTTATTGGACTCGCAAGCAGATTGAGACGGCGGGAACCTGCCGCCGTCTCTGGCGCTGCGCCTTAGACTGATTTGACCTCGATTTTCTTTTGCGGTTTCTGGGCCTCCGCGATTTTCGGCAACGTGATCGTCAGCACGCCTTTCGAAAAGTCAGCGCTGATCTTGTTGCGGTCGATGCTCGCCGGCAGGTCGAAGGCGCGCTGAAACGAGCCGTAAGCGCGTTCGGAATAGTGATAATTCTTGTCCTTCTCCTCCTTTCCCTGGCGCTTTTCGCCGTTGAGGACGAGCATGTCGCCGGATAGCGACAAGTCGATGGCTTTGGCGTCGATACCCGGCAACTCGGCCGAGATCTTGTACGCCTTGTCGTCTTCGCTCATGTCGATCGCCGGCAAGGAGAAGCTGAACGAGCTGCGCCATGCCGGCTCGATGTCGAGCATACGGCGCAGCGACGGGAAACCGAAGCCACTGCCAAACCGCTCGAACAGCCGGTCCATTTCGCTGCGGAAGGAATGCCACACATCAGGGACGTTCGCCTGTGCCGGCGCTGCCTTCTTTACTTCAACAGGTAGGTCTGCCATCGCTGTCTCCATCCGAAAGAGAGCGGTTTTCGCCCGTTGGGGCAAGGTGCGCACAGTGCCCCCTATGGAACATTGATCCAGCTCAATCACTCCGACGATTAGGAAAAATGATACGTATCGTCACGCTCGCCGGCATTTTGGCCGCCTCCGTCTACACCGCGAATGTCCAGGAGATTTCCGGAAACCCCGAGGCCGGACGCGCGTATGCACGCGAGGTGTGTTCGCCTTGCCATGCCCTCACCGCGGAGCAGGGGGTGCAGCGAATATTCGCTGTCGCGCCGGATTTTTCCGGGCGATTGCCAACACACCCGGAATGACCGCGACCGCGCTTCGTGCCTTCTTGCAGACGCCCCACCCGAAGATGCCAAACCTGATCCTCGCGCCGGAGCAATCGGCCGACGTGATCGCCTTCCTGCTCAGCCTGCGCGACCGCCGGTAACCGCAAGCACAACCTTGAGCCTCACCGGATGCCGGTCATCGACACGATCCCGCGCCGCTAAGACCGTAGTCCCGATGGCCGGCCGATCCATCTGGGCGAACCGAGCCGCGCCGCGAGTGGCGGGAGAAAATCTGGTCAGCGGAGCGTCTCGATGTAGCCGACCAAATCATCGATCTCCGCTCGCGTCAGCGACAGATCCGGCATCGCACCATGCGGATGCGATAGGAAGGCGCGTAACTGATCGGCCGTTCTGGCGCGAGCAATCGTAGCAAAGCTCGGAGGACCTTGCTGAACATTGCCGGTCGGCCTCTCGCTCGTAACGTGGCAAGCGGTACACCACTGCCGGGCGAGTTGGCTGCCTTTAGAAGCGTCGGCACCGGCGGGATGTGCAGCAACCGATGTCAGCAGCAGAAATCCCGGTACGACGGGAGGAAGCCTGCAACGCATGGTTCGCGCCCCACACCTTTCAAACGCCTATCCGCACGAAGCTGCCAGCATCAGATTTTGGGGCGCGGGTCCAAGGATTTGCGGAGCTGCTTGGCGGCCTCGTTCAGCTCGGTTCGGTGCTGGTCGTCGAGCTCGGGACGAGAGGCCAGCGATTTAGCGACCTCGACAAGAATGTCCGCCAGGAGCCCGTAATGCACATGCATCACCACCTCGCGTCGATCCTCCCCAGGTCGCACCAGCCTGATGGCGACGCTGTCGTCATCAGCGTAGGCATCAAACTGCGAATGCCGGGTAAAGCTTCCGATATAGGCCTTGTCGGGAAAATCGACGGAAACCTCAGCCTTGTCGCTGATCGGATGCAATGACATGTCTCAAGCTCCCTGGATAGTTCGACGGGTTAGCCAAACAAGGTAACGCCGACCCGCCGCATGTGGTCTTCGACCCGCCGAACACCGGGAATGTTCTCGGCGGCGACGATGAGTGCGCGCTTTTCCTGTTCGGAAAGATAGGACGACCACAAATGCACGACACCGTCCTTGACGGTCACGTTGGCGGGAGAGACCTCGGCCCATCTCTGCGCCTTGAGCTCGGCCAGCAGCTTTTCCCGGATCGCACGGTCGTCTGTCTCGGCGCTACCCGCGGGCTCGCCGATCGTCATGGCGAGCGCCCGCACGAGATTCGCCCGGCTGACGATTCCGACGAGCTTGCCGTCACGCACAACGGGAACGCGCTTGATCCGGTTTGTCTCCAGCAGAACGGCGATGTCGGCGACCGGCGTCGTCTCGGTGACAGAAAGGACATTGCGCGTCATGACGTCCTTCACCTTGCCACTATGCGACTTGATGTAGTCCCCAGCCAGCTTGTCCGTCGATGCGATCATGTCCAGCCACCATGATCGGCGGCGCTCGGTCCCGGTTTCGGCGCGATGCAACAGATCACCCTCGCTGACCATGCCGATCACTTGGTTGTTCTTGTCGACAACCGGGACCGCGCTGATGCCGCGTTCGGCGAGCAGTCGCGCGATCGCCGGTACGGTCGTATTTTCGTCGACCGAGATGACTTCGCTCGTGATGATGTCAATCGCCTGCATCGGATCTCCCCGAATCATTTCCCTAGCCAAGAGAATACATCGCTGCCGCCTCCCGGATAGACCCAGATCAATCAGCAGGTCGTGGCTGGCGTGCCACGGGCGTGTCCGGCCGGTACAGGATCGACCACATCGCCACAATGGCGACGGCAATGCCGGCGAGCAGGACGATCCAGAAAGCGACGAGCGGTGCCACGCTGATGATCCAGCGCAGCACAGCCACTACGAAGAGCACCGCCGCCAGCACGATGATCGTTCCGCTCTGCCACCGCAGGAAATCCGTCTGTCGCGCCCACACCGCGAGAACGCCGACCGCGACCGCTGCGCCCGCTAGTGCCACATTGTTTATCGCGCCCGCCGGGTTCGCAAAAATGGCGCTATAGGCGAGCCACAATCCGACCAGAATGTTGAGCAGATTCGCGACCATATTTTGATCCTTTGTCCGCGTGGGTGCGTTGGAGCAAGCGCCATGTCATCGGCGGGACGACGAGAAAAACCACGCTGCTGCCGGCGATGAGGGACTTCCAGCCGACCCCGAGCGGCGTCCACCAGATGACGGCCAGCGCGGCGAGTAGGTGCAGCCCATAGGCGGCCGCGGCCGAGCGCCCGGAGAGCGGGGTCCGACGAAGCTGAGCAAGCGCCCACAGAACTCCCCAAATGCCGGCGAGCAGCGTGTAGAGGCCGAGCAGCAGGCCCGATTCGAGGGTTGCCAGAGCGCTCATTGCGCGGCCGCTGCGGCGGCGACGGCCGGCGCGCGCCGGCCGAAGGTCAAGACGAACCAAACCAGCACGATGTAACCGGCCGCAAACACGATGGCCAAGAGGAATCGGGCAACCATCCCGTCGACAAACCATGCGCTTTCTTGGCCCGAAATGAAGGCGTTCAGTGTCGAACCGCCGATTGCTCGCTCGACAAAGGCTTGCACAAACCCCGATACCAGCAACGCCCCCGCCATCCCGACAAGGCCCAAATTCAGGGCCACAAACGACCACTTCCATAGCGGCCCGTCGACAAACGCGAGATTACGGGTCTTCTGCAAGACCAGATACAGGACCGAGATAATGCCGCAAGAATATGCTCCCCAAAATGCAAAATGGCCGTGCGAGACGGTCCATTGCGTCCCGTGTGCATAAAGGTTGATCTGCGGCAACGTGATCATGAACCCCCAAACGCCGGCGCCGATGAAGTTGCCGAAGGCCTCAGCCATCATCCAGTAGAAGGCGGGGCGGTTGGTCGTCTTCATGTGCTGCGCGCCGGCGTCGTACACCGCATGCACGACCATCCCAAGCAACGGCAAGGGCTCCAGCGCCGAGAAGAAGCCACCGATGGCCAGCCAATAACTCGGCGTGCCGATCCAGAAATAGTGGTGTCCGAGACCGAGGATCCCGGTGCCGAGCACGAGAGCCACCTCGATGTAGAGCCAGGTCTCGACAATTCTGCGCGGGGTGCCAAGCAGTTGCATCAAGGCCAGGGCCATGATGCAACCGATCAAGACCTCCCAGGTGGCCTCGACCCAGAGATGAACGAGCCACCACCACCAGAAGAGGTCGGCCGACATGTTGGTGATGGCTGGAAACGCGATCAAATAGAGCAGTATCAGGGGTATCAGGTCGATAATCAATACGGTGACGATCCCGGTGGTCTTGCGCGCGGCGATCGCGGTTCCGATCACATTGTAAGCGAATACCGCCAAAATCACGACGATGCCGAGGGCCGCCCAGCGTGGCGCCTCGACATATTTTCGGCCCTGATTGATGAGCCACAGCGCCGCCTGGTTGCTGCCGCCGTATTGGACGAAGATGAACACCACCGCAACGACGGCGACAGCCGCACAAAACACATAGAATAATCCCTCGGCGGCTCTCATGCCGGCGGTTTCTCGACCCAACTCCCCGGGCAGAAACCAGTAGATCGACCCCATGAACCCCATCAGCAGCCAGATCACCAACGTGTTGATGTGTATGATCTTGGCGATGTTGAACGGCAGAATCCCGAACAGAAAATCAGGATTTAGATAATAATATGCCGAGATCAGCCCGAACACCGTCATGACGCCAAACAACGTCATCGCCGCCGAAAAATATTTTATGGCGAGCGCCTGCGAGCGATACATTGAGCCCCTCCTACCGTTGTTTCTCGATTTGATTGAAGTTCGGGGGAAAGCCGTTGGTGTCCACTGCGGCCATCCACTTCAGATAGGCGACGACGGCCTGGGCCTCGATTTCGGTGATGCCCAGGTTAGGCATCCCGCGCGTCCAGGTACGGTACTGCTCGGGATCCATCAGGAATTTTACGATTGCCCCCTCGCGCGAATCGGCGCCGGTGACCGCCTGCCAGCCTTCCCAATCGGGATCCAGCCAAGCCTTGGTGAGGTCCGGGGCGTAATAGGCGCCGTTGCCGAAAAAGGTGTGGCAATCGATGCAAGCGCGGCTCTGGATCACCATCTTGCCCCGGTCGATCAACGCGGCGGCGGCCGGTTCATCGAGAGCTTTGCCGAACAACGGCTCGGCAGCACCGATCACCGGCGCATCAAAGCCGCGGTTGGGGTCGAATTTGTAGTCGATGTGCTGGTTGACGACAGTGTAGGACGGCACGTGCGAGCCGCCCGGATCGATCGCGGCGAGGCTGTCGATCGTCAGCATGATCAGCACGACCGACATCACCACTATGGTGCTGATCGCGCCGGCACGCCAGAACGCCGGATCACCAAGAGCCATAACCATCTCCTCCCGCACAGTTCTTGTGGGGTACGGTCTCCTTGGGATCGGAGGTGCCGATCAGCGACCGCCAGCCCGAGGCCGGCGCAGAACCCCTCGGCGGTTTCTCGCAATGCCGAGGGGATAGGCTTTGTCGATCGTGCTCTGGTCCAGAAAGCGGGCCGTCAACGTTGCCACCATGGCAGAGAGCCCTTGATGTTGGCCGGTTGACTCTGCCCAGAGGTCAATGACGGCCGCTTTGATCCAGATCAACGCTCGGCCTCGATACGGGGTCGACCCGTTCGGCGAAACACCTGCCGTCTCCGGGCGGGCTTGGTCACGTCTAGCTGCGGGCGAGCTTGCGTTCGGCCAATCGGGCAAAAAGGCTGGCGCCGAGCGGCAGGATCGCGTCGTTGAAATCGTAGCCCGGGTTGTGAACCTGGCAGGCGCCCGCTTGGTCGCCATTGCCGATGCGGATGTAGGCGCCGGGCGAATGGTTCAGCATATACGAGAAGTCTTCCGAGGCCATGACCAAGCCGCCGTCACGGTCGACATTGTCGAGGCCGACGAGCTCGCCCGCGGTATCGGCAATAAAGGCGGACTCGGTCGCGTTGTTGATAAGCGGCAACGCGACGACGCGAAAATCGACCTCTGCGGTGGCCCCGAACCCGGTCGCCACGCCATTGGCGATGCGCGCCAGGTTGCGCTGCAGCAGCGCCAGCGTCTCGTTGTCGAAGGCGCGCACCGTGCCGCCGATTGTCGCCCGCTCAGGGATCACGTTGTAGGCGTCGCCGGCGTGAAACCGGGTGACGCTGACGACTGCGGTATCGACCGGCTTGACGTTGCGTGAAACGATCGTCTGCAGTGCGGCGGCGATATGGCTGCCGACGATGACCGGGTCGATGCTGGCTTCGGGACGCGCCCCGTGCGCACCTCGGCCGAGGATCGCGATATCGAAAAAGGCACTGCCCGCCATCATCGGTCCCGGGCGGATGGTGAACTTGCCGACGGCGAGACCGGGTGCATTGTGCATCCCGAACAGTGCATTGCATCTGAAGCTGTCGAGCATGCCTTCACGCACCATTGCCTCGGCACCGCCGAGGCCCTCTTCTGCCGGTTGGAAGATGAAGTGGACCGTCCCGTCGAAATTACGCGTCTCGGCGAGATAGCGGGCGGCACCCAGCAGCATCGTGGTATGGCCGTCATGACCGCAAGCATGCATGCGTCCATCATGGCGCGATCGGTGCTCGAAGCTGTTGGCTTCCGCGATCGGCAGCGCATCCATATCGGCCCGCAACCCCACCGAGCGCGGCGAATTGCCGACCCGAAGCCTGCCGACGACACCGGTCTTGCCGATCCGGCGATGGACCTCGCAGCCGAACTCGCTAAGCTTCGCGGCCACCAGATCGGAAGTGCGCCGTTCCTCGAACCCGAGCTCGGGATGGGCATGAATGTCGCGCCGCCAGCTCGTCAGATCGTCGTGCATTTGTGCGATACGGTCAATAATTGGCATGGCCGGCCTGTCTCTCTCTTGGGCGCGCAGCGCCCTCAGCTGCAACATGGGCGTCTTCCAAGGCGGCTGGAGCACGCGAACCGCAAGGCTATGCGGCGTCGCGGCTCGGCGGCCTCAGGCTCGACGGCTGCGGTCGAGCCCCTTATGCAGGCGCCCGACAAAAAGCAGCGTAGCGGCGCGAGCGCGCGGTATGCGCCACAGGACTGCTATGACGACCGCCGCAGCCACGGCGACCGCGATGAGCAGCTCCAGCGATCCATCGCCGTTGTCGGGGGCGAACCCGAACCACCGTTCGATCCAATCCATCATCGGTCTCCCTACCCGGGAGCAGCACTGTGTACCGTCCTGCCGCCACCGCTCGCTCCTCGGCTGTGGCGGCGGAACTATAGTCGCCCGCCAGCGCGCCCGACAAGGCCACCTCAGTTCAGAACCACCTTAAGTTCAGGGGCAGCTCGGATATAATGCTCGCAAGCACGGAGTCTCGTTTATGGAACGTCGCTGCTTCGGCAATACCGATCTCACGGTGTCGACCATCGGTCTGGGCTGTTACGGCATGTCGGGCGTCTATGGGCCTGCCGACGATGCCGAGTCGATCGCCACCATTCGCCGCGCGCTCGATCTCGGGGTCAATCTGCTAGACACGTCGGCGAGCTACGGCAAAGGCCACAATCATCGCTTGATCGGCGAAGCGATCCGCGGCCGCAGGGATGATGTGGTCATTCATTCGAACAGCGGCAGCCCACGCGGCGGCAACCCGGAGGGCGTGCGCGGCGGCGACCCCGGCTATCTGCGTCAAACGTGCGAGCAGAGCCTGAAAAATCTCGGCATCGAGACGCTCGATGTCTTTTGCATGTCGCGTGTCGATCCAAATGTGCCGGTCGAGGAAAGCGTCGGCGGAATGGCCGAGCTGGTCAAGGAGGGCAAGACGCGTTTCATCGCGCTCTCGGAGTGCTCGGCCACCTCACTCAGGCGCGGCAGCGCCGTGAATCCGCTCGCCTCCCTGCAGATGGAATATTCGGTGTTCTCGCGCGATGCGGAAGAGCAGGGCCAAATCGACGCCTGCAGGGAGCTTGGCCTGGCGCTGATGGCCTATGCCGTGCTCGGCCGCGGGATGTTGAGCGCAGAGATTCCCAAGCTCGAGGAGTTGGCGGCGGACGACATCCGCGCGCGGTTGCCGCGCTTTCAGGGCGCCAATGCCGAGAATAACCTCCGGCTGCGCTCGGCGCTCGAGACGATCGCGCGGCGGAATAACGCTACTCTCGCCCAGCTCGCTATCGCCTGGCCCATGGCCCAGGGCGCGCGTGCCGGAGCTTTTATCGTACCGATACCCGGCGCAAAATCGCGTAAGCACCTCGAGGAGAATGTCCGCGCCGCGGACATCGTGCTCACGACCGATGACCTCGCGGAGATCGACCGCATCGTGCCGCCTGGTTCCGCCTCCGGCACTCGCTATCCGGTCGGACAAATGGACCGGGTGAATTTGTGAGGCATGAGCCTCTATCCGTAAGTCCGCTGTCGTCGATTGACGAGCCCGCAGCAACGGGCCGTCGAAGAATGGCTTCCCAGTCGCTCACATCGGCGAGCAAGCCGCGGGGATTCCTCGCGACGCCGAGCTATTTGCGCCTGTGGCTCGCCGGTGGGATCGGCAACGCGATGCGCTGGCTCGAGCTGCTGGTCGCCGGGATCTTCACCTACGAGGCCACCCAATCGACGGTTCTGGTCGCTCTGGTAATCGTCGCCCGCAGCCTCCCGATGCTGTTCATCGGCACGATCGCTGGTGTGGTCGGCGAGGCGCTCAATCGCAAGCGATTGCTGCTGACGCAACTGTTCGTCATGGCGGTGAGCTCAGCGAGCTTGTGCGCGCTCGCGCTCTCGGGGCAGATCCGGGTCTGGCACATCGCCGTTGGCGGCATCGTCTCGGGTATCGTCTGGGCGATGGAGCTGGCCGTGCGCCGCCGTATGATCGGGGAGGTCGTCGCGCTGGACCAAGTCGCTCCCGCCGTCGCTTTCGATTCGCTGACCAACAGCTTCGCCCGGGTGGCGGGGCCGCTGGCCGGGGGTGCCGCTTACCAGACATTGGGCTTGGGCGGCGCTTATTTCCTGTCGGCAGCCCTCTTTCTTGCAGCCGGTCTTGCCGTCAGCGGCCTCGATTTCCGCCAGGAGCCGCGCAAGCTGCGGTTTGGCCGAATTGCCATCGACATTGCCGAAGCCGTCGCTGTGGCTCGCGGCAACCCCGCGATCCTCGCTGTCGTGCTGGTGTCCATCATCATGAACATGTTCGCGTTCTCCTATTCCGCGCTGATCGCGCCGATCGGGCTCGATGTGTATCGCGTGTCGCCGATCCTGGTCGGCGCGCTCGCCGCCGCCGAGCCGCTTGGAGCCATTGCGAGCGGTATTCCGCTGTCGACCGGGTGGCTGCGCTTGAACGGCCATCGTGCTTTGCTGCGCGGATCGCTGCTGTTTCTGGTCGGGCTGGCGGCGATGGCGCTATCCCCGTGGTACGCGCTGGCCTTTGTCCTGCTGCTGATCGGCGGGCTCGGCACTGCCGCCTTCTCGAACATGCAGACGACCTTGATCCTGACCGAAGCGCCGGCCGCGGCGCGATCACGGGTGATGGGGATCGTAACCATGTGTATCGGCACCGGGCCGGTTGGTGTGATTATGGTCGGCATCCTGTCGGGACAAGTCGGGCCCCCGGCAGCGATCCTGATCATGGCGGGCCTTGGGCTCTGCGGATTGAGCCTGGTATGGCGGAAACTGATCAAGGCACAGGCCGCGATGCTGAAGCGGCCGCAGGCAAAGGAGATATGCGATGACCAAGGAGCTCCGTGACAAGGCCCGCGCGCTCGGGCTCGACCGTCTGACCGACAAGCACCTCGCGCAATTCGAGCGCGCCGTGACCAGCATGGAGCGCCACCTGCAGCGCCTGCCACGCGGCATGCCGGCGGCGCGGGAGCCGGCGCATGTCTACCGGGCAAAGGGGGACGTGCGATGAGTGGCGAGCTCGCCTATCTCGGACTCGCCGAGGCCGGCGAGCTGATCCGCGCGATGAAGCTGTCGCCGGTCGAGTATGCGACCGCGCTGCTGGCCCGCATCGAGCGCCACGACGGCAAGTACAACGCATTCATCGCATTGACACCGGAGCGGGCAATGTCCGCGGCGCGGGCGGCCGAGAGCGAAATCGCGGCCGGTCGATGGCGCGGGCCGTTCCATGGCATGCCCTATGCCCTGAAGGACATCATCGACGTCGAGGGTCTTCAGACGACCGCACATTCCAAGATTCTGATCGGCAATATCGCCCGCCGGCACGCGGTAGTCACGGAGCGGCTCGAAGCGGCCGGCGGGGTGCTGCTCGGCAAGCTCGCGACCCACGAATTTGCCATCGGCGGCCCGTCCTTCGATCTGCCCTGGCCCCCGGCCCGCAACCCGTGGAACCGCGACCATTTTTGCGGCGGCTCGTCGAGCGGCAGCGGCGCCGGACTCGCCGCCGGCTTTTTCCCGGCCGCACTCGGCACCGACACCGGCGGCTCGATCCGCAACCCGGCTTCGATGTGCGGCATCACCGGCATGAAGCCGACTTACGGCAGAGTCAGCCGCCGCGGCGTCGCGCCGCTCGCGTTTTCCCTCGATCACATCGGACCGATGACCCGCACCGTGCGCGACAACGCGCTGATGCTCCAAGTGGTCGCGGGGCATGATCCGGGTGATCCCGGCAGCGCCGACGAGCCGGTCCCCGAGTACGGCGCGATGCTTGACCAGGGTGTCAGAGGCCTGCGGATCGGCGTCATCCGGCATTTCTACACGAGCGATGTCGCCGGCGACCCGGAGCAGGTCACCGCGCTCGATGCCGCCGTCAACCTGCTCGCGGAGGCTGGTGCGGAGACCAGCGAGATCGTGCTGCCGGCCCTGCAGGACTTCAGCGCTTGCGGCCAGATCATCCTCGCCGCGGAAGCCTACGCCGTGCACGAGCAATGGCTCAAGGAGCGCCCGCAGGATTATGGCGCACGGGCACGCGAGCGGCTCCTCGCCGGGGCGGCGCTTCGCGCCGTCGACTACGTGCAGGCGGTGCGCTGGCGCCGCGAGCTTCGCGACCAGGTGGCCGCGGCCTTTGCAAATATCGACCTGGCGATAACCGCCTCGAGCATGGATCCCGCCTGCCGGATCGACGACGACGCGACGTTGGCCGCCAATTACTGGCGCCAAGCTCGGATGCCGTTCAATGTCACCGGCCAACCCGGCCTGGTCATTCCGGCGGGCTTTAGCAGAGGCGGCTTGCCGCTATCCTTGCAGCTCGTTGGCCATCCCTTTGGTGAGGCGCTGCTCTATCGTGCGGCGCAATTCTATGAGGACGCGACCGGCTGGACCAAGCGCCATCCGCCGGAGCTTTCGGACTAAAGGAGTGCAGCGATGCTCGAAGACCGTGAGGGTGGCTGCCATTGCGGCCGAGTCCGTTTCCGCGCCCGGGTCGATCTGGACCTGCTGTCGCAGTGCAATTGCACCGTCTGCACGAAAAAGGGCATCCTCCATCTGCTGGTGGCGCCGGAGAATTTCGCATTGCTGCGCGGCAAGAATTCGCTGACGACGTATACCTTCGGCACCGGCGTGGCCCAGCACACGTTCTGCTCGCATTGCGGAATGCACGCGTTTTACGTGCCGCGCTCGCAACCCGACAGCATCACGGTCAACGCCCGCTGTCTCGACGATATTGACGGGCCGAGCCTAAAGCCCACCCGGTTCTTCGACGGGCGTCACTGGGAGGAAGCCCAGCGCCGGAGGATTGCCGACGGCGGGCATGTCGCCGCCGCCGGACTGAATGGCGCGGTCACGTTGCAGAGAGTTTTGGACCGCGCGCCGGAATAGGGCGATAAAGGCGCGCGCCATCCGAAAGGAGCCGGATCATGGGTCATGCGAGGCCGGCCGCCGCACACAAAGCCGCGGCAGACGCGATCCTGCATTTCGACGCGGTCGTCATCGGCGCTGGTGTCTCCGGTCTCTATCAGCTCTACAAGTTGCGCGCGCTCGGTCTCCAGGTGCGGGTGCTCGAGACCGGAACCGGCGTCGGCGGGGTGTCGCTAAGGGAGAAGTTGGATGACGGACCGCAGACCTTTCTCGGCATCCTGGTCGACGGCTTTCCGAACATGCTGATGGTTTTGGGCCCGCATGCCGGGCTCGGCAACTTTCCGAGCGCCGTCGAAGACACGGCCGATTGGGTGACCGGGCTAATCCGCTTTGCCCACGACTGCTGCCTCACCCGCGTCGAGGCTACCGCCGCGGGCGCCGTCGCCTGGACCGAGCACGTCATTGAATCGAGCGAGGGTCTGCTGTTCACCGAGGTCGACTCGTGGATGACCGGCATCAACCGCAATGTCGAGGGTGAGCAAGTCCGCCGGATCATGCGTTACAGCGGCGGCCACCCAGCATTTCGCAAGCGCTGCGATGCGGTGACGGCGGACGGATATCGCGAGCTCGTGCTGGCCTAAGCGGCGCGCGAACCTTGTCGCAGCGAGGGGGCACGTGATGGCTCGACTGTTCGCCAATCGCTGGTGGGTGGTGTTCGCGACGATCTGCGGCCTCTTGGTCGGCGCAGGCCCCGTCAATGTCTTTACCTTTGGCGTGTTTTTGAAGCCGATCACCGAAGATCTCGGGCTGAGCCGCGGGGCATTTTCCGCGGCCTTGACATTTCACGCAACGATCGCCGCGATCGCCCTCCCGGTCGTCGGCTGGCTCGTCGACCGCTGGGGCGCCCGGCGGATTATGCTGCCGGGCCTGTTTCTCTATGCGCTCGCCACCGCGTCCTACGGGCTGATCCAAGCCTCGCCGCTGCTCTTGACCTTTCTGATCTTCGCGCTGACCGGTCTCGTCGGCGGGGTTCAGTCGCCGATCCCCTACGCCACGGTGATCGCCCAGTGGTTCGATCGCGAGCGCGGCCTTGCTCTCGGCATCGGCACGGCCGGTGTCGGCCTCGGCGTGGCGGTGGTGCCGCAGCTCGCAGCGCTGCTGATCGATGCCGTCGGCTGGCGTCTCGCCTATGTCGGACTGGCGGTTGCCGTGCTCCTCGTCGCGTTTCCGCCGGTAGCACTGTTCCTGCGCGAGCCGCCCGATTTTACCGCCCGCATGCGGCAACCGGCTGCTACCACGGGGGCGGCATTGCCCGGGGTCGTCGCAGGCGAAGCTCTGCGCTCCTGGCTCTTCTGGGGGCTTGCCATCGCCTTTTTTCTCGACGTCATCGCGATCAACGGCACCTTGACTCATATCGTCCCGTTGCTCACCGATCGCGGGATTCCGCGCCAGATCGCCACCGCCGCATTGTCGGGAACCGGGTTCGCGCTGATCTTCGGCCGGATCCTCTCCGGCTGGTGCCTAGACCGGTTCTGTGGGCCCTATGTGGCGATCGTCTTTTTTCTCCTGCCGATGATCGGCATCGCGATCCTGATAAGCGGCGCCGGAGGATTTGCGCCATTTCTCGGCGCCATCGCATGCGGCCTCGGCATCGGTGCCGAGATCGACCTTATGGCGTTCTTCACCAGCCGCTATTTCGGGCTGCGCGATTACGCAAAGCTCTACGGCACCATGTTCGGGATTTTCGCGCTCGGCGTCGGTATCGGGCCGGCGCTGAGCGGCGTGAGCTTCGACCGGTTTCATTCCTACACGCCGGCCTTCATGACCTTCGTGATCATGCTGGCTGTCGGCTGCCTGATTTTCCTTCGAATGGGGCCGTATCCGTTTCCGTCGCCGCGCCAGACCCGGTCGAGCGCCGCGGACAAGGTGCCAGCATAGCTCGCCCCGGTTCCGCTCCCGCCGCCCGGCGCGCCTCGGTGGACTCCGGGCGGGGCCTGGGTAAAAATCGGCACAACAGTCCCGGCGTGTGCCGGCAAGGGAGGGGCTCATGAAGATCGGGAATAGGCTGCCAGTACTCGCGGTCGCTGTGGCATTGCTGGCCGCGATGGCGGTTCCAACCCGCGGGCAGGCACAGAACGCCGACGCGATTGCGATCGGCGCAAAGGACATCGGCGGCGGCGTCTCAAGCCCGCAGGGTCGCGAGGCGGGGGTCTGGGTCATCGCCGAGACCACCGAGCTGCCGACGCAATTCAGGCGCATCGTCGTGACCGACGACCAGGGCCGCTATCTGGTGCCGGATCTCCCACAGGCCGATTACACCGTCTTTGTACGCGGCTACGGGCTGGTCGACTCGCCGAAGATGCGCGCAAAGCCGGGTCAGCGGCTCGATCTCGCCGCCGCACTGGCGCCGAGCGCCGCCGATGCGGCGCATTACTACCCGGCGATTTATTGGTATTCGCTGCTAACGATCCCGGACAAGAAGGAGTTCGGCGGCGAGAACGGCATCCCCGCCAATATCACGCAGCAGGATTGGCTGACGATCGTCAAGAACCGGGCCTGTGTCGGCTGCCACCAGCTCGGCCAGGAAGCGACGCGTACGATCCCGGCCGCCTTCGCCGACCAGAAGACCAGCCAAGAGGCCTGGATGCGGCGTGTCCAGTCGGGCCAGTCGGCGCCGTTCATGGTAAACCCGCTCGCCGGGCAATTGGGCGGCGCGCCGTTCAAATATTTCGCCGACTGGACCGACCGCATCGCCAAGGGCGAGTTGCCACACGCACAGCCGCCCCGGCCGCAGGGCGTCGAGCGCAACCTCGTCGTCACCGAGTGGGATTGGGGGTGGCCCGACAAGTACCTGCACGATCTGATCTCGACCGACAAGCGCGACCCGACCGTCAACGCCGGCGGCAAGGAGTACGGGTCGCCGGAATATGCCGGCGACGATCTGCCGATCCTCGACCCGGCGACCAACACGGTCACGGTCTTCCATGCGCCGGTGCGCGATCCGGCGATGCCATTGTCGCTCGGCACCGGGCACGCCGCGACCGAAAAGCCGGCGATGCCGTCCGCCTATTGGGGCGATCGCCAGATCTGGGACACTCGCGTCAACAACCACAACATGATGATCGACCGCAAGGGCAGGGTGTGGCTGACCGCCGCGGTGCGCGGTCGCGACAATCCCGCCTTCTGCAAGGAAGGCTCCGACCATCCCTCGGCGAAGCTCTTTCCGCTCAAGGAAAGCAACCGCCAGCTGGCGATGCTCGACCCGAAGACGATGAAGTACACCTTTATCGACACCTGCTTCGGCACCCACCACCTGCAATTCGGCTTTGACGACCACGACACATTGTGGACGAGTGGTGGCGGGCCGGTCGTCGGCTGGCTCGACACCAAGGTGTTCGACGAGACCGGTGACGCCGCCAAGGCGCAAGGCTGGACGGCGCTGGTGGTCGACACCGACGGCAACGGCAAGCGCGACGCCTATGTCGAGCCGAACCAGGCGGTCGATCCGCAAAAGGACAAGCGGCTCGAGGGCGGCGTCTACGCGATCATGCCGAGCCCGGTCGACCACTCGGTGTGGGGCACGACATTTAGCATGAAGGGCACGATCTTGCGGCTCGATCCCGGCGCGAACCCGCCGGCGACCGCACTCACCGAGGTCTACAACGTACCATCGCCCGGCTTTGCACCGCGCGGCGCCGACATCGATTCGAAGGGTGTCGTGTGGGTATCGCTCGGCAGCGGGCATCTCGGCAGCTTCGACCGAAAGAAATGCAAGGGGCTGCTCAACGGGCCGAAAGCCACCGGCGACCAGTGCCCGGAGGGCTGGACGTTCTACCAGTACCCGGGGCCGGGGTTTGCCGGCATTGGCGACAACAGCGCCGAAGCCTCCTATTACACCTGGGTCGATCAGCACGATACCTTGGGGCTCGGGAATGACGTGCCGAT
>Ga0306920_100004922_pt1 | contig 17176 bp, 14 predicted proteins | sample flu12Cox44000170_FD_204666 | JGI IMG/M metagenome (GOLD analysis project Ga0306920, IMG submission 204666) | Lab enrichment of tropical soil microbial communities from Luquillo Experimental Forest, Puerto Rico - flux4day.12C.oxic.44.000.170 (v2)... | ecosystem: Environmental > Terrestrial >... | reverse complement strand
TCAGGGGGAGCGTCATGCACAAATCCCGCCACCATTTCGTCGCCGCGGCGATGGCCGCAATTATCGCCGCCGCGGGTTTTCCCACGCCGGCTTCCGCCAATGGGTTTGGCTGGCCGTTCTTCTATATCCCGACCGATAACGGCAATACCGCGCGCGCCGACCTGCAGCGCCGCGTCGTGGAGCTGCGAACCAACGAGGCGCCGGGCACGATCATCATCGATACCGGCAACACCTACCTCTACTACGTTCTTCCCGGCAGCAGGGCGATCCGCTACGGCATCGGTGTGGGGCGAGAGGGCTTCGCCTGGTCCGGGGTGAAGACGGTCGAGCGCAAGGCGGAGTGGCCGGATTGGACGCCCCCGCCCGAGATGATCGAGCGCTCACCCTATCTGCCGCGCTTCACGGCCGGTGGCCCCGGCAATCCGCTCGGCGCACGCGCGATGTATCTCAGCGGCTCCTTCTACCGCATCCACGGCACCAACGCGCCGTCGAGCATCGGCAGCCGCGCGACCTCGGGCTGCATCCGCATGGTCAATGACGATGTGATCGATCTCTACGACCGCGTGAAGGTCGGCACTAAGGTCGTGGTGTTGCCCGCGGCCGAGCCGCGCGCCGCGGTCGGAGTTGGCCGTCTGTTCTAAGTGTGCCACGCGCTGCGTGGGATGGTTAGAGTCCGGCAAATCCGGATGAGGCCATCGTCTGCGAAGCATCCTCCCTTGACGGTCGATGGGTTTCGCTGCGATTTCGTTTCGCTGCGCTCGACGCATTCCTGCGCTCAACCTATCCTGCCCAGGAGAGCACTATGAAGCGACGCAAGTTTCTGCAGCAGGCGGCGGCCGGCGGCCTTGTTGCAGGCGCCCTTGCAAGAGCCGCCGTTGCTCAGGGTGAGCCCACGATCCGCTGGCGGCTCGCAGCAAGCTGGCCCAAGAGCCTCGACACTCTGTTCGGCTCCGTGGAGGACCTCTGCCGGCGAGTAAGTCAAGTCACGGAAAAGAAGCTTGAGATCCAGCCGTTTGCCGGCGGCGAGATCGTTCCCCCCTTGCAAGTGATGGATGCGGTTCAGAACGGCACGGTGGAGTGCGGTCATACCCTGACTGCATTCTACATCGGCAAGAATCCCGCCTTTGCCTTCGATTCCGGTGTGGCATTCGGCTTGAACAACCGCCAGCAGAATGCGTGGCTCTACTACGGCGGCGGTCTGGAGCTTCTGCGCGAGCTCTTCAAGAAGAATGGAATGGTGCAGATTCCCGCCGGCAATGTCGGCGTGCAGATGGGTGGCTTCTACCGCAAGGAGATCAATTCCGTCGACGATCTGAAGGGGCTCAAGTTCCGCATTGGCGGACTCGGCGGCACGATTCTCGCCAAGCTCGGCGTGGTTCCGCAGCAAATAGCGACTGGCGATATTTATCCCGCACTCGAACGTGGCACCATAGATGCCGCGGAGTGGATCGGACCCTACGACGACGAGAAGCTTGGGCTGCATAAGGTCGCCAGGTACTATTACTACCCCGGCTGGTGGGAAGGCTCTGCAATGCTCACGCTGATCGTCAACGAGCGGCGCTACGAGGAGTTGCCCCAGCGCTACAAGGACGTGCTCGACGCCGCCTGTGCCGAGCAGAATGTGTTGATGATGGCGAAATACGACGCTAAGAACCCGCAGGCGCTGCGCCGGCTGGTTGCGGCGGGCGTGCAACTGCGGCAATTTCCGCGGCCGGTGCTCGACGCCTGCTACAAGGCGAGCTTCGAGACCTATGACGAGCTTGCCGCCAAGAGCGAGGACTTCAAGAAGATCTACGAGTCCTGGCGGAAATTCCTCGCCGAGTCCAATCTCTGGTTTCGCCTGGCCGAGAACAATCTGGACAACTACCGCTACACCAGGTCAGCGCAATAAGAACCGTGACGACACAAGGTATCGGCGCGAGCGTGCTGCGCAAGGAGGATGCACGCCATCTTCGCGGCCGCGGCACGTTCGTGGCGGACATGATGCTGCCGGGCCAACGCGAGGTCGCTTTTCTGCGCAGCCCCGTCGCCCACGCGCGCATCGTGCGCATCACAAAGCCTGCGGGTTGCGACGGTACTGTGTTCGTGCGCGAAGACCTTGCGGAGGTCCCCGATATTGTTGCTCCCAACACTGTTCCCGGATACCGAATCTCCAAATGCCCTCCGCTCGCATTCGACAAGGTGCGGTTTGTCGGCGAGCCGGTCGCAATGTGCGTTGCGCGCACGCGCGCGCTTGCCGAGGATCTCTGCGCGCAGGTCAAGCTCGACATCGAGGAGCTGCCCGTGCTCGTCGACGCGCATGCCGCGCGTGCGGACGCAAGCGTGCGCATCCATGAGGAATGGCCCGATAACTGCTTCCTTACTCTGAGCTGCGACAACGGCTTTGCCGCTGAGAGCAAGGGCGCGCCCGTCGTGGTCACCCGCGAGATGTCGCTTGCGCGCCAAGCCATGGTGCCGCTCGAGGGCAAGGCGGTGCTCGCCTATTGGGACGAACGCAATGACCAGCTCGTCCTCTACACCTCGACTCAGGTGCCGCACATCATCCGCTCCGGCATCGCACAGTTCCTCGCACTGCCGCAGGGGCAGGTGCGCGTGGTATCGCCCGATGTCGGCGGCGGCTTCGGCTACAAATGCATCCTGCAGCCGGAGGAGCTGTGCGTTGCCTGGCTTGCATGCAAGCACCGTACTCCGTTCCGCTACATCGAGGATCGCCGCGAGCACCTCGTGGCCGGCGCCAATTCACGCCAGCACTATTATCGGCTCACCGCCTATGCCGATGAGCGCGGCCGGCTCAAGGCGCTCGATGCCGAGATCATCATCGATGGCGGCGCCTATTCCAACTGGCCGTTCACAGTGGCGCTGGAGCCCGGACAGGCCATTGGCAATCTGCCCGGGCCGTACGATTTTCGCGGCTATCGCTGCCGCACGTATTGCGTGGCAACCAACAAGCCGGGCTTCCTGCCGTACCGCGGCGTGGCGCGCACCGGCGTGTGCTTCGCCATCGAGCTGATCATGGACGCGATTGCGCGTGCCGTCGGCCGCGACCCCTGGGAGGTGCGGCATGAGAATCTCGTACCCGCTTCCGCCATGCCTTACAACAATGTCGCTCGCAAGCATTACGACAGCGGTGATTATCCGGCGAGCCTCGCGCTTGCGCGCGAGAAGCTCGATCTATCCACCTGGCGCGCGCGCCAGGCGCGCGGCGAGGACGACGGGCGCCGCATCGGCATCGGTTTTGCCACTTATTGCGAGCAGTCCGCGCACGGCACCAGCGTCTTCTCGGCATGGGGACTTCCGATTATCCCCGGTTACGATCAGGCGACGGTCAGGGTGACGCCGGACGGCGGCCTGGAAGTTCGCGTCGGCGTGCATTCACACGGCCAGGGCATGGAAACGACGCTGGCGCAGGTCGCGCACGAGGTGACCGGCGTCGATGTCGCCGCCATCCGCGTCGTACATGGTGATACTGCGCTGACGCCCTACTCCACCGGCACATATGCCTCGCGCTCAATCGTGATGGCCGGTGGCGCCGTGGCCAATGCCTGCAAGACGCTCTTGCCCCGTATCGCTGCGATCGGCGCGCATCTGATGCAATGCGCGCGGGGCACGGTGCGCTATGAGAAGGCCGCCGTCGTCGGACCACTGCGCTCGGTTGAGCTGCGCGAGATCGCAGAGGCCTGGTACATGCGCCCGGAGCGGCTGCCTCCCGATGTCGATGTCGGCGGACTGGAGGCCACCGTCGGCTTTCGTCCCAAGGTCGATACCGGCGCGTTCAGCTATGGCTCGCACGGGGCGGTGGTGGCCGTGGACACCGAGTCCGGCGCCGTCGAGATCCTCGATTACGTCATAGTCGAGGATTGCGGAACCATGGTGAACCCGATGGTGGTGGATGCTCAGATGCGCGGCGGCGTGGCACAGGGGATCGGGACCGCGATGTACGAGGAGAGTCCCTACGATTCCAGCGGCCAGCCGCTGGCCTCGACCTTGGCGGATTACCTCGTGCCGGGAGCCACCGAGGTTCCCGCGATGCGCATCTTTCACATGCACACGCCATCGCCCTACACCGAATTCGGCATCAAGGGCATGGGCGAGGGCGGCGCCATCGCGCCACCGGCAGTGATCTTCAACGCCGTCAACGATGCGCTCGCGCCGCTTGGAGTGGAGCTGAGAGAGACGCCCCTCACCCCCAGCCGTTTGCTCGCAGCTCTAGAGCACGGCAAAACCCGGGGCGCTGCGCATTGAGCGGATGTCGTCCCGGGCGACCGACCCCGGCTTTGATCCGGGGGAGGTGGAGCCGGAGGCCGTAGGATGGGTCGAGGCGTCGGCGAAGGCGTTGACGTTTGCTCGGCTCCATAGCGCCGAGACCCATCGCCCAGCATTGGCGGGTCGCGGCGCGCAACAGATGTGTTTCATATCGCCAGTTCATCAGGCGCCTTGACCCGCCCTACGAGGCTCGCCTTCTTTTAGGACGGAAAACCGGGGAGGAACGATCAATGAAAAAGCTTGCTTTCGTTCTCATCGCCGCCGCTGCCGGCCTGTTTAGTGCCAGGCTGCGCGCCGAGGATTATCCGACACGGCCGATCACCCTGGTTGCCGTGTTTGGTGCAGGCAGCGCCAGCGACACGATTTGCCGCGTCATTGCCGATAAGCTCAGCCCCGCGATCGGCCAGCCGGTCATCGTCGAAGATCGCCCGGGCGCGGACGGCGCGCTTGCTGCGCTTTATGTTCATCATCAGCCGGCGGACGGATATACGCTGCTAATGGGCACCAACTCGCCGCTCTCGGCCGATCCCTTCATCCACAAGGACTTGAACTACGATCCGATCAAGGACTTTGTGCCGATCACGCGGGTGGGAAGCTTCACGCTGATGCTGGTCATCAACCCGAAGCTGCCCATCCATTCGATCAAGGAGCTGGTCGACTACGCGAGGGCCAATCCCGGCCAGCTGTCGTTCGCGAGCGGCAACACCGCCGGCATCGTCGGTGGTTACACGCTGACGAAATGGGCCGAGATCAGCATCCTGCATGTGCCCTATAAGACTACGGGCCCGGCGCTATCGGACATCATCGCCGGGCGCGTGTCGATGATGTTCGCCGATTTCACCACCGCAATGCCGCATGTCGCTGCCGGCACTGTGCGCCCGCTGGCGATATCGCGCATTCACCGCAGCTCGCTCTATCCCGACTTGCCCACCATGGACGAGGCCGGGATAAAGGGCTTCGATCTCGACGCCTGGGCCGGGCTCGTCGCGCCCACCGGAACCCCGCAGCTCGTGGTGACGAAGCTCAACCGTGAGCTGCGCAAGGTCATCGATAGCCCCGACGTCCAAGCGAGGCTCAAGAACATCGGTTTCGAGGGGTTTTCCAGCACGCCCGAGGAGTTCGGTGCTTTCATGAAGGTGCAACTCGCGAAATGGGAGCAGATGGTCAAGGACGCGGGCATTAAAGCGGAATAGGTACTAATCGTGGATGCGCGGTTCTGGCTGATACAAGCTTTCAACGGCATTTCCTACGGCGCCCTCCTGTTTCTGGTGGGAAGTGGGCTTTCGCTCATCTTCGGCGTCATGCGGATCGTCAACCTCGCGCATGGCTCCTACTTTCTCCTCGGCGGCTATGTGGCACTGTCGGTGATCTGGACGACCGGCTCCTGGCTGCTGGCGCTGCCGGTTGCTGCCTTGAGCATTGCCGCGCTCGGATTGGTCATGGAACGGGTGTTTCTACAGCCGCTCGGGTTTGACCCGCTGCGGCAGGTCTTGCTGACCGTCGGTTTCGCCTTCCTGTTTCAGCAGGCTGCACTCGACATCTGGACCGGCAACAATTTCGATATCAATCCACCGGAAGTCTTGACCCAAACCGTCGTGATCGGCGGACTTTATCTTCCTCTCTATCGCCTCTTCATGATCGCCATCGCATTGGCAATCGGTCTCTTCCTGTGGCTGATGATGGAGAAAACGCGGCTCGGCGCCACGATTCGCGCGACGGTCGATGATGCGCAAATGGCGAGGGGAGTGGGCATAGATACCTCGCTCATCTCCATGTTGATCTTTGCGCTCGGGGCCTTCCTGGCGGCCTTGGGCGGCGTGATCGGCGGCGCTTTTCTCGGCATCTATCCCGGCCTCGATTTCGAGATGCTGCCGCTTGCATTCGCTGTGGTGATCATCGGCGGTATGGGCAGCCTTGGCGGCGCGGCGATCGGAGCTTTGCTGGTCGGGCTTGCGGACAATTTCGGCAAGGCGCTGTTCCCAGAGGTTTCCTATTTCACGCTCTACGCGCCAATGGCGCTGATCCTGGCGGTGAAGCCCACCGGCCTGTTCGGGCGCGAATGAGATGACGAGCTCGCGCGGCAAGGTGCTGATCGTGGTGGCGGCGCTGGCGGTGGTGGCGGTGATCGTCCCCAGCACGACCTCTTTTGTCATCCTGCTCGCGACACGCGCGCTGGCGTTCTCCATTTTGGTCATGAGCCTCGACATTCTGCTCGGCTTCACCGGTCTCGCCTCTCTGGGGCAAGCGGCCTATCTCGGCATCGGCGCCTACATCACTGCCATCCTGGCGGCGCGCTACCAGCTAGGGTTGGGCTACGACTTCTGGCTCGTCCTCCTGCTGGGCATCCTCGGCGGCGCTGCGCTCGCGGCATTGTTCGGGCTCTTCGCGATCCGCGCCACCGGCGTCTACTTTCTGATGATCACGCTCGCACTGGGGCAATGCGTGTGGGGCCTCGCTTATCGCTGGAATTCTCTCACCGGCGGCGACAACGGGATCAATCTGCGCCAGCGCCCCAATTTCGGCATCGACCTCGGCAACGAGGTCACCTTCTTCTATCTCGTTTTCGCCCTGTTCGCGCTTTCGCTGCTGATCATGTACACGCTCGTGCGCTCGCCATTCGGCCGCAGCCTGGTGGGCATTCGCGAGCGCGAGCTGCGCATGAAGATCCTGGGCTACAACACCTGGCTGCACAAATACCTCGCCTTCATCATCGCCGGCGGCTTTGGCGGGCTTGCCGGCGTTCTGTGGGCGCACACAGCCGGGATCGTGAGTCCCGAGAACGTCGTGCTGACCACCTCTGTCGATGCGTTGTTGATGGCGGTGCTGGGCGGGGCGGGAACATTGGTGGGCGGAGTTATCGGCGCGGTGATCGTGTTCGGCCTGCGTGAATACCTCAGCACGCTGGTGCCATGGTGGCAGTACGTGCTAGGCGCAGTTTATGTGCTCACGATCTTCTATCTGCCGACCGGCCTCATGGGGATACCCGAGCGCATGCGCCAGCGCCGCTCCGTGCTCGGCAAGCCGGAAGGCTCGAAGAAATTGGCACCGGTGACGTCGTGAATCACACAAGGAAAGAGGGAGAACGGATCATGGCAGGCTCATTGTTGCGACGGCTTAGCCTGATGCTGCTGGGCGGCTGCTTCGCGCTCGCTATCGCGCCGCGTCCGCTTGCGGCCGAGGAATTGCGAATAGGATTCGTCGCACCGACGACAGGAATCTTCGCCCAGGTCGGCAAGGACATGGTCGACGGCTTCCAGATGTACCTGGACGAGGTCAAGAACGACTTCGGTGGCGCACAAGTGAAATTTATTGTCGAGGATGAGCAGGGAAAGCCGGATACCGCCGTCACCAAGGCCAAGAAGCTGATCCTGCAGGACAAGGTGCATATGCTGGTCGGAGGCCTTCTGGCCTCGAGCGGCTATGCGCTCGCGCCGGTGAGCACCGCGGAGAAGACGCTCTACGTCATTCCCGTCTCGGCCGCCGACGACCTCACCCAGCGGGACCTGCCGAAATATCCGTACATCATCCGCACCGGCTGGTCGAGCTCGCAGCCAAGCCACCCCTTCGGCCAGTGGGCGTGCGATCAGGGCTATAAGAAAATCGCGCCGATCGCCGCCGATTACGCCTTCGGCTACGAGATCGTCGGCGGCTTCCAGAAGTCATTCGAGGACTGCGGCGGCAAGATCATCCAGAAAATCTGGCCGCCGATCGGCACCAAGGACTTCGGGCCTTACATTCCCACCATCAAGGCCGATGCCGATGCGATCTTCACGCTCATGGTCGGGCCGATGTCGCTGCAATTCCCCAAGCAGCTGGGCGCCTCCGGCAACAGGAAACCCGTGATCGGCGGCGGCACGAGCTATGACGAGTTCGTGCTGCCGTCCATGGGAGATGAGGTCATCGGCCACGTGTCCGCGCTGCAGTACAGCGCCGCGCTGGAAAATCCGAAGAACGAGGCCTTCGTGAAGAGCTATCGCGCCAAATACGGCAAGGTTCCTTCGTACTACTCGGAGACCAACTATACCTCGGCGCAGATGATTCACGAGGTCATCAAGAGCAACAACGGCAAGTTTCCCGGCGCCGAGGAATTCATCAAGCAGCTTGCCGCTGCGAAATTCGATACGCTGCGCGGGCCGGTATCGTTCGACGACATGCGCAACCCGGTGCAGAACATCTACATCAAGAAGGTCGAGAAGAAGAAGATGTTCGGCTATGACAAGGACGAGCTCTGGAACGTCGTGATCAAGACCTATCCGAACGTGAGCCAGTTCTGGACCTACGGCAAGGATGCTTTCCTCAAGCAACCCGTCTACAGCCGCGATTTCCCGCCCTGCAAATTCTGCGAATAGTCAGCGCGCGGCGCTAAATGAAAGATTGCGCAACAGACGCGATACGCCTCCCTCTGAAAGGGGCAAGGCGATCGCGTGTGAACAAAAGGTGCAGCGAACTCGGTGACACCTCCCCCTGAAAGGGGGAGCATAGGCGGCCTTTCGGCCGCCGTTCTTAGTGCCAAGGACGCCGACGCGAAGCGTCGGCTACGCGCCGGAGCGAAGCGAGGCGGTCGGGTGGGGGGTCTTTGGATGATTTTTTCGCAGCATTTGACCCCCACCCGGCGAGCTTCGCTCGCCGACCTCCCCCTTTCAGGGGGAGGTGGTATGGAGGCGCCGCTGCTTGAGCTCAAGGATGTCTCGAAGAGCTTCGGCGGTCTGCATGCCGTGCGTGGCGTCTCGCTCGCGCTCATGCCCGGCGACCGCAAGGCGATCATCGGTCCAAACGGCGCCGGCAAGACCACGCTGTTCAATCTGATCACCGGCATCTTCCTGCCGACCTCCGGCCGGATTTTGCTGCTGGGGGAGGATGTCACCTCCCGGCCGAGCCACCAGCGTACCGCGCTCGGAATGGCGCGCACATTTCAGATCACCAGCCTTTTTCCGCGGCTCACGGTGCTCGACAACGTGCTGCTGGCAATCCAGGGCAGGCGGCCGTCGAAATTCGTGATGTGGCGATTTCAATCGTCCTATCGCGATTTCCACGACAAGGCGCACCACCTCTTGCAGCGCGCCGCATTCCTCGACCGCAAGGACGTCCAGGTGCGCTACCTCTCGCACGGCGAGCAGCGCCAGCTCGAGATCGTGCTGGGGCTCGCCAGCGATCCGCACATCCTGCTGCTTGACGAGCCTGCCGCCGGCCTCTCCTCGGGCGAATCGGCGGAGATGGCGCGCTTTCTGCAAAGCCTCGATCCAAAAATGGCAATCCTCTTGATCGAGCACGACATGGATGTCGTCTTCGACGTCGCTAGCCACATCTCGGTGCTGCATTTCGGCGAGGTCCTGGAAAGCGGACCAGCCGAGCACATCCGCACGAGCGCGAAGGTGCAGGAGATTTATCTCGGAACCGGCTGATTGACTTGGTGGCGCAATGGCGATTCTCGACGTCCAGGACATCCATACCTATTACGGCGACGCTTACGTGCTGCAAGGCCTGTCGATTAAGCTCGAGCAGGGTCAGATTCTCGGGGTGCTCGGCCGCAACGGCGTCGGCAAGACCACACTGGTCAATTCCATCGTCGGCTTCATGCCGCCCCGCCGCGGAAAAATCTATTTCAAAGGCACGGACGTCACTGGAAATTCGTCGTTCGTGACGGTGCGCAATGGAATGGGCCTGGTGCCGCAGGGCCGGCGGGTGTTCCCGACGCTGAGCGTAGAGGAAAACCTGTTGGTCGCAGAGCGCAGCTGCGAGCGCCACGGTTGGAGCCTGCGGCGGGTCTATGCGCTGTTTCCGCGCCTGCGCGAGCGGCGCAGCCAGCGCGCGAAGACGCTCTCCGGCGGCGAGCAACAGATGCTCGCGATCGGCCGCGGCCTGATGACCAATCCCGATTGCCTGATCATGGACGAGCCCTCGGAAGGGCTCGCCCCGATCATCATCCAGGGCGTGTGGGAGGCGATCGGCAAGCTCAAGCGGGAGGGCCTCTCCATTCTCCTCGTTGAGCAGAATGCCGCGCTCGCGCTTAAGCTGGTCGATTTCGTCAACGTCATGAGCAAGGGCCGGGTAGTCTATTCCGCCCGGCCGGACGAGCTGTGGGAGAATCAAGACATCAAATCGCGCTACCTTGGCATCTGAATAGGGTGGTCCGGCTCATAAACGAGTTATGCGTGGAAAAATCTCCGATCCTCGACAACAAACATCCATCCTCCCGGTCCATTTTCCGGCCCGCAGCTCTGCTAGGACAAGCTCGCAGCGATCAACGTTCCACGCGTTTGTATTCTTGATCCGGATGGCGACATCGTCCGTCGGCTGCGGGATACCGGTGCGGCCAAGCCATTCGAGAGCTGGCCCTGCTATCACACGCAACTCGACACCTTCTCGCTCGGAACGCACAACGTCGGGATCGTCGGTTGCGCGGTTGGCGCGCCATTTGCCGTATTGGTTGCTGAGGAGCTATTCGCCAGCGGATGCAAATTTCTGCTGAGCCTCACCTCGGCGGGCCAAATTGCCGCTAGCGGACGATTGCCCTATTTCGTCATCATCGATCGAGCGCTGCGCGATGAAGGAACGAGCTACCATTATGCCAAACCCTCGGAATACGCGCATGCCGACCCGCGCCTGGTTGCGAGCGCCGCGGACGCGCTCAGGGGCAAGAGCTTGCATGCCGTCATCGGCGCCACCTGGACGACCGATGCACCCTTCCGCGAGACCGCCGAGGCGATCGAGTGGGCTCGATCGAAGGAGGCCTTGGCCGTAGAAATGGAGGCCGCCGCCCTTTACACGTTCTCTCGCGCAGCAAATGTTCCAGTTCTTTGCCTCGCGCACGTCACCAACTCAATGGGCCAAACGGAAAGGGATTTTGAGAAGGGCGAAGCAGATGGGACCGCGGAAGCACTGTTGCTACTGGAAGCAATTGCAGGCAGGCTTGCGTGGGGTGCGCCCTTCGAGTAACGCCCACACCCGTCATTGCGCGGCCGCCAGCTGGATCGCACCAGCTTGCGGCTGGCGGGTTGGCTGCTCAACCGGAATGTCAGCCGGCCTAGCTAGCTCGAGCCGTCCTCGCGCTCGTTAGTTGTATGTTTGCGATATCTTGCTTATTCTTTTTGTTTTCGATCGAGTGGGCGTAGGCGTGAATAAGAATAAGCTGCGTCTGGCTGAGACGGCTGGCTTTCTCGGCGCAGGCGCCGCGTTGGGACTTGTTATCGCGTTGGCGTGCGAGCTCAGCGGACATCCTTGGTGGGCTCTGCTAATGTTTTTGCTTTGCGCGAGCGGGTCCAGTCTCCTGCGGGCCATCCTAAATTGGACGAGGACGAGCTCCAACCGTGAGACGACTCTCCACCCGCCTATCTCGACAACTGTAAAGCTAGGCCTAATTCTGCTGATGACCGGTGCCACCGTTGCTACGCTATGGGCCTGTAAAATCAATCCTCGTGACTATGCTTACGCACCGCTCCTCCCTCCCGTACTCCTGACTGCAACGTTTTTTGGCTTTGGATATGCTGTTTTAGCTATCGTATTATGTACAGCGGCTGGCGATTATTTCTTTGCACTGCCAATCTATGATTTTCGGATAACGCACGTAGAAGATCTCGTCGGGCTTTCAGTCTTTGCCGTTCTCGGCGCCGGTTTAGCCTGGGCCATGCAGCAGCTTATTCGGCCGGATTAGGAAAGAGCGGCCTAAGCAACCCTGCGTCCGTGATCGCGCAAACAGTCACTCCCGCATCCGAGCGGGCGGCATCCCCAGCTCCGATAGAATTTTTGCCGCCTTCTCTCTTTCCTTCCCCTCGTAATACTCGGCGGAAAGCTTGACCGACCAGCGCTTGAAGGCCCCGCCCATTTTCTCGCTGAGCTTCTCAGGATGCTGCTCCATCCATTTGAGATGCGATAGGTAGCGTTCCGCGAGCGGACCAATCAGCCGGATGCCGGAAAGACGCTGCAAGGCATTGCCCAATGTCCGTCTCATCCGCCTCGCCACTCGCTTGCGTCCCGTCCGCACGATCCTCCACGCGCTCGTGAGGCCAACCGCAGCCGCAACGCGTTGCAGCAGAATGCCCGTCTGCTCGATCGCATGCTCGGCCTGGCGGTAGCGATGCTCCACCTTCTGAACGAGAGACAGGCCTTCAAAGCTCCAATACCCCCTGGTAATCATCTGCACGAACGCGTGCTTCTTGGCCTGCGGCCATGCTGCGGGGTAGACCGGGAGCACAAGCAGCTTGCTCTTGGCTATAATCGTTGCAAATGGATGCAGGAGTTGCATCCATGGCGGCAACGATGCGGCCTTCGCAATCAACAAAGCATGCATCGAAGTTGCAATTCCGAGCGATATCGGCAACCAGAGAATGGCGCCGATGATCACGTACAAAGCTTGTGACGGTGTGAGCCTTCTACATGTCCGGAACACCCATCCCATTCCGCGCTCGAACGCGTGATGCACCGCCTCCTCGAACGCCTTGTAGCTGATAATTGCTCTGACGCGAGACCAAGTTTCGGCAATTGAATCTCTCCACTTCTGGCGATTTTCCAGCGACAGGGGCAAGAGCGACACAAGGCCCTGAAGGGCGGCAGCGACGCCATCCAGGAAAACTCTGACGACGAAGAGCGGAAGCCTCACCAGCTCCATGACGAGGACGAATGCATAGTCCAGGACACGAACAAGGAACGAAAGGCTTGCTAGAAAAACCCGCTTCGCCAGTACGGCAATCATAACCAGGGGAATAATGACCAGGTCGCCTGCGCCGGTCCGGAATTGAGCCTGCGTCCCGGGAGGCTTGATCGCCATGCTCGAGGTCGCTGAGCCTTCACGTGCCGCTGGTTGGTGCAAGCTTCACCTTACTCGGGGCGTGCCGCCAAGAAGGTAAATAATAGCAGATACCGGCGAGTTAATACCGGGCCTTGCCGCGATGGCGCGCAAACTGCGGCCTGGGCTCGGTCCTCACGCTGCTGCGGGCTTGCCGGGGCGCAAATGGCAAGCAGCAAAATGGCCCGGGCGCACCTCGCGCATCAGCGGCGTCTCGATACGGCAGCGTTCCTCGGCGTAGAGGCAGCGGGTGTGAAAATGGCAACCGGACGGAGGCGTGATTGGCGACGGCACTTCGCCCTGCAGGATGACACGGCGGCGCTGCGCGCCGGGCTGCGGCACCGGCACCGCGGACAGCAACGCCTCTGTATAGGGATGCTGCGGGGTTGCGAACAAGGCGCGCCTGTCGCCCAGCTCGACGATCCGGCCGAGATACATCACCGCAACCCGATGGGAGATATGCTCCACAACTGCAAGATCGTGGGCGATGAAAACATAGGCGACGCCGAAACTGCTCTGCAGATCAGCGAGAAGATTGATGACCTGCGCCTGCACCGAGACATCAAGCGCGGAAACCGGCTCATCGCAGACAATGAGCTTGGGCTTGAGCGCCAGCGCGCGCGCAATCACCAGCCGCTGACGCTGGCCGCCCGAGAACTCGTGCGGAAACCGCGGCAGCTGGTCGCGTCGCAGGCCGACTTGCCGGAACAGGACGGCGACGCGATCTTCGATCTCCGCGCGTTCAACGTAGCCGAAATTACGCAGCGGCTCGGCGACGATCTCCTTGGCGCGCATGCGCGGATTGAGGGACGAGTAGGGGTCCTGAAACACGACCTGCACCTTGCTGCGCCGTCGCCGCATTGCGCCGCGTGAGAGGCGGTCAATGCGCTCGCCGTCGAGGTAGATCTCGCCGGCAGTCGGCTCGATCAGCTTCAGGATCACTTTTCCGGCGGTCGACTTGCCGCAACCGGATTCGCCCACAAGGCCCAGCGTCTCTCCGGCTTGAACGGCAAACGAGACGCCATCGACGGCATGCACCGTGCCACTCTGGCGGCCAAGGAAGCCGCGGCGCACCGGGAAGTGCTTCTTGAGGTTTTTCACCTCCAGCACCGGTGATGCAGCGGCGCTCATGATGAGCGCTCCGGCAGATCGCGCCACGCCGCAACTGCGTAGGGTGGGTCAAGGCGCCCGATGAACAAAAAATATGAAGCACATCTGTTGCGCGCCGCGACCCACCAATCAATGCTCAACGATGGGTCTCGGCGCGATCGAGCCGAGAAAAGCTCAAGCAGCTCGCGAGCGCCTCGACCCATCCTACAGCCTTTCCGCCGGTAGCCGGTCAGCGTTCCAGCAGGCAACCCAGTGCCTGGGCGCCTTCTCTTCCAGCGGCGGGTAGCTTTGGCCGCACTGCTGCGTCGCGTAGCGGCAGCGCGGCGCGAAAATACAGCCGGGAATGGCCTCCTTGAGGGAAGGCACCACGCCCTCGATCTCGGCGAGCCGCGCCTTGCCGTTACCACGGCGCGAGACTTGCGGCACGCATTCGAGCAGCGCGCGCGTATAGGGATGGCGCGGGCGAGCGAACAATGCTTCGACCGGCGCCTCCTCGACCTTGCGGCCCCCGTACATGACGACGACGCGCTGCGCCATCTCCGCAACCACGCCGAGGCTGTGGGTGATCAGAATGATGGCGGTGCCAGTCTTCGCCTTGAGCTGGCGCAGCAGATCGAGGATCTGCGCCTGCACCGTGACGTCGAGCGCGGTGGTGGGCTCATCGGCGATCAGCAGCTTGGGATCGCAGGCCAGCGCCATGGCGATCATCACGCGCTGGCGCATGCCGCCGGAGAATTCGTGCGGATACTGCTGGACGCGCTGGTCAGGCTCGGGAATCCCGACCATGCGCAGCATCTCGATCGCGCGCGCCCCAGCGGCTTCCCGGCCAAGCCCGCGATGCAGGGTCAGTGTCTCGCTGATCTGGCGCCCGACGGTAAGCACCGGATTGAGCGACGTCATCGGCTCCTGGAAGATCATTGAGATCTCATTGCCGCGGATGTCGCGCATGCGCCGCTCCGAGAGCTCCAGCAAATTTCGGCCCGCAAACCCGATACAGCCTTCGACAATGCGACCGGGCGGCGAGGCGATCAGGCGCAATATCGAAAGCGAGGTGACGCTCTTGCCGCAGCCGGATTCGCCCACTACCGCGAGCGTCTCACCAGCCGCGACGGAGAAGGAGACGCCATCGACTGCGCGCACGACACCATCGCGCGTAAAGAAGTAGGTTTTCAGGCCCTCGATCTCGAGCAGCGGTGCCGCGCCAGCCATGATCTCACATGTTGCGGGCAAGGCGCGGATCGAGCGCGTCGCGCAACCCATCGCCGAGCAGATTGACGGACAAGACCGCCAGCGAGAGAAAAAGGCCCGGGAAGAAGATCAGATAATTGGCAATCTGAAACAGCGAGCGGGCCTCGGCCATGATGTTGCCCCAGCTCGGGATATTGGGCGGTGTGCCGGCGCCCAGGAACGACAGAATGGCCTCGGTGAGCATGGCGGAGGCGCAGATGTATGTCCCTTGTACAAGCAGCGGCGCGACGGTGTTGGGCAGGATGTGCCGCAGGAGGATACGCGGGGTGCGCGTGCCGGCGGCAATCGCCGCCTCCACGTAGGGCTGCTCACGCAAGCTGAGCACAAGGCTGCGGACCAGCCGCACCACCCGCGGCGTCTCCGTGACGGTTATCGCGACAATGACGTTCGCCAGGCTTGCCTTCGTCAGCGCGATCAGCGCGATCGCCAGCAGCACGCCGGGGATCGACATGAGCCCGTCCATCACGCGCATGACGATGCCGTCGAGCCAGCGCAGAAACCCGGTGACGAGGCCGATGGCAAGGCCGCTGGCGGTGGCCAGCACGGCGACCGAGAGCCCCACCGCCAGCGAGACCCGCGCGCCGTAGACGACGCGGCTGTAAACGTCGCGGCCGAGCATGTCGGTGCCGAACCAGTACAACTCCGACGGCTCGCGCAGGCGCCTGACCGGCGAGATCGCCAGCGGGTCAACCGTTCCGAGCACCGGCGCGAGCAGGGCCATCAAGATGAGCAGAAGGAGCATGAGAGCGCCGAGCAGCGCGGTCGGATGCCGACGCAGCGCATCTTTGATGCGCAGCCAGGTCGGCGATCGGCTCCTCCCTGCCGGCGCAGTCAGGCTCTCGGTCACCACCGCCATCAGTACTGGATCCTCGGATCGAAGAGCCGGTACGAGAGATCGACCACCAGGTTCACCAGCACGTAGACGGCGGAGAAGATGAGGATGACCCCCTGGATGATGGGATAGTCGCGCCGCACGATCGCATCGACGGTCAAGCGGCCGATGCCGGGAATCGCAAATACGCTCTCAGTGACCACGACACCGGAAATCAGCAATGCCACACCGATGCCGATGATGGTGACGATCGGCACCGCCGCGTTCTTGAGCGCGTGCCGGGTGAGCACCGTGCTCGGGGCAAGGCCTTTCGCATGCGCGGTGCGCACGTAGTCCTGCGCCAGCACGTCCAGCATAGTGGCCCGGGTAATGCGCGCAATCAGCGCGATATAGATGGTTCCGAGCGCCACTGCGGGCAGAATGAGATGGCGCAGCCAGGGCCAGAAACCTTCGTGCAGCGGCGCGTAGCCTTGCACCGGCAGCCAATCGAGGTCGATGGCAAAGAGGTAGATGAGCAGGTAGGCGAGCACGAACACGGGTATCGAGAAGCCGGCGACCGAGAACAGCATGACCAGCCGGTCGATGAGCTTGCCTGACTTCCAGGCGGCAATGACTCCCATTGGCACCGCCACCGACATGGCCACGATCAGCGTGCAGACCGCCAGCGACAGCGTCGGCTCTACGCGCTGGCCAATGAGCTGCGTCACCGGCAAGTTCGTGAAGATGGAGATGCCGAGGTCGCCATGCAGAACCGCCGATGCCCAGCTCCAGAAGCGGGTCAACAACGGCTGGTCCAGCCCCAGCTGGTGACGGATGCGCTCGATATCCTGGACGGTGGCGAAATCGCCGGCAATGACCGCAGCCGGATCCCCGGGCGTCAGATAAAGGAGCGAGAACACGAAAAAAGCGACCATCCCGATCACCGGGATGGTCGCCAACAA
>Ga0306920_100004921_pt1 | contig 17177 bp, 28 predicted proteins | sample flu12Cox44000170_FD_204666 | JGI IMG/M metagenome (GOLD analysis project Ga0306920, IMG submission 204666) | Lab enrichment of tropical soil microbial communities from Luquillo Experimental Forest, Puerto Rico - flux4day.12C.oxic.44.000.170 (v2)... | ecosystem: Environmental > Terrestrial >... | reverse complement strand
ATTTCTGGCACGGTGCGACGATAGACGCCTCCAGGAAAAGCGCAATGTCCGCTTTACCCCCAAAAGCGGATACGCATTTAAGCGACCCCCGCATGCGCACGCAGCAGCACGCAGCAGCTTGATACTACAGAATTTTCTTCCATTTATCTGCTTATGCGCTATGCAGGGTGAAGCAGCACAACGCAGGAGCTTGCTTCCCATGTGCTTCCCAGGAGACTGCTCTCGTGAGACTCGATGCCCAAACGGTCGCTGAGCTGGAGCTGACGGACGGCAAAACCGATCAGATTTTTTTCGATGACGATTTGTCGGGATTCGGTTTTCGAATTCGCGCTGGCGGCAAGCGCAGCTTCATTTGCCAATATCGCGTAGCCGGCCGCACGAGGCGCCAGACGATCGGCACGCGAGTGAGCGCTGATCAAGCCCGCAAGCAGGCTTGGCGGATTTTAGCCGCGGTCGAGTGCGGCGCCGATCCGCAAGCCGACAAAGCAAAGGCCCGCTTGAAAGCGGCCCAAACCGTCGAGGCAATCGTCGGAAAATATCTCGCTGCCAAAGAGAACGCGTCGCGCCCGGCGACGCACCGAGCCGCTAGAGCCTATCTGAGCGGAAGCCATTTCAAGCCGCTTCACCCGATCGCGATCGCGGACGTCACACTCCAAGATGTCGCGACCTGCTTGACCACCATTGTCGCCGACCGTGGCACCGCCACTGCCGGCCAAGCGCGCTCTCACCTGTCTCGGCTGTTTGCCTGGGCGATGGGCGAAGGGCTCTGCTCGGAGAATCCTGTTCTTGCTTCCAATAAGCCCGAAGGCGCCGCACAGCAGCGTGAACGCGTGCTCCGCGGCGACTTCGAATTAGCCGCAATTTGGAACGCCGCCTCCGGCGCCGGAGATTACGATCGCATCGTCAAACTGCTGATGCTGACCGGTTGTCGCCGCGAAGAAATCGGCGGACTGCGCTGGGATGAGGTCGACTTGCCAAAAGCGGTCATCCGGTTGCCAAAAGAACGCTGCAAAAACGGCCACGCTCACATCATCGCCCTGACCGAGCCGGCGATTGAGATCCTCACGGAAGCTCGCCAGGAACAAGGCGTTGACAGAGTCTTCGTGTTCGGAGCCGGCGGCGCAGCTGGATTCTCTCGTTGGGCTCACGGCAAACGCGGCCTCGACGCCCGTCTCGCCGCCGCCGGCGTGGCGCCGTGGCGCCTGCATGATTTGCGCCGCACCATGGCGACTAGCATGGGCGAGCAGCTCGGCATTCAGCCGCACATCGTCGAAGCGACGTTAAATCACTGGCAAGGTAACGCGTACAATTGGGCGACTTACGAAAACGACAAACGGTCGGCCTGGGTCCGTTGGACCGAGCACGTGACCGCTCTTGCCGCGGGAAAGAGCCCGAAGGTAGTGCCCCTAAAAATTGCCTGAGCTATGATTTGCCGGCCGAGTCGAGGTTGCCGCCTCGACCCGGCCTAACCCACGCCAGGAGCATCCCGTGGCGAAGGTTCGGTGGCAACGTACACCAATTTCAAATCCGCTGCGTGAACTCGCAGACGAGCTGCGCAAGCTCGGTAAATCCCCGACAGCGCAAGCGTTACGAAAGCTCGCGGCGGATCTCAAAAAATCTCCGAAATTACCGGCATGGCTCGCGACGACGGACTCCGACAAGCTGGAGAAACTTGTCGAGCAATGGAATCAGCGATGGCAGGAAGGCCAAAAACAAGCCGAAGAGGCTACGAAGTCCCGCAAGCTGCTTATCGACGATGCGAATTCGGGTCGTGCCCTGGCGCGCGAAATTGCCCGCGAATTAAATAAGAGCAACGCCGGATCGACCGGGCCTGCCGCTGCCAATCTCACGACCGAGCCCGTCACTACCAAGGCGTGGGCCACGGCCGAAGTCACCAAAATGAAAAGGAATAAAGAGATTTCCGATGATATCGGGAGGAACGCTCTCGCCAAATTGCTCGAAGAACGCAATCACACCGCAGCGGAGAAAAACAAATTACTTCACCGCGTAGGCTGGAAACACCTCGCAAATGAACTCTCTAATTGGGGACTCTGGCCGGTTACAGCCGTCAAGATCTGAACCACCCGCAGGGTGGAAGGATTTAACAGTTTTCTTCTTCCAGTCTGTCTGCGCTCAATGGCGCCGGTGCACGCGAATGCATCGACGAACAGGAGCGCTTATATGGCCAAGCCGTCGCTTGCAGATGATTTGCCGAATTGGCCGATCGAGCTGCTGAAGATCGTCGGGCCTCAGGAAGCTGAAAAGCTCAGCGGAGTGTCCTGGGAAACACTCAAAAGACGATCCCCCGATAAAATTTTGGACCTATCCGAAAACCGTCGCGGGATTCGCGTCGGCGACGCTCTTTTGTTGCGTGGGAAATAACGAACTTCGCCTCGATGCGATTGCCGTTGGCTAGAGGCGACCTACCAAGCAACTGACGGCAAGTCTCGAGCCCCGGGAGCTGGTCGCTGGTGGCGGCGCTCCCGGGAAGCTCGGATCAGATAAGAGAAAGATTCGTCGGCACATGCGGCAGCATGGTTACGACAGCGGAACAAATAATCGTTTCGTAGTTCCAGATCAAGAGCGATCGGGAATATCGCTGTTATCGCCGACATTGGTCGAGGCGCTTAACGAACTCGCCCAGGTCGAGGACCTGCCGCTCGCGACACTGATTGCACTGCTGCTCAACGAGGGACTCGATCGTCGTTCACGGAGGCGGCCGTGAAGCGCAAGCGCAGCCTGATCGTGGCACCGACGATCGAGTCCCCCAAGGCGTGCCGTGTGCGCTGGCTTGCGGAGCAAGCGTTCCGTCTCCGATTAACCGGTGATGTCGGCGGAGGTTTAATTATCGCGTCGCCGAGGTTGGAACGACTGCCGCCAAATTCCAGCACTACTGAAGTGGAAGTGCCGACCCCGCGAGCCAGCGAATTCGTGCGAGAGAGTTGGCTGTGGGAGCAGATGGCGCGCCTCGGACTCCAGGCCGGAGATGTCGAAAACCCGGTCGCTACACAAATTCCCGATCACGACCGTGCCAACACCGGGGAAAGCAGGACGGAATGCGTATTAGACCCCCCTGTTCGCAATAACCCTGAAAAATCAAAGGCTTCCAAGGATGGGGCTCCAAACAAAAAAGATCGAAAAACCAATGACTTAGCAAATTCCGCGCCGGTTGCGTCCCTGGATTCCAATCTGGGAGTGACGCGATGACGCGCGAACTCCTCCCCAATCGCCGCGCCCATGAACTCTTCGAATTCGAGTCCATGGGCCTGCGCTTCACCGCGAGCGTCAGCCGATATGCCGACGGTCGCGTCGGCGAAATTTTCATCGACAACCACAAAGCCGGCTCAGCGATCGGCACCTTGGTGCGCGACCTCGCGATCGCTTTTTCCTTCGCCGTGCAGCATGGCGCCGATGCCGAAGCGATCCGTCATGCGCTTTGCCGTGACAGCCAAGGCCGGCCGCTTGGTCCGCTCGGTGCCGTGCTTGATGTGATGGCAAACGGCAGAGTGAACCGATGAGAGGCATCTTCCTCGATCTCACCGGGCTCCGTTTTGGGCATTGGGTTGTCTTAACGCTGCATCCAGGACGAACGCATTACGGCGGTTCTGTCAGCGGCCTTCTTTGGCTTTGTCACTGTGACTGCGGTACTGAGCGCGCCGTCCGCGGAGACCAATTACGCGCGGGTGAGTCAAAAAGCTGCGGTTGTAGTCGAAGGGAGCCCAGGCCGCGGCGCATCACCGACGTCAGTGGAAAGCGGTTTGGGCGCTGGATCGTGCTCGCACTTCACCCAGAGCGATCTCGCGGGGGCGCGGCAATGTGGTTCTGCCGATGCGACTGCGGCACCGAGCGCGTCGTGTCCGGAAACAGATTGCGTAACGGCGGATCGACCAGTTGCGGCTGCGCTGCACGAGATGCGCTTATAAAGCGCAACACCAAGCATGGGCTGTCCGGCACGCAGGCTTACCGAACCTGGAAACACATAAAGAACCGTTGCTTCAATCCACGAAGCGAAAACTATCGCTACTACGGCGGTCGCGGCATCAGCGTGGATGAGCCCTGGCGCGAGAACTTTCCAGCTTTCTACGCCGAAATGGGCGATCCGCCGGACGGCCAAAGCATCGATCGCATCAACCCCAACAGCAGCTATGGACCCGGCGGCAAATGTCGATGGGCGACCCCATTGATGCAAGTCCACAACCGTCGGCGAGCTTGGTGGCGATATCCGAAGCGACGGCGTTCGAAGCGGAACGCTAAGGAGAAATAACCATGAACACCGTTCCCTCCGTCCCGACGCGTGCGCATCTCGATAAATTTTTTGAACGCGTTAGTCCGGCCCGCGCTCGGATGATTTTTGCGGTCGATGCGACAGCATCACGTGAAGAGCTGTGGGATATGAGCACGGGACTTACCGCGCAAATGTTCGAGACCACAGCCGCGACCGGCAATCTCGATGTGCAGCTCGTCTATTACCGAGGCTTCGGCGAATGTGTTGCTTCGCGCTGGCTCAGCGATGCGCCATCGCTCATCGCCGCAATGCGGCGGGTCCGTTGCGAAGCTGGCCACACGCAAATTGGCCGTGTGCTCGACCACGTCCGCAAAGAGCATTCTCGCGAGAAAGTCGCGGCGCTGGTCTTGATCAGCGATGCCTGCGAAGAAGACGCTGGCGATCTTTTTACCCGTGCGACCGAACTCGGCGTTCCTGCTTTCATGTTTCAGGAGGGCCCCGCCAAAGACGTTCGCCGGATTTACGAAGAAATTGCCCGCATTACCGGTGGCGCTGTTGCCGAATTCAATGTCAACGCGGCGCAGCGCTTGGCAGATTTATTGAAAGCCGTCGCCGTTTTTGCCTCCGGAGGCGTCAAGGCGTTGGCTAGCCAGAATTCCGAAGCGGCCCGGTTGCTGCTCGCTCAGGTGAAGAAATGAGCGCACCGCAGATCATTTCCGCAGACCAACGGCTTAGTGAGAAACGCGGCGCGAAGATTTTGCTGCTGGGCCCGACGGGCGTCGGCAAGACCTCGCAGTTGCGAACTTTCCATGATCCGTCGCGCGTTTTATTTGTAGATGTCGAGGCCGGCGATTTAGCCGTGCTCGACCTGGCGGTGCCGACGATTCGAATCGATGATTGGCCCGCTGCGCGCGATTTGGCGTGCCGAATCGGCGGACCAAGCCCGGCTTTTGCGCCGACGCAGTGTTACTCGCAAGCGCACTTCGATGCGGTCGGCGGCGCTTTCCCGGATCTCGACCACTTCGAGATTTTGTTCTTTGACAGTCTCACCGAGGTTAGCCGACTGTGTTTTCGCTGGGCAGAACAGCAACCCGAAAGCTTTTCCGAGCGCAGCGGCAAAAAAGACGTGCGCGGCGCTTTCGGTTTGCTTGGTCGAGAAATGTTGCTGTGGCTCAATCAACTACAACACGCCCGACCCAAACACATAATTTTCGTCGGCGTCCTTGAGCGCGTCGTCGATGAACTCAGAGTCGCAACATGGCAGTTGCAATGCGAGGGCAACAAAACCTCGCGCGAGCTGCCGGCGATCGTCGATGAGATCGTGACCTATCAGTTTTTGGATTTTGGCGACAACAAGCCGCCGCAGCGCGGCTTTGTCTGCGTCACCCCGAATCCTTGGTCATATCCGGCCAAGGACCGTTCCGGTCGGCTCGAGCAGATCGAGCCGCCGGATCTCAACAAACTACTTCACAAACTCACCAATCATGGAGACTCAAAATGACGGACACGCAAAGTGACTTTTTTGACCTCAATACCGCCGGCGAACAGCGCGAACGCGATCTGATTCCGGCGAATACGATCGTCATGCTGCAGCTGATGATCGTTCCTGGCAATGCTGGCCCCGGCGGCTGGCTGACGAAATCTCAAAAGAGCGACAGCGAAGGCCTCGCTCTCGAATTTACCGTCGTCGATGGAAAATACGCCAAGAAAAAAATCTGGGAGCGATGGACGGTCGAAGGCACCACTGCCGGGCACGCCGAGGCTAAGGAGATCTCGCGCAACAAGTTGCGGGCGGTCGTGGAATCTGCACGCGGGATTCGCCCCGACGACAAAAGCGAAACCGCCAATGCGGGGCGCCGATTGAGCGGCGGCTACGCCGATCTCGATCAGATCCGGTTTGTGGCCCGCATCGGTATCAAGCCGCCTGAAGGCCAGTATCAGGCAAAAAACCGCATCGACGAAATCATCACCCCAGAACGCCAGGGCTGGCAGAAGCCGGAACAGGTCACCGCCAAGACCATGACGGGCGGCGCCGCACCGGCGCCGACATCGTCATCGCCGCCGGCGAACGCGATCACCCGACCCCAATGGGCGAGCTGAATCATGAACGAACACACAAAAAAAGAAAACGAGCGGCTCGACAAAGCGACGCAGGCAGCGATCACCGGCGCCCGCAAGATCGCAAACAACAGCACGGGCCTGCCGCCGATGACACCGGTCGGCAGGCTCAACGATCATCAATGGGGCTGGATTGTAACCGCGGTCATTTTTGCCTGGGTCGAAATCCGTTGCGAGCAGTCAATCGAAGAAGGCCTCAGTCAGGAGCAAGCCGTGCGCATGACCGGCCTCAATCCGTCGCCGTGTGACGTCGCGGTGGTGCGATCAATCTTGCCAACACTCGCCGACCAGGCCGCGATTGATTGGTCACAGCCGCTCGAAGCTTGGTCGAAAGACGTGATGGTCAGCTTCCTACTGTTGGTGTGGCAGCTGATCACCAAAGCCGAGATCGCGCGCGATCATGGAGACGGCAAGATCCTGCGCAAGCCAGATGTACTTCAGGAGCAAAATAACCCAATCCCTTTCGTGCCGTGAGATTCGTGATGACGCTACAGCCATTACCGGGAGTCGACGGCATTCGCGCTCTGCGCTGGGTGCTCAAGGGATTGTTGCGGCAGTACGGAATGCGATGTGTAAGCGTGCATGAGGAGAAATCATGAAGAGTGCAGCAGAAATATTTTTTGGTTCTACCGCTTCACGGAAAACCACTTCCGACAGCATAGATTTAAATCGTTCGATTTTATCCGACCGGCCGATCAACACGCTGATGAACGAGCTGATCGAGCGCTCGACACCGCCGCGCGAGAATTACCGGCAGTATCTCGGCGCTTCTTCAATCGGCTCGGATTGTCTGCGCAAAATTCAGTTCGATTGGATGTGTGATCCGGCATTCCCGGCGCGCACTTTGGATATCTTTGAAAGAGGTCATTTTTTTGAAGCGCTCACCCGACAACATTTTGAGGACGCTGGATTTAAATTTGCGCCGCCGGAGCGACTCGAATTTAAAGTCGCCGATGATCTATTTCGTGGCCATGCCGATGGAATCCTTATCGATGGTCCGCAGGTACCGGCGTTACGTTATCCGGCGTTGTGGGAACACAAAGCAGTTAAAGCGAAAGGCTGGAAGGCGATCGAGCGCGATGGCCTGACCGGGCTTTACAAAATCTATGCCGCGCAAATCGCGATTTATCAGAACTATCTCAGCGTTACCAATGCGGCATTAGCCACCATCGTTAACGCGGATACTTGCGAGCGCCTGCATCTATTGGTGCCGTTCGACGCGCAGCTGGCACAAGCAACGAGTGACCGTGCCGTCGCCATCATCAAAGCGACGCGCGCCGGCGAGCTGTTATCGCGCGTCACCGAGAATCCGAACGACTGGCGCTGCAAGATGTGCGCGCACAAGGAGCGCTGCTGGAGATGATCGCGCTTCCCCATATCCGCGCCGGCGCCATCCTGGCCGACCCGCCGATTCCGTTCGAGACGTGGTCGCCGCGGGGGGAGGGGCGATCGCCGCAGCGTCATTACCGCTGTCTAAGTTTCGACGCTCTCGCCGCCATGCCGATCGCAAATGTCGCAGCGCCGGATTGCTTTCTGTTCTTATGGGTGCCGCTGCGTTCCGTGTTTCTGGTCGAGCCGCTGATGCAGGCGTGGGGATTCAAGTTCAGCGGCTCGGCGTTCTGCTGGGCAAAGCAGAACAAGAGCGGCATCGGCTGGTTCATGGGTAACGGCCACACAACACGGAAGAACGTTGAGATCTGCTGGTTAGGACGGCGCGGATCTCCGGAGCGCGTATCCGCCGGCGTGCGCGAGCTGATCATCGCGCCAGTGCGTGAGCATTCGCGTAAGCCTGACGAAGTTTACATGCGCATCGAAGAGTTTTGCGATGGCCCCTATCTCGAATTGTTTGCGCGCCAATGCTGGCCCGGATGGACCTGTGTTGGTGACGAGGTCGGGAAATTTCAGCGGGTGGCAACATGAGCGCGCTCAACGAGCCGATTGCCAAGCGCATCGCCAAACTGTTTCGCATGCTGGGTTCGGATTTCGACGGCGAGATCCTGGCCGCGGTGAACCGGATGAAAAGCCTATTCAAGGAAGAACGGCTATCGTTTCACGACATCGCCACCGTGATCGAGAATTGCAACGGCGAGATCGAGGAGAAGAAATATTCCGACACTGATGCCGAAATTATCTTCAACCGTGGTGTCGAGAAGGGACGTACCGAACGACCGCAGCAAGAGCCGACCGAGTTTTTCGACGCCGATAATCAACCACAGTGGCACGCGATCGCGCTGTACTGCCAGCACCATTATGAGCGCCTTGATCCGAAACACCGTGAGTTCATCGACGACATGGCCGGCAGTACGGTGTGGCGAGCACCGACGGAGAAGCAAGGCAAATATTTACTGAGCCTGTTTTACCGGCTCGGCAGGGGAAAATTGCAATGAGCGATTTACTTCAGATAGCGCTCAACTACATCGGCCGCGGATGGAATCCCGTGCCGCTGCCGTTTCGTGCGAAAAAGCCGGCTGGTAACGGATGGCAGTCTCGGGTCATCGATGCAGCAACCGCACCGCACTTTTTCAACGGCGGCCCGCAAAATATCGGCGTCATCCTGGGGCCGAGTTCGCACGGACTTACTGATGTCGATCTGGATGTCTCCGAAGCGATTGCCATTGCGCCGTATCTGCTGCCGCCGACAGAGGCAGTTTTTGGTCGTATATCCAAACGCGCTTCACATCGGCTCTATGTCACCGACCTGAGCGCCACAGCAGACACAGCGGCAATCCGCCTAAGAGCACCAAACCGCGCGACCTTGCTCGAATTGCGAATCGGCGGCAACAAAGGCGCGCAGACCGTATTTCCAGGCAGTGTTCACGAAACCGGCGAGCCGATCGCTTGGGAATCAAACGGCGAACCGACGGTCGCAGATGGCGGCGATTTGCACGCCCGCGTCAAACGCGTCGCGGCGGCGTGCCTGATCGCACGTAATTGGCCAGTAGCAGGCAGCCGCCATGACGCAGCACTCGCGCTCGGTGGTTTCCTGTCCCGCGCCGGACTTACAGAAAACGAGATCAAGCTAATCGTCGAGGCGGCCACCCGTGCAGCCGGCGATCCCGAATGGCGCGATCGCGTCCAAGCCGCCAAAGACGCGACGCGCGCACACATTGCCGGAAAACCTGCAGGCGGATTCTCCAAACTCACCGAATTCATTGACGAAACAGCGGTAAGAAAAATATCTGAATGGCTCGGCAATCAGATTGCAGGTATTCCGGCATTTTTCGATTTTAATACCGCCCAAACACAGGGTGCGGCCGCGACTATCGGCTCTCCTTGGCCGCAAATCCGAATTATTCCCGGCGAGGTTCCGCGCGTCGTCAACGAAGCTGAAAGTGCGCTGCTATTACTCGGCCGCGAGATCTACCAGCGCGGCGGCCTGGTAGTGCGGCCGCAGCTCGTTCCGATCAAGACTAGCGGCGACCGTGAGTTCGAGGGCTGGCGGCTTATGCCGATCACCTGGCCCTACATGATGGAGCTGTTCAGCTGCGCCGCGCGCTGGCTAAAATATGACGGACGTAGAAAGGGCTGGCTTCAGGTCGATGTGCCAAGGTTAATCATTGATGCCTATCTGGCGCGCGGAAAATGGAAACTGCCGCATATCGTCGGCATCGCTAATGCACCGTTTCTGCACGCTGACGGCTCGATCCATGATCGCGAGGGTTACGATCCGGTGAGCGGTTTACTCTGCAAATGGGATGGCCAGACGTTTCCGCCGGTTCCACTCACGCCGACCAAAGCTGACGCTTTGGCAGCCCTTGCAGAGCTGGAAAAACCGCTTGCCGAATTCCCGTTCGTAACGCGGGCAGACAAGGCGGCGGCGCTGTCGGCAATATTAACTGCGCTCGATCGCCGCGGCATGGATGTTGCGCCATTACATGCATTCACCGCCCCCGCAGCCGGGACCGGAAAGGGTCTGCTGGTCAACGTTATTGCCATACTCGCCACCGGCCGACCGATGCCGACCATTGATCAGCCGCCATCCCGGCACAGCGACGAACTGAAAAAGTGCCTTGGTGCATCACTGATTGCTGGCGACAGCCTGATTGCACTCGATAATTGCCAGCACATTCTCGAAGGCTCGTTTCTCAATACCATCGTTAAGGAACACGTGTTCAGAGTCCGCATACTCGGACAAAGCCAAAATGTAAACACTCCCAATAACGTCACGCTGTTTGCCAACGGCAATAATCTAACAATCGGCGCCGACATGACTCGCCGCGTAATCCTCTGCGAGATGGACGCTAGAATGGAGCGGCCCGAGCTGCGCGAATTCAATGACGATCATCTGCTCGATACTGTGCGCGTCAACCGCACCAGCTTGATCACCGCTGCCCTTACCGTATTGCGGGCCTGGCATCTCGCCAGACCGGCCGAACAGCTCAAGCTTAAACCCCTTGATTTTAATGATTGGTCACGCCGGGTGCGCGAGGCCCTGGTCTGGCTTGGGCACGACGACCCTGGCGGCACGATGGAAAGAATCCGAGAAAATGACCCATACCGCGCAGACCGTGCCGCCGTCTTCATGGAATGGCACAAGGCGCTAGGCGAAAACGTCACTTTGGTCCGCGACGTTATTGCTGCGGCTTTCGGGCACCCGGACCTCTATGCCGCGCTGAAGGCGGTGGCGGCCAGTCGCAACGGAAAGGAGATTAGCCCCGACCGGTTAGGGAGATGGTTGGCACGGAATAAGGGATCAATTGTAAATAACCTGACGCTCGTGCGCACCGGCAGTGTCAGCGGCGGATTCCCTCTTTGGCAAATTCAGCGACGCTAATAATAGGACTTGGTGGGACTAGTAGGACTGAGTCGCTACACTTCGCGTGTGGAGGAATAGAGGGGTATGTATGTGTGACAGTTTATATAGGGTTGGGTGAAAATAGGACTTTGAAGCCCTCCTAAGCCCTATTGCGAGCGAAAAGGAACCTCGATCAATGTCGACAGCGTCAATTAAAGCCATCGATGCCTATTGCGATGTTTGCAATTGGGATGACTCGTTGAAGAACGCCTTTCCGGAAGAAATCGAACCCTGGACCCGAAGGCGAGACCGTTACTTGAGACAATTGCGCAAGGCACTGGCTCAAACTACGCGAGAAGAATTTCTTCGCGGCCGTTGGGCCGGCACGCCGATGCAAGATCGGATTACGCAATGGAATCGAATGGTCGCCCGGGCCGCTAACCTACAGTCCTAGGCGATGGCGATGATTCGCTTCGACGCAGACACCAAAAAGACTCGCGCTGAGGCCAGCGACCTCGATTTACGTGGCGAGCTGTATACGCTTGCCTGCCTGCTCGATCGATTAACACCGGATTATCGTGATCCAGAGCGCTTTTTTCTGCAGCGCAACGCCTTGGTGTTCGAACTCAAAAAGCTGGCACAGCGCATCGTGCCACGTACGGCACGGTAATGACCGCCGCCGCTCGCCAGCGTCGGACTCGGCAGCGGCATCGCCAGGGCCTCACCTCGATGCGGATTGACGTGCATGAGGACAATTTCGCCAGGGCGTTGATCAACTCCGGCCGCCTAACTCCGGAGGAGACGGCGCGCAAAAGTTTGATCGAGCGTGAACTCGGACGCCTGATCGACGACTTCAACGAACGCTGGCAGCGTCACGCGTGACTCGCCTAACCGCTATCCGGGCTTAGACTCGCGTGCATGAGTCCAACCACCCCGCGCCGCCCATTAGTTCCAGAGGATATAAATCGCGGCCGTCCGCGCGACACGCTGTTTAAGGCGCTCACCGCAAGTTTCGTCGGCAAGGTGCTGAAGCGCCACCCGCTTGATGTCATCGGCGATGATCGATCCGTCGAGTTGCTGTTACGCTCGCCAACAAGTCCGGCAACGCTTAGCGGTTCGGGTTGGGCGGACAAGCTGGCCGCCAGTGCCGTTGCCGACGTCCTTACCGCACTAGTCCCGGTCAGCGCCGCTGCCGATTTGATCCAGCGCGGCTTGCGCGTGAATTTCGAGGGCCATGCGTCGATCATTGTTCCAGGCCGTGTAGTAACTGCCACCGACGCAGGCGGCTTCATTACTGAGGGCGCTCCAATTCCGGTGCGCGCGCTGCCGGTCACGAGCTTGACGCTGACACCATTCAAACTTGGCGTTATTTGCGTTTTCTCAAACGAGCTGGGCCGCTACTCCGTGCCGAATGCACAGCGGGTGATCGAGCAAAATGTGACCGAAGCGGCAGTGGTGCGGCTCGATGCGGAACTGTTCGGCAACGCCGCCGCCAGCTCAACGCGGCCTGCGGGTTTATTGAACGGCCTGTCGACGGTCGGTGCGGCAACTGCAGGCAGCGAAGCCATGGGTCAGGACATCGGCAAGCTGCTCGGTGCGCTTGCTACTGCTGGCGGCGGTCGCAATCCTGTGTTTGTTTGTTCGCCGCCACAAGCCGGTTCGCTTAAGCTTCGCGCCGGTGCGCAATGGGACTATCCGGTTCTCAGCAGTCCGGCACTGGCAGCGGGCACTGTTGTTTGCGTCGAAGCCGGAAGTTTCGCCTCTGGCTTCTCGGCAGTTCCGGAGATCGACACGACGAATGCTGGTGCACTCCATTTTGAGGACACGACGCCGTTGCAATTGGTCTCTGGCGCCGGGCCGACTGTTGCCACGCCCGTACGTTCGCTGTTTCAGACCGACGCAAGCGCGATCAAGATGGTCCTGCGCTGTAGCTGGGGCATGCGCGCTGCGGGACATATTCAGATCGTGACCAGCGTGACGTGGTGATCGTCATGGACCCAGAGACCCGCCGCCTGATTGACAACGTCATCGCCCGCGCCGACCAGGATGCAGCCGAGTATGAACTATGGCGCGTCGATTTTGAGCGACGAAATGCATCAAACAATTCGGCCAGTTTGATCGTCAAGGATTTTCCGCTTGAACGTCAATTGCCGTATGCGCCGATGCAAACTGACGCGGCATTGTCGGACCTGCGCGACGAGCTGCGGGCCACGATCAATCGCAGGCTCGAAACTGTGGTCGACATTTGTGCTTCAGAATTGGGCCGCACAGAAAAGCGGATCTGCGCTGGCCTGCGAAGAGAGTTCGCAACAGAGCTGCGCGCGTTGCGTGCCGAAGTCGAATGCCTGCGCACTGTCGCGAAAAGCAACACGCCGCGCAGCGTTGCCTATCTCGATGAAAATCTGCGCAGCACGGACATCAATAATTCCAAATTCGTCAAGGTCGAATTCGACGGCGGCATTGAGCTACTGAAAATAGTGAGAAGGAAGCGATGATGCAGCAGCTTAACCTCGATACGCCGCTGTCCGTCGGTGAAATCTTGGCGCGATCAAGCGCCGCAGGTGATCGTATTGAGGACGTCTCCCAGCGCCTGATCGCGCTTGCTGCGGTGTTGGTGCAGGAGCTTGATCTAGAAATCCGATCCGACGTCGCATTCGCAATGCTCGCGCACGCCGATTATCTCACTGGCGACACTGTTCGTGGGGCAGCGCATTAACGAGCCGCGTTGTTATCCTTCCGTCGCGCGGCTTATGGTGGTCATGCGGTGCTCGCCCATGATCATCTGCGGCTCGGGCGAACCAGCCACGCTCGAGCCGCTTTGCCATCGGCGGGCACCCATCCAAACAACAAACAATAAACAAACAAACAAATGAAATCACAGGACCCAATTGTTGACGGCGGGATGGGGGAATATTTGGTTTAACCCACTCGGAGGCCAGCGAGCGGCCCACAGACCGTAGCGTGCTAATGCGCAAAAATTTTCCGAGCGACCCTTTTTCGCCTATTATCTAACCGGCCAGAATCATGTTGCAGCGTGGACGCAAAACCGCGAACAACCTCACGGCATTGCCCTCCAATGCCGATCGATCTCGTCTTGTCCCGCCGCCACACCTCACCGATTCCGAGCGTCGCTTGTTTGCCGAAATCGTCGCTGCCTGCCCGGTGCGGCAGTTCGTGGCCACGGATGCTTTGCTGCTGGCGAGCTTCGTGCAGGCCACAATGCTGGCGCGCGATGCGGCCAGGACAGCGGCGGGGGACCCGCGCGCATTGGCTACCTGGGAGAAAGCGACGCGAGCGCAGACCATGCTGGCGCGAGCATTGCGCTTGACGCCGCAAGCGCGGGTTGATCCCAAGGTGATCGGCCGCAATCGATCGGAGCCGCCGCTGTCGGCGTACGATGTCATGCGGATGGAAAGAGAGGCTAATGATGCGGCGGAGTGATCGTGACGCGGCCGCGCTCGAGCTTGCGCTCCAACAAACCCTCGCGGAGAAAAACCAGGGGCGCGTTGAGCAAGTGCAGAGCATGCTCAAAGGTCGCACGCGGCTTGAGGTATCGCAGTTTTGTAGCTTCCACCGACAGATCGAAGCGCTCAAGTTGCGGCCGTGGGAGCTGCCGCCATGCCTCGGGGATTTGGACAACGGCAGCGGGCGGGACGACCAGGCTTTGGCGCTATTAAAGCGCATGGAAAAGGCAGGCGTCAGCCGCTGGCATCCGTCGCCGATCGCGGCGTGCGAGGCGGCCGAGAAGGCGGCGAAAAATCGCATCTGATTCCTAGTGGCTGTGTTTGCTCCGAGTATGCCGCCAGCGATCCAGCTCGGCCCGCTCCAGGAATTTTCGCAACACGTCTTCGGGCGACGGCGCCTCGCGAGGCACGAGGGTGCGCACCACGATCGGCGGCGGTTTGCGCTGTTTGGATTCAGCCATCGTAATTACCCCTTTGGATCGATTGCCTCCGTGCGGGAAGGCATCATAATACCGAGCCTGAGTCACCCGGTGTCATTCATGACTTACACGCACCGCGCGCACCGACCGTCTCTCCTTGTGTCACAAAATCCGCTAGGACTTCCGCACGAGAAAGAACTCGCGAAGCGGCGCCAGCTCGCGCACGAGCGGTCACAACGTGCCGCTTCGGAAGCGTTGCGGACACTGCGCGAGCGGCAACAATCAACCGAGGACACAGAGCATGCTGGCAAAGACGGACAGAGTTGATTTCCGGAAGCTGCTGCGAGACGTTCTGCGCGGTGCAATTGTTGAGGCGGATCTTATTCCGGTGCCCGTCGGCAATTCGCTTGTTTTAATTCAAGCTGACGAAAATGATGAATTAGCCGATCCGCTGACGGAACAGGAGTGGCGAGCGTACTTGGAATTGGTGCGCGAAATGAAAGCCGAGGCAATCCGCGCCGGCGATAATAGGCTGATCACTGACTTCGATACCGTTATCGCTGAGTGTGAGGATCTGGCAGGATAAATTTAACGTCTGGATCTATCGCCATGGCGGGGGCCGTGGTGCTAATCCGATTCCCCGATGGCGTCCCTCAAACGCATCCGTGCCAAGCGCGCTCGCGCCCATTGGCAGCGGCAGCGGCGAGCCCATGATCTGCGCCCGCATTATCGCGAGGCCGATCTGCCGGCGACGGCGCATGTCGGCGTTGTCAGTTTTGAGGATCCGTATCAGCCCGCCGGCCGTGTCGATCGTGCCGGCAATCTCGATGTCGAGGCTCGGCTCGAGCCGGTACAGCACCATGATGGTTCGCTCAGTGAAGGTGCGCCGGCATGGGTGCCGCCGTCACGACCGACGCTCACGGCGGTCGTCAGTCTGCGTGAGGACCCGATCGGCCGCATGCACGCCCGCCGCCAGGTCGACGCCGCCCAGTACAACGCCGCGCGCGCCTATCAGCAGCTCTACGACCGCGCCACCATCGGCACTCTGTCGCCGGCGGATCCGTCGCGGATTCGCGTTGATGGCGGAAAGGCTCCGGACCCGATCTCTGCGACGCGGATGGCTGCGGCCACGCGGCTGCGCAGTGTCGAGAGTACCCTCCAGGGCCAGCACGGCTATATCGGGTTGACGCTGACGCGATCGGTGTTGACCGGCGGCAAGAGCATCGAGAAGAGCGCACGCGATCTTGGCGCGAGTTCGGAGCGTGACGTGCGCTGGTGGGGACATCTGCTGCGGCGTTGCCTCGATGTGCTCGCTAAGGCACTCGGCTTCGCCAACAGCGCAGAGCGGCCGCGGCGGATTCACCCGTTCAACGACGGCCCCAATCCGACGGATTCCCGCCTTCACGCCGACGCTGGCGATCTCAGCGATGCGCGGCTGCGTAGCGGTCGGCCGAATGGTGGATGTTGAGTCGGGAAGGCCCAGTCTCGCTGCGATCAATCAGTTATTTTTTGGCTTACAACTGCCGTTGAAAGTGACGTCATCATTTATTTTGAGCCTTAGAGAATTGCCTATGGTGGAAAACAGTCCTTCGCTTGCTTTCGTCATATCGACGGTTTCCCCAGCCTTAGGCCACCGATACAAATTTAGAAAAGTGTCAACACGTCTGATAGCCCAAAGGTTCTCTCTGTTCCCATCAGACGACAATAGCCCCGGAAAAAGCGGAGCGGGCGCTTTACCCGAACCAGTCAGAAACCACCGATCGGGATTAGGATCATCAGCAATAATCGGAATGTGTCCGCTGGCGTCTTCAAAACGCAGCATTCCATTTAAGGGCTTGAATGCCCACCATCTGTTCTCTGTTACTTTGACAAATAGCGTGAGCTGAGCAGGCTCTTTTGGGAATTTAACATTAGTTGCCATCCCCGAACATTCGTAAATCGTGGTATCTGAGCCGTACTCAGGGACAACGAAGAGCCCAGCAATTAGGACAGCAAAAGCGACCACTAATAAGAACGGCAAAAAAACCTTTCGCATATCGCCCCCCGCCATCGCGGCATCAAGCCAGATAGCGCCACCCCCAAAATACCCTGCCGGCCAAGATCGTCTAGCTGCTTCCCAGGTGCTTCCCAAGCCCTATTCTGGGAAGCAAATTTGCGACCATCTCATTGTATTTTCAGGTACTTTCCCAGCGGCGTCCGCTTTACCCCCGAAAGCG
>Ga0306920_100004919_pt1 | contig 17179 bp, 17 predicted proteins | sample flu12Cox44000170_FD_204666 | JGI IMG/M metagenome (GOLD analysis project Ga0306920, IMG submission 204666) | Lab enrichment of tropical soil microbial communities from Luquillo Experimental Forest, Puerto Rico - flux4day.12C.oxic.44.000.170 (v2)... | ecosystem: Environmental > Terrestrial >... | reverse complement strand
AATGCCGTCCTCGTCGATCATGCCGCCGAGGTACGACTGTTCGGCCAAATCTGGAATCCCTAACCCCCGAGTCACTCGGTCGCACGACCGGCCCACCGCGATTCAGTTATTGTTCGGAGTGTCCTTACTCGGCTATCCGTGGTACAGAAGGCGCGCCGGGAAACATCCGTGGGCAGGGCGGGCGGCGGCCGAAAGTGACCCCAAAGCGACTGCGATACCCATGTGCCACAGCAGTATGACGAGCACGTAAATCATAAGAAACCTTGACCCTTGCAACCGAGGGAGTTAGCTGCTGGTGTCATGGCAACTGGCAATCAACGCAATCTATTTGAGGTCGACTGGTCGAAGATCCCAGCGCCTCAAGACGATGGTGCAGCACGCCACCTCGCAGGCATGTCGATGCCCGACTTGCCGATCGCAGGCACTAATGGCGCGCAAGTGTCGCTGGCAAAGTTCTCAGACCGCGTGGTGCTGTTCGCCTATCCGCGCACCGGCGTACCGGGGCAGATCTCGCCGGTCGACGGCTGGGACATGATCCCTGGTGCGCGGGGTTGCACGCCCCAAGCCTGTGCTTTCCGCGACCTGTACAAGGAGATAACCGCTGCGGGCGCCGAACACGTGTTCGGGCTGTCAACACAAGATAGCGCCTATCAGCGCGAAGCTGCCGAGCGGCTTCATCTGCCCTTCCCGCTGCTGTCGGACGAGAAGCTCGCGCTGGGCAGGGCGCTACGACTTCCGACAATGGAGGTTGGGGGTATGACGCTGATCAAGCGCCTCACTCTGGTGATCGACGAGGCCAAGATCACGAAGGTCTTCTATCCCGTCTTCCCGCCGGACCGGAACGCGGGCGAGGTGCTCGCCTGGCTTGAGCGGAACCCGCGCCGATAAGCACCGGCCTAGCCCGCGAAAGATGCATGAGGAAGGGCAAGCGAGCGCAATGCGGCGAATCCGGCCGCTACTTGCAGTCGATGGCAGTCATAGCCGGGCTTGATCATTTGAACCATCGTGCCATCATCAATCCGCCGATCGCGCTTGAGGCGATCCTTCGCGAGACCCTCGACCTCGGCTTCTCGATGGCTTCTGAGTCGCAGACCGGATCGCTGTTGCGAACGCTCGTCGCGTCGAAGCCAGCGGGCCGGTTTCTCGAGCTTGGCACCGGGACGGGCGTTGCAACCGCGTGGCTTCTCGCCGGGATGGACAGGGCGTCGCGACTCGAGTCGGTTGACAACGATCCGGCGGTCGTTGCTATCGCGCGCAGGCATCTTGGATCGGACCCGCGCGTTACTTTTCACCTGGATGACGGCGCGGCATTCATCAAGCGACAGACGGCAGACTCGTACGACCTTGTATTCGCGGATGCGTGGCCCGGGGAGTTCAGCCACCTCGAACAAGCGCTGGCGCTAGTGCGCGCCGGGGATATTTACTTCATCGACGATCTATTGCCGCAACCCAACTGGCCCGCTGCGCACGCGCCGACTGTCGCAGCACTTATTGAGCGATTGGCAACTCACGAGCGGTTCATGGCTACCAAACTCGCGTGGGCTTCGGGTCTGATGGTCCTCGTCCGAACACGCTAAAAAGGCTGAAGAGCTGAGGGGTGGTCGGATGGTTCCGATTATCCCGGTAATCAGCAACGAAGACGATCAGGGGAAGCGCGGCCACGTGTCAGATTCCATTTTGTCGTTACGCCTGGTCTATAATCCGTCAGCTTTTAGTGCTTGTTCTTGGGCACGGGTCATAACGGCACTCAAAGCAGAGTCCGTAAAAGTGCTGGCGGCTCCGCTTCCGCTAACATCTCTTTCTGATGACGTGGCTGCACTTAACCGCAGCCTGGACCGGACCGAAGGTCCGGTCGTATTGGCGGGACACGCCTATGCGGGTGCGGTCATAGCTCTCGCGCGTCCCGAACGAGTGAAGGCGCTTGTCAACGTAACTGCACTTGCTCCCGACGAAGGCGAGAAGGTCGCAGACGTGTTCTATCGCGTCGAGCCCATCAGCTAGCGCCAAGGCTTGCACCAGACAGCAACGGCTTGATTTGGCTACCCGAAGGAGCCTTCGGGACGGCGTTCGCGCCAAACGCGTCCGCAGTCGATCGAGCAATGCTCGCTGCCGTGCAGCGGCCGATTATGCTGAGCTGCATCACTGTTCCTGTAAGGCGCCCGCTTTGGAAGGACATTCCGAGCTGGTTTCTGGTTGCCGAGGAGGATCGAATGATTGTCCCCGAGACGCAGCGCTACATGGCAGAGCGCATGGAGGCGAGGATAAGGGCACATGCCGTCGATCACACGCCTAGCGTCACCGCTCCAATAGTCGTTGTTGGCGTCTAATCGGGTTGGGTACGTGGGTCCGGATCAGGGCGAGACCCAGATCGAGTGGGATTCGGCGGCCGGCTTCAATCTCGGCTGTGCGAGCGACGATGTCGGGTGCCAGCTCCCGAACATCGGCAAGCAGGCGTATGGCCGGGTACGTGAACGCAGCCTCCGCCGACACTCTCTCTCGAACCTTCTGAGAGTTGGCCGTCGTGATCATTCGCCCCGCTGGTGCGATCAGATTCGTCATGTTGTCGCTTCTCCTGGATCCGCGGTGCGCAAGCTTTCGCGTCGCAAAATTGGGGAGAAGGGAGGGACAATTAACATTCTTGCCGTTCGCGCTGAGTTGATTTGGCGTGAACACACGAATACCTCGGATGCCGATCGTATCGAGGCGATTGTCGAGGGTCGTGCGCCTGCGACGAGTGAGTTGGGTGACGTGTCGACGTCTTGGAATCGCTGTGAGATCGCGTATGGGCTTGATCCCGCTGCCAGCGCTCCGCCGCGGATCCTCGCATGCGCCGAGTAGAAAGATCACCGGAAGTCACTGACCCAACTCATCCGTAGTGCCGCTGACGAACTCGATCGCCTCTACAACGTTGTTGGGCAGGCGCGGTACATCGTCCTTCTGTGCGATCGCGATGGAGTGGCGATCGATTCTCAACGCTGCAGACGCACAACAATTCAGACATTGGGGAATCTACCTTGGCGGTGTGTGGTCTGAAGATGTCGAGGGAACAAACGCCATTGGGACGTCGATTTCAGAACTGCGGGCCATGACCGTGCATGGCGCTCAACACTTTCGTGCCCGGCACATCAGCCTGAGCTGTTCGAGCGCGCCTATCCTGGATGCGCATGTTCAAGGTCCTGGATGTCTCCTGTTTTGATCCGCCCATCTCCGACCGGGCTCATGCACTAACGGGTGCGCTGGTAAAGGCATCTGCACGTACAATCGAAAAGCGCTTTCTTCGGGAAGGTGGCACGGCGTGGCGGTCAGGGCTCACCTACCGCCGCGGCGGTTTGCCGCCCGGTGCGCTCAAGCGCGTGCAGCAGTACGTTGAAGACCACCTCGCCGAGCGCGTAAGCAGTGAGCGGCTCGCAGCAATAGCGGGACTTTCCGTCTTTCATTTCGTTCGCGTCTTCAAGCAGTCGCAAGGCATGACGCCGCACCGCTATCAAGGATGTGCAACGCGTTGCCGGTGCCACGCGCTATTCAGTTTCGACGCAAGAAATGGGTCGCTAGCCCGCGCTCCATCTGGTTCCTGGCAGAGCGAGCCGTCGCCTTGTTGTGACGATGGGGCCCCAAAACACAACCCGCACGAGCGGAACTGGAGGTACAGCTATGCCTCGGTGGAGTGGCCTATGACGTCGTGAATTTGGGCGTAGGCACCGATTTTGTCAGCGAGTTCTCAAATCGTCTGGCGCCTGCCAAGGCTACCGTGGTTGCGGAGATCGAAGAGCAACGGATTGCACGCCGTTCAGGTAGGTCAGTCCCGCTCCGCTTCGGCAATAGCGCCTTGGACCTTAGCGGTAGCCTCTCTTATCCAATCAAAATCGACAGCTTCTGAAAGGCCGGCCTGGAGTACCGGCAGTGAATATTGCAGCGCGGCGAGCATTTGAGCATTGATCCTCCGCAATCTATCATTCTCGTCCGCCAGGCGCGTCGCGTCGGTCTTTAGTTGAGCCAAATCGCGATCCAGGTCCGAACGAGATGATATCATTCCAACATCTCCTAATATCACCTAGACAGTGGTGTTCTCCCACGCTTTGCGTCCGAATACGCGCTAGCAGATCTCATTGCTCATCTGCGATACTGCTAGTTATACGCGCAGAGAGTGGATGATTTTTCGCGATTTTGCCCGACCTTTCTTCAGTTCAGGGCCTAAGGGCGGCACATGGGCGGCACATATATATTCGTGGCGAACAGACGCACTCTCACACGGCACGACCAGTGCTATTGCGAGCATAAGTTGTCGGCGATAAACAACCAATCAGGAAAGATACTGATAATAGTTGGTAGGTTCTTGGCATGTCGGTGCCATCGTGTCGCGCTGAGAAAGGAAGAGACCAACAAACGAGCGAGATCTGGGGCGCCAATCTGATCGTCCAGAGACTTTGGGTTCTCGCAAACGCAGTGCGTTCGAGCCAAACGGAGCTCAGGTCTTGCTGGCTCGAAACTCCTGGGATTGGCATTGGCCGACCATCCAACCTCTCTGCCGCCGTTCTTGACAGCGGGGAGCCGCGAGCTGTGCCGACAGCTTGAGGCGAGGGGCATCCCCTTCCTCTTCTATACAGGACGCGATCGGATCAACGACGAATTCGCCACCGCGCCTACTAATCGGAAGACTGCGCCTCCATCAGATGTCGTAGAATGACCTGATGCCGAGGGACGACATGGCGGCGCGCGGGACGCGCAGGGCAATGCCATCGCCCACCGGGAAATGCGCCAGGCTGGTGCCCGAGATCTAGGTGGGATTTCACAGATTAGGGCTTGCCCTATGTCGAGCTAAGCACCCCCGCCGCCCCGTCTCTGTTTGATGGTCCACCATCGCTCGGACCGAAGGGTACTTTATCAAGAAGATTTTCGTAGTAGTCGCTGGCTCCTTGCTGGGGTGGAAGAGGAGGCGCCGTCATCGTGTTTTGTCGATGCGCTTTCTTTTTGTTCCTCAATGGGGCGGCAGTCACTTGATCTGATAGGCTTGCTGTCAGCACCGACTGCCCCATCCCCTACTCCAAAATATCTGGCTGTGCTGGAAACAACCGAACTCTAATCCAACACAGCGTGCAGCGGGAGGTACTGCATCTAACGGTCCATACTCGCGAGGACGGCTTGTGTCGCGTCTCACCGCCAAGAAGAATCCGCGCGGATACATGCTCTTTAGCCGCGCAGCGCTGCAAGTGTTCCTGCCCGAGAAGCCAGAGGACAGGGCGAAGCTGGAATAGGCCCAGATCGTAAAGCCCGGCGACCCGCGCTTTGCCGAACTCGACGGCAAGTACGTCACGGACTGCCACAACCCATTCGTGAAGTCGGCAATTAAAAAAGGAACCTCGTAAGCATGTCCGAGATCACTGCGCCGGCTGGTCTGCATAAACCAGCGTCGCCAGTGGACCCGGTCGGGCTGCAGCGGTGAGCACGGCAGGGTCGACGTTGATGTGCCAAACGGTCTCACGCCGGGGAGCTAGTCGGCGACGATCCGGCGATGGCATCGCGATCACAGCACCTCGGCGCACATGATGGCACAGCGGCAAGCACGCGGTGTCGACGAGTCCACCGAGACCTTCGCGGAAAGACTTCGCTTATTTGGCACGCCTAGCATTATCCGTAGGATCAACGCCATCGAACCGGTTGGCTGCAGTAATCGCGGCCCACAAACGTGCAGGCGTTACCGGCATCTGAATGTCCTTGATTCCCAGCGGCCGCAAGGCGTCGAGCACGGCGCTGACCACGGCGGCCGGCGCCGCGATAGCTCCCGCCTCGCCGCAGCCCTTGGCTCCCAGCGGATTATGCGTACACGGCTGGGTCTCGTCGAATTCGGAAATGAACCGTACCAGGTCGTCAGCGCGCGGCAGCGCGTAGTCCATGAACGAACCCGACAACAATTGCCCGGTATCGGGCTCGTACAGGCAACGCTCGTGCAGCGCCTGTCCGATGCCTTGAGCGGCTCCTCCGTGCAGCTGACCCTCGACGATCATCGGATTGATCACCGTGCCGAAGTCATCTACCGCCCAATAGCCAACAATTGCGACTTTGCCAGTTTCGGGATCGATTTCGATCTCGCAGAGATGGGTACCGTTGCTGAAAGCGAAGTTTGCGGGATCGTAGGCGACTGATTCATCGAGCCCGGGTTCGATCGTCTCGAGCGGCAGGTCGTGAGGAATATGCGCCGCGCGCGCTACGGCTGCGAAGGACAGCTTCTTGTTCGTACCAACAACCGAGTAGAACCCGTCGGCAAACGTGACGTCATGCGACCCCGCATCCAAAAGGTGGGCCGCAATCCGGCGGCCTTTGGCGATAACCTTGATGGCTGCCTGCTCGAGGGCGGAGCCACCTACGGCAATCGAGCGGGAGCCGAACGTGCCCGTGCCGAACGGGACCAAGTCGGTGTCGCCCTCGACGATTTGTATCTTGTCGGGAGGAATGCCGAGCTTCGACGACAGGATTTGTGTGAGACTTGTTGCGTGACCTTGACCATGATTGTGCGTTCCCAGCATCGCGGTGAGGCTGCCGTCCGGATTGACGCGTATCCTGGCCGATTCGAAAAATCCGGCCCGCGCGCCGAGTTGCCCTGCAAGTCGCGACGGCGCCACGCCCGATGATTCCACGTAGCACGCGAGACCAAGACCGCGCAGCATTCCGCGTTCAGCGGCGTCCTCTCTGCGCTTGTCGAATCCTCCATAGTCGGCAAGCACCAGTGCGCGTGAAAACACCTTCGGAAAATCTCCGCCGTCATAGGTCGGCCCGATCGGAGTCTTGTATGGCATGGCTTGCGCGGGGATGAGGTTGCGCCTGCGTATCTCGGCGCGATCGATGTCGAGCTCACACGCGGCCCGGTCAGCGAGTCGTTCGAGCACGTAGCACGCTTCCGGGCGGCCGGCACCGCGATAAGCGTCCGTTGGAATGGTATTGGTGAAGACGCCGGTGCATTCCACGAATAGAGTCGGAGTACGATAGACACCCGCCAGCAGGGAACTGTAGATCGCGCTCGGGATAGCGGCGCCGAATGTCGACACGTAGGCACCGAGATTTGCGGTTGTCTCAACCCGAAGCGCTTGGAAGCGGCCTTCTGCATCGAGAGCGAGATCGGCGCGGGTAAAGTGATCGCGGCCCTGGTAGTCGGAGATGAAGCTCTCACTCCGGGTAGCCACCCACTTGACAGGCCGCTGCAGACGTCGAGCAGCCCAGGCTAATACCGTCTCCTCCGGATAATGTTTGCCCTTGTAGCCGAACCCGCCGCCGACATCCGGCGCAATTACTCGCATTGCATGTTGCGACAAGCCAAGCTGCTCGGTCACGAGTCGCCGGATGTGATGCGGCACCTGGGTCGAGCTGTAGAGAATGAGGCGATCTCCGGCTGGAACCGCCAGGACGGCGCGCGGCTCGATGGCCGCCCCTACAAGCCGATTGTTTATGAGCTCGATGCTGGTGACGTGGTTAGCCGAGTGGAGCCTCTCCTCGACCGCCGGCTTGTCTCCCCGGCACCAGCGGAAGCACACATTTCGCGGAGCCTCCTCGTGCAGCTGAGGCGCCGAAGCCTTGAGCGCCCCGCGGGCATCGACTACCGCTGGTAACTGCGAGTATTCGACGCTGACCGCTTCGGCCGCACCGATTGCCTGGTCGCTCGCTTCGGCAATGACGACAGCGATCGGCTCACCGACGTGGCGAACCCTGTCTCGCGCAAGGGCCCAACGTGGCGGCTCGGCCATCAGCGAGCCATCGTGCGAGCGGATCGCCCATAGGCACGCCATCGGCCCGATGCGATCCGCAGCCATGTCGCCCCCGGCGTAAGCCGCAACCACACCGGGTTGGATCAGCGCCTGCGTTACATCGATCTTTTCGATTGCGGCGTGGGCATGGTGGGAGCGGACGAAGGCACAGTGCAGCTGCCCCTCCGATTGCAAATCCGCCACGAAGCGACCGTGGCCGCGCAGCAGCCGCGAGTCCTCGACGCGAAGCAACGAAGTGCCGATCTCGCCATGGCGCCTCTCCGCCAGTTTTGGAAACGCAAACGGCCGGTTCATGAGCACGGTTCCTGGAAGGTCCGCGGCCTCAAGGGCGCTTATTGCAGCTCTTCGCGGAGGAGACCGAGCTGCTCGTACACGACCCGGTCGGATACCACGAAAAGATCGGCGTCGGCGTCGATGGCCTCGTGGCTGGCCCAGGTCCAATGCGGGATTGTGAAGACGTCATTTTGCGACCATTCAAACGTGCCCTCGCCGATGATCGAGCGGCCGGCACCAGACACGACCAAGCATACGCTGTTGTAGGTCACGCGCTTGGGACGCACCGGGACCGACCTGGTGAGCCGCATCGCGGCGCAGTCGAAGGCCGGCATTATGCACCCTCCGGTGGCCGGGTTGACGTAGCGCACCGCGCGCGAACCGTCCGGGCCCGGACGAACAGCAGCAAGCATCTGCCTCGTTTCCGTGCCGGGATAGTGATACTTGGGCGAATGCACCACCTCTGGACGTTCATCAGCTGCAGCTAGTCCTGACGCCGACCAGCTCCGCTCGTCACCCGCATCGACGCGCCAGAATTCGCTCGCCCCGGAATCACCCGGTTCGAAGAAGTTGGCGTCCAAGGCGCGGATCAAAGGCAGATTGGCCGCATCGAACCAAACGATGCGATGACTGCTCTCGTTGATGTGACCATGCCAGCACATCGGGGGCGTGAGGATCAGATCGCCCGGCTTCATCTCGCAGCGCCGCCCGTTGACGATTGTCGCTGCGCCTTCGGCGCTCGTCGCAAACCGGATTGCTGAAAACGTGTGCCGATGCGGGCGCGCGCGATCGCCCGGATCCAGCACCGTGAATGCAGCGATGAGGTTACTCGTGGTTGCGGTCTCGCCATCGAAGGCCGGGTTCACCAGGATGAGCGCGCGCCGCTCGACATCCTCGATCGGCACCTCGGCAACGGCACGGTTGAGTAGCGGTTCTATGTCGCGCCAACGCCAGATGAAGGGTTGGTCGACTGCCTGCGGGCGCAGCGGAGTGATTTTCTTGAACCGGTCCCACACTGGATGGAAATTGGCAGCCTCGAGTTCGGCGATAAATGGCGCATCCGACCTCTGCTTGCGGGCCATCGTGTCAGCCATGGCATGCCCCTGTTCGTTGCGAGCGGGCCAAACCGTCAGTTGTTTGGCAGCTTGGCATCGACGTTCGCGCGGTCGATCAAGACGTATGGAATGAACACCTGCTTCTCGATCTTCTCGCCCTTGAAATAATCGTTGAGCTTGTCGACGCCAATACGACCCCACGTGAGGGGGTTCAGCTCGACGGTCAATGCCAGACCGCCGTCTTTCACGGCACGCAAGGCAGCTGGCACGCCATTCATGCCCGTAACCAGCGTTAGCCCCTTACGGTTCGCCCCGCCGACGGCTTGCGTCGCTCCTAAAGCGATATCGTCATTCGACGTATAGATTGCTTTCAAGTCCGGATTGGCGGCCAGCGCGTCCTCGGCGTGCTTGACGCCGCGTTCGCGCGACAGTGGACCTTCGGTCCGGAATACGATCGCAATGCCAGGAAATCTTGCCATCGCCTCGGTGTAGCCCTCGGCGAGGTTGCGAAAAGCCGGAGCACCGCTTGGTCCGACGAGCATTGCCACCTTACCTTCGCCGCCGATCTGCTTAGCCGTCCACTCCGCGATTTCACGACCTATTTGCTTCTCATTGATGCCAACATGCAGCGTCTGGTTCGGCGATGAGGAGCCGCGTGCGAGGGAAATTATTGGGATCTTGGCCTGCGCCGCCGCATCGTAAGCGGCGTTGACCCCGACCGCATCGATCGGTGAGATCAGCACGGCCTTCACACCACGCGCAATGAGATCCTGGACGCCATTGATCTGCTTGAGCTTGTCTTCGTTCGAGGAGACCGTCGCCACGTCCCATCCGAGCTCGTTCGCCCGGGTGCGAATGCCCTTCAGCATGAGGATGTAAAGGGGATTGTCGTCTTGGGCGAGTGCCACTCCGATCGTGATCTTCTCGGTCTGACCCAACACCGGCATCGCGATCATTGTCAGGCCAGCGAGCAGCGCGAGCCCGACGATGAACCTCCGGCGTGTTGTCGACATCGCTGCCTCCTGCCCTAGCGCCGCCATCGTAGCCGATCGGCGGCGGCCGCCGCAATGATGACCGCGCCGATGGCCACGCGTTGCCAATAGGAGTCGACATTCAGCAGATTGAGGCTGTTGCCGAGCACGACCATGATGAAGACCCCGATAACGCTTTTGTAGAGCGTTCCTTCGCCGCCATGCAGTGCAGCACCGCCGAGCACGACGGCGGCAATTGCGGTGAGCTCGTAGAACTCGCCGGCCGTGGGCTGACCCGACTGCAATCGGGCCGCAAGCATTACCCCGGCGATGCCCGCAAGCGTTCCGCACCACACATAGGTCGAGGCAATGACGCGCTGTACAGGAATGCCGGACAGATAGGCGGCATCACGTCCTCCTCCGACCGCATAAATGCGGCGACCGTGCGGTGTGTTGTGCATGACCCAAGACAGCAGCGCGAGCAGGACCGCAGGCACCCAGACGAGATAGTGGATGCCCAGGAAGCGCCTGGATCCGAACGCTACGAATGCGCTCGGCAAACCCTCGTCACCAACGGGCGCGCCTGCCGTCATCAGGAACACCACGCCCCTGATCAGCACCATGGTTCCGAGCGTGGTGATGAACGCATTCACCCCGAGCAAGGCAATAACGAGCCCATTGATCAGGCCGATGAGCGCGCCGGCCCCAATACCGGCAACAACTCCGAGCGGAAGCCCCGCTTTCACCATGACGAGCGCGGCAATACAGCCCGAGAGCGCCACGGTCGATCCGACCGACAGATCGAAACCTCCCCCGATAATCACGAAGGTCATGCCCAAAGCGATCACAGCCATGATTGATGATTGAACAAGGATGTTGGTGAGGTTGAGCGGAGAGAGGAAACGATCCGTCGCGAGCGCCGTAAATGCACACAATACGAACAGGGTAAGCAGCGGCGTCAGCCCCCGTAAGTGGAGTCTCCGCGCGGCGTGCTTCAAGTTCACCCGCCGATCGCCCTGAGCAGCATTTGTTCACTGAGGCTGTCGGTGCGCTCCATGCGCGCACAGGCGCGCCCGCGACGCAGCGCCACCACTGTATCGCACAGGTGCGCCAGCTCGCTGAGATCGCTCGACCCAAGCAGCACGCCTCCACCGCGCTTGGCGAAATCGCGCACGAGCACATGAATTTGCGTTTTGGCGGCGACATCGACTCCCTGCGTCGGATCGTCGAGCAGCAGAATATCGACCTCGCGGGCGAGCCACTTCGCCAGGATGACCTTCTGCTGATTGCCGCCAGACAGCGCCGACACTTTGAGCTCGGCCTGCCGCGGGCGAATGTCGAGCAGTTCCACGAGAGTATTCACGATGCGATCAGCTGCGCTCCTGTCAAACCCTTTCAGGCTTCCCAGGCGATCGAGGCTCGCGAGCAGGATATTGTCGCGAACCGATTGGTTCAATATCAGGCCGAGGTCCCTTTCGCCAGACACCATGCCGATGCCTGCCGCAACGGCGTGCGAGGGGTTGGACAATCGCTTCGGTACACCTTTGATCAGCACCCGCGCTGGCTCACTCTCGACACCGAACAGACGCCGCAGGATCAGATCCTTGCCGCTGCCGAGCAATCCAGCGAGCCCTACTACCTCGCCCGCACGTAAACGCATGCCATCCTCTGGGCTTTGCGGCTCCTCGAGCAGAGTATCTCCCGGCGACGGTGTCTCAGCTTGGATGTCATGGGCGATACGGCCGGTCATTGCCTGCACAAGGGCTGCGACATCGAATTCGCCGCGCCGGCTGACAGCTACGACGTGGCCGTCGCGCAGAATTGTGCAGCGGTCGGCGAGACTCACGATCTCATCGAGCCGATGCGAGATATAGATGATGGCGACGCCCTGCTCTTTCATCCGCCCGAGAACGCCGAACAGACGCTTGATTTCGTGGCTGTCCAGCGCCGCAGTCGGCTCGTCGAGAATCAACACGCGGCACCGCCGCCGCAACGCTTTACCTATGGCGACAAGCTGGCGCTCCCCAAAGGTCAATTGCCTTACGGGGCAGTCTGGGTTCGGCGCAAAATCCAGGACTTGCAAAGTCTCGCGCGCTTCCTGTCGCATGCGCGCGCGATCGAGCCCAACTGCAAGCCCGAATCTCCGCCACACCAGGAAATCGCCAAGTGCCATATTCTCCGCGACCGAAAGAGCTGGCACTAGTCGCAATTCCTGCGGAATGGTAGCGATCCCGGCAGCAATAGCCTCACGAGGGCTGGAGAAACGACACGCCTGCCCACCAACGTAAATCTCACCTCGATCAGGCCCATGCACACCGCCGAGAATGCGAATCAGCGTCGACTTGCCGGCGCCATTCTCTCCGACCAATGCATGGATCTCGCCTGGCATGACGTCGAAGTCGACGTCGTCGAGAGCCGTCGTGGCGCCAAAGTGCTTCGTAATCCTGCGTGCCAGTACGGTCGACTGCTTCATTGCGCACCAATCTAGATCACATGGGCCGATGCAATTCATCGGTCGTCGGCGGTGGCTCGGCGGACTGCCCAACTGGATGTCTACACCGGACGAGCATCGCCCGTCATAACATTCGGTTGGAAGAACAATACCGGCCGTGTTCCTGGCCCTGGGTCGGCGTCAGCGCGGAAGCAAAGTCACTTGCTGCATGTGCCCGAGGTCGAATGCATCGGGAAGGGTAGAGGCCAAGCCCACAGAGTTCGGCATCAAAATCCGCACTGCGTCGCGAGGCTTCTTTAGAAACTCCTTCTCCAGCGCCAGCTTGGCGACCAGCCGCTCGAACGCAGCAATCCGCGCCTCCTGGGCCTGAACGATGTCGGCGGCAACCACGGCATCGATACCCGATGTGACGAGTTCGTTGGCAACCATGCCGAACCGATCTTCGCTCCTTTTGAAACCGCGCGAATCTACCGCCAGGCGCTGGCCTTCTAACCCTCCGATTCGCCCTGGCGGTCATCGGATCGAGGTCTTTGCCGCTGACGGTCCTCGATCGTTCGATCGCCATCCCCATGACGCGTCGCACGCGCCCCCCTCAAGCGCTTCGACGATGTTGATCCGGCAATCAGCACCGAGCTCGGGGAGATCTCTAGGACGCTTAGTGCGTGGTCACGGGGTGCGGTGCTGAGTACCGACTCCGAGCTGCCGTGCGAGCTGCACGACCGCGCAGCGGACAACTGGCGGCCTCTCATCGCGATCGCCGGCCTGGCGTGCAGCAATTCATGTCCATTGGATGCTCCTGGACAACGAGCGCGGCATCCCAATCCGCGCCATGATCATGAAGGGTGAGCTCTACGCGCATGGGGCGGTTCGCTAATGGTAGGGAGGACGCTCCGGGCGGTGTACGAGAGCCGGCTGACGCCTCATATTCTTGACGAGGCCGCGACCGCCTCGCCTTGGGGGCGCCCTCCGCCAACCGCGCCTCCCCATCAGCGACGATGGTCGCCTGCCGGCGCGCAACAGTGGGCGCGCCCCTGTGACGGGTCGGAACTGAATGGTGGGCTCGGTCATGTTGCGCTTCCCTTCCATCCCCAAACATTGGTCGCATGTTCATGACACGTTCACGCTCAACAAGGCGCAAACGAGCACGAATGAGGAACAGCGCTGAAGTGTAAAAACCCCAATATTTTTGGGGGTTTTTGGTGGTGCTGAGCGGCGTTTCGCACGGAAAGTGCACTTTACTTGCGTCCAACCTTTGAGATGGCTTGGGGTGCTGGAAGCAGTGCGGCCTTCTTCGCCTCCTCACTGACGACATGCTCGTAACGATCGGCCGACCTACTGTCCTTCCAGCGACCCGTAGCGACAAGACCCTTGGTGTCGGGGCCCGCAAAGCGCCGCATCCACGTCGCGTAGGTATGACATAAGATGTGGAACGCTTGGCGCGTGTGACGCTAGCGCGCGCTGTAGCCGCACGCAGGAGTGAATAGAGGTGGCCGTTCTTCCGAAACGGGAAAAGCGTCTCTCCCGGTCGAGGCCGCGGGGTGGTTGGCGAGCGCCTTGACCTGGTTGCGGGCCATCTCGGGGAAATCCTTGCCGAGGACGGCCTGGAACGTCACGATTGGCGCCGCCCCTTGTGCCATCCGTGCCGCCATTGCCTCGAACCAATGCTGGCTTTCCTCCGTGGAGTCGTGCACGTCCACAATCTTGAAGCCGGCACCCGTCAAAAGCGACTACATGGCATCGGATGTGGCCAAATGGCTGATGGATGGCTCGCGCGCCCAAGGCACCGGAAACAGCACCTCACCCCCTTCGCCTTACAGGATGTCGTAGACCCCGAAGCGGCTACCGCGTTTGAGCACCCGTCTCGCCTCCTCATAGATCTTGTCTTTGGACGCGATGTTCATCGCTACGTGAATGGTCATCGCCGCATCGAAGTGCGCGTCGGCGAAAGGCAAGGAGGTTGCGTCTCCTTGTTGGAAGGTTACGCGATCGCTCAGACCGACCCAGCCGTTCAGCGTGGCTGCAGCGTCGCAAAACGCTTGCGTCAAATCGATGCCGGTAACCCGACATCCATAGGTTTCGGCAAGTGTTCATGCCGGCCCTCCAAGCCCGCTGCCAATGTCGAGGACGTGGGAGTTGGCGGTCAGGTTCAACGACTGGGTGAGCTCCAGCGTGGCCTTTCGACCGCGGATATGAAACTCGTCGACCGTACCAAGATCCGCCGTCGTCAGCTTGCTGATGTGTTTGCCGGCCCTGCGCAGACTCTCTGCAATCGCGTAAGCCAAATTGCCGCCGCCGGCGTAGTGGCTCGCTACCTCGTCGACTATGCTTAGCCTCCCAATCCCCGCGGGAACACGCGCAGCGTCATCAGCCACCAACTGGAGGGCAATAGCTCATGACGGCAAGCTCACCAGAACAACAATGCAGAACTGTATGACGCCACTTCTTCGGGGCGCAACCCTCCGTATGCTGCACCACGAGATTCAGGTTCTGGCACAGGGCGGAAAATCTCGGCAGCGCAACAACGTCGACAGGTATGCGGGGGTATAGGAGACCTGGCAAACGCGTCGATGCCACGACCGCCCCGTGGCTACAGGGCGCCAGAACGAGCCTTTCATGCCGCCGCTAGCAGCTGCCAACTACCCGGAACGCCCTTTTTAAGCTGTGGGTCCCACGCTCCTCAAATCGGAGGCCCGATCCGGCCACAAGGTCACTGACCGTCCTTGATACCAACACTTCGTCGGGTGCAGCGAGAGCCCCAATTCTGGCCCCGACATGCACCGCAATGCCACCAAGTTTTTCGCCGATGACCTCACACTCTCCAGTGTGGACACCCGCACGAACGTGAATGCCAAGTTTCCTGACCGAGTCCACAATTGCCCGTCCGCAGCGGACCGCGCGCGCTGGGCCATCAAACGCCGCCAAGAAGCCGTCACCAGCAGTATCGATTTCGCGACCGCGATGCCGTGCGAGTTGGTCACGAACAAGGGAGTGATGTTGAGTGAGAAGGTAAAGAGCGCGAGGGCGCTCAGGCTCACGATCCCGCCAATGCTAATCGCGCGCGCCGACGAGGTGATCGAATGATACCGGCCCTCCATTGCGGCGACCGCCACCACACACTCTTGCGCTGGAGTAAGCGCGCTGCCACTGATCTTATTGCAGCTGCTCAGGACCGTTATTGGCACACAGGCGAAAGTTGGCCGGAGCGCGGTCGCAAGATCAGGAAGTCGCACGCACAGACCTTCAACGAGCCCGAGAAAGAGGTCGACTGAGCGCGTTGAGGGTGTGCCAATTGGCACGCCCTCTCTCGGGACAAATGAAGAGCCCACGCCGCGGCATGAGAGTGCCGCGTGGGCTTTCGGGGCGCCCTGGTCTCGCCGCCCAGCTGAAAGCTGCTGTTGCATAAACATGCTGGCTTCGCGCTCCGGTAATTCCGTCCATTGTCGAGGTCCCGCTCACGCGGTCAGCGCCTCGATCGCACTCCGGTTGCCCGGCGCGTAAAGAGGGGCAACAGAGATCTCACGTGGCAATATCTCGACGCCGCGGCTTATCGCGGCGAGATATTTTGTATGCCGTGAAACAGATTTTCTGGGTCGAATTTGATCTTGATTTCACGCAGCTTCGCGTAGATTTCGTCCCCATATGCGGCGCGCACGCGCGTTTCGCCTTCGTCTTCGGTCATGAAATTCACGTAGGCATTTCCACTCGAGTAGGGATGGATAGCCGCCCAATATTCCCGCGCCCAAGCAATATGACGGCGGTCCTCCTGCGGGCCCTCCCAGGCGCCCTGGACGTTCAAGACGTAACGCGCCGTCCGGAAGCCGACTGCGTTCAACTTGGGTTCGAGACGGGCGGGTGCGCCGCCGAGTTGCGTCAGGAGCACTGCTGAATGCGGCGAGGTGATGCGTTCGGCGTGCTCGACCATGGCATCGATCAGGCCGTCGTCAAGGTCGGCAAAAAAATCCGACTTCCAGTAATACCGGCGGCCGAACGGTTGACCAGCATCGAGCATGGTCTGATGCGCAACAAACGGCTTTGTCGTGATGGTATCGGCAAGCGGCCTGCCGAAGGTCTTGAGCGGGCGCATCGCACTCTCTCCCGCGGCCGGATCGCCTGTCCAGCAGGCGGCGATCGCTGCAATGGGGGTGCCGTGTATGGCCTTTGGTAGGAAGGCGGCAGCTGGCGCAGTGCGAAAGATCAACAGGCAGCACAACTCGTCGGGCGCCTCAGCAGTGATTTGGCGAAAATGGCGTGCAACGTCACGCGCTCGTGTCATCCGATGGACGACCATGCCGCACAATGCCTGTGGCCCGTGCCGGTGCGCCCTGAACTCGAACGAGGTGACCGCGCCGAAATTACCACCGCCGCCACGCAGCGCCCAGAAAAGATCGGCATTTTCCCTCTCGCTGGCATGGCGAGGTTGCCCATCCGCAGTGACGATGTCGACCGAAATAAGATTATCCGCGGCGTAGCCGCACTTGCGCGAAGTCCATCCGAATCCTCCGCCCATCGTAAAACCAGCAACGCCGGTGTTCGAGACGATGCCACTTGGAACAGTCATGCCGAAGGGCTGCGACTCGTGATCAACATCAGCCCAGATAGCGCCACCCTCTGTATGCACGAGGCGATTTTGGGGGTCGACGCGTACCGCCCGCCTTAGGCTCATGTCTATCTGCA
>Ga0306920_100004918_pt1 | contig 17179 bp, 20 predicted proteins | sample flu12Cox44000170_FD_204666 | JGI IMG/M metagenome (GOLD analysis project Ga0306920, IMG submission 204666) | Lab enrichment of tropical soil microbial communities from Luquillo Experimental Forest, Puerto Rico - flux4day.12C.oxic.44.000.170 (v2)... | ecosystem: Environmental > Terrestrial >... | reverse complement strand
TTCCCGTAAGCACCTCGGCGGCTGAAATAACGACGGACCTGATCCAGATCGTCGGGAAGGAATAGCCGCACAAAGTCGAAGACCAGCGATTTGCCAACGCCAAGATCTCGTTTGCTCGGAATTGCGGGATATTTTCCTTTATCATGGACGTCGTCCGGCAGCTTCTCCTCCTCGTCCAAATCCTCGGAGAACCACAAGATTTCTCCGGTGTCTTTCCGCACATAGGCGAGGTGCTCGGTGACGCTTTCGAAGCTGACGAAATCAGACGCGAGCTCAAGCTCGCTGAATTTGATGCGTGTTACCATCACACAGCTCTGGAAGAGCCTGGAAAACCTGTCCAATCATCAGCACGCCGCTGGGTGCCATGAGGCCAGGTGCGACCGGCACCAGGCAGGGCCATCATGGACGCAGATCGCACCAACATTGCCGATCATCCAGTTGGCGATCGGGATACAGGCTATGAACGCGGCGAGGTACGCAAATTCCTCGCTCCGCCTGTTGGTCATTTGCATTTTCTCCTTCGATCCACGGTGGCAGCCAAGTTGCCACGGTACGCTTCATTTCGTCACATTCGTAGCGAGCAGACCCGTCCGCGCGAATTTTGCCAGGCCGGACACCACGCGCGCCTCACATGTAGGCTTCCATCTCGCCGAGCTGCTTGCAGATGCGCTTGAACCAGCCGGTCTCGGCGCCGGTCACGAAGCCGCGCCGCTCCTTGCACAGCGCCTCGAGGCGGCTGCGGTCGCGCTCGTCGAGCTCGTGGCGATTGGCGCGGCACCTCTCCATAAGGAGGGCGACGCTGAGCCCCTTGTAGTGGGTATGGATCTCGGCGCGGTCGCGCAGGTCGAGCAGCACCTCGGCCTGGCGCAGCGTGATCTCCTCGCGCTTCCAGCCGGCGATGTTGGCAAGAAAGCCGTCGGCAAATTCCGAATCCTCGCAACGGGCATCGTTCATCAGTCTCTTGGCGAGACCGCGGAAGAGAGCGGGGTCCTTGCGAACGCGCTCAAGCTCGGTCCAGGAGGCCACGTGGCCCGCTCCGCTCCATGACTGACGTACCGCAACAGCGGGGGGAAAACCTGTGCAGAAGCGATTCGAGCATACCATGGCTGGTGGGCCGGGCCGAAGGTCGCGAACGAATACCCACGGCTTTCAGGGCACGTTGCAAAGTCAAGCCACGAGATCGCCAGCTCGGCCTCTGTGCTGTGCATTGCGGGGAGCGGCAGGGCGGCGGCAGGTATGGCAGGGCGGGTTTGAAACCAGGTTTGAAAGCCGCCCCTACAAGCCCGAGAGCCTTTGCAGGGCCACATACACCGGGCGTGCGTTCGTTCAATCCGGGCTACAACCTCAGCAGCCGCGGCGCCTGGCATCGGTGGCGACGGCGATGCGCGCCCTGCTCGTGACTGCGAGCAAGTGCGCCAGGTACCAGCGCTGGTCGCAGTCGACGACCGACTGGTAGTCGCCGATGGTCACGATGGCCTCGCCTTCGAGCGCCAGCGGCTCTTTCGCGAGCACTCTGGCCGCCGCGTCGGGATCGAGCAGCAGCTTCGCTGCCGCCTCGTTGTTGGAGAGCATCAGCTCCTCAACCGCAGGGCTTCCCACCGCGTGCGGAAGCAGCATCGCCGAGGCGTGATCCGGCAAGAAGGTGACCCGCAGATAACGCGGCGCTCGATTGACGAGGTCCCAGGCGACGATGAACCGCCCCGACAATTTGACCTTGCCGCTGAAGCGGACGGCGGTTTCCTCGCCGTTGCCCACCGCGGCGGGCTTGAGCGGACTGGGCCGCTCGCTCGCAAATCGATCCGCGGCTGTGGCAGCCGGCGGTGCAAGGCAAAAAACGAGCGCGATGGTGATGAGTGCGGTCCGCATTGGTCTGTGCGATCTTTCCACCATCATCAACGGAGCGCGTCGGCAACTTGTAGGGCGGGTTAGCCGCAGGCGTAACCCGCCGCCCGCGGGCACGGCGGATTACGCTTACGCTAATCCGCCCTACGAAACTACAAAAACGCAGGAGATGTTTTATAGTGCCGCGGCGACCGCCTTGCCGCAGGTCACGGTGTCGGCTGAGCCCTTGAGGTCGCGCGTGCGCAGCTTGGGCTCGGCGAGCACCCGCTCGATGGCGCCGACGATGGCGCGTGCGGCATCGGCCTCGCCGAGATGATCGAGCATCATGGCGCCGGACCAGATTTGCCCGATCGGATTGGCGATGCCTTCCCCCGCGATGTCGGGGGCAGAGCCGTGCACCGGCTCGAACACCGAGGGGAATTTGCGCTCGGGATTGATGTTGCCGGAGGGCGCAATGCCGATGGTGCCGGTGCAGGCGGGGCCGAGATCGGACAGGATGTCGCCGAACAGGTTCGACGCCACCACCACGTTGAAGCGGTCGGGATTGAGCACGAACTGCGCGGTGAGGATGTCGATGTGGAACTGGTTCCAGCGCACGTCGGGATAGGTTTTTGCCACCTCGCGCACGCGCTCGTCCCAGTACGGCATGGTGATGGCGATGCCGTTCGATTTGGTGGCCGAGGTGAGATGCTTCTTCGGCGTCGTGCGGGCAAGCTCGAAGGCGAATTTCAGCACGCGGTCGATGCCGATGCGGCTCATCACCGTCTCCTGCACCACGACCTCGCGCTCGGTGCCGGGAAACATGTGGCCGCCGATGGCGGAATACTCGCCTTCGGTGTTCTCGCGCACCACCCAGAAATCGATGTCGCCGGGCTTGCGGCCCGCAAGCGGGCAGGGCACGCCGGGCATCAGCCGCACCGGACGCAGGTTGACGTACTGGTCGAACTCGCGGCGGAACAGGATCAGCGAGCCCCACAGCGAGACGTGGTCGGGCACGCGGTCGGGCATGCCGACGGCGCCGAAGAAGATCGCGTCGTGGCGGCCGATCTGCTCCTTCCAGTCGGCTGGCATCATGCGGCCGTGCTGCTCGTAATAGTCGCAGCTCGCGAACGCGAAATCGTCGAGCCGCAGCTCGAACCCGAATTTTCTCGCCGCCGCCTCGATGACGCGCACGCCCTCCGGCATCACCTCCTTGCCGATGCCGTCGCCGGGAATGACCGCAATGTGGTGAACGCGATTGGTGGGCATGGGATGATTCCGTCGGATCGGTCTGGGGTTTCAGGTCCTCGGTCTAATACCTCCCCTGAAAGGGGAGGTCGACCGCCGAGCGAAGCGAGGCGGGCGGGTGGGGTCAACTGCGAGGGTAAAGCGATTGGGGTGGAGGCGAACGCATCCGTCATTCCCGCACGGCGACCCTCACCCGACCGCGGGTCGCTACGCTCCCGCGGTCGACCTCCCCCCTTGCAGGGGGAGGTATAAACGCGGTTGCCGCTCGAATATCGCAAACGACGCGTTCGATGGTTCGCTGTCTCACGGCGGGCAGATGTAGCCGCTGCCGCTCGGGTTCCTGAAGCAGCCGACCGATTCCGGGATCACCTGCTTGGGCAGCCAGAGCACGACCCTTGGAAAGAAGATCACGAACATGATGGTGATCAGGAAGACGCAGTAGATCGGCAGCGCAGCGCGCAGCGCATGCGAGAACCGCACCCCCACGAATTTCGAGGCCATCAGCAGGACGAGTCCGTAGGGCGGCGTGATCAGCCCGAAGGCGAGCGTTGCGATCAGCACCACGCCCATGTGCACGGGGTTTATTTCGGCGGCCTCGCTGAGCGCGCTCACCAGCGGCATGAAGATGATGATGGTCGGCACCGGCTCGATGAAGTCGCCGATGATGGTGAAGAGGACAACCAGCAGCAGCATGGTGAGCTGGGGATTGTTGCCGGCAAGTCCGCTGATCCATTCCGCGATCACGAGCGCGCCGCGCAGATAGGCAAACAGCCAGCCGAAGGCATTGGCCGCGCCGATGGTGATCAGCGGCAGCGAGAAGATGAGGCCGGCAAGGCAGAAGTCCCAGGGCAGGAGCCGGATGTGGCGGCGGTTGAGCGCCGGGATCACCACGATCAGGATCCAGACCACCGCCACCACGCCGGCCTCGGTGGGCGTGAAGAAGCCGGTGAGGATGCCGCCGAGCAGGATGGCCGGGATCATCATCGGCAGCGAGGCGTCCTTGAACGCGCGCGCCACATCGCGGAACGGCGCGCGCGGGCGCGTCATGCCGAGCGGGCCGAACAGGTAGCAGTAGATCATCAAGCCGATACCGATCATCAGGCCCGGCACCACGCCGGCCATGAACAGGCCGGCGATCGAGACGTTGCCGATCGCGCCATACACCACCGCCGTGATGCTGGGCGGCACCAGCGCCGCGATGGTAGAGGCCGCGGCGATGATCGCGGCAATGAACGGCGGGCTGTAGCCCTCGCGCTTCATCGGAGAGCCCAGCGCGCGGCTGATCACCGCCACGTCGGCGGTGGTCGAGCCGGACATCTCGGAGAAGAACATGCTGAACACGGTGACCACCTGGGACAGGCCGCCGCGGATGTGCCCAACCAGGGCAAGCGACAGGTTCGCCACCCGCTGCACGACATTGGCCGAGCTCATCAGCTCGCCGACCAGCAAGAAGAAGGGAATGGCGAGCAGCGCCTCGTTGTCCATGCCGTCGAACATCTTCTGGATGATCGCGGTATGGGAGACATCGGTGAAGCTCGCGCCGATCAGCGTACCGGCGAGCAGCGCGAACGCGACCGGCACGCCGAGATAGCCGAACAGCAGGAACAGGAAGGTCATGAAGAGGACAATGAATGTCCCGCTCACGGCGAGCCTCCCGGCGCCGGGGCAACCTCCTCGACCGCGGCGACATGCGGTGGCGCCTCGACCGGCTCCTCGCGCGCGAAGCCGTTCTTCAGCCCGTTGATGAGCTGCTCGATGGTGAACAGCGCGACGAGAGCGCCGCAGATCGGGATCGCGGCATAGAGCGAGGCGATCGGCGTCATCGACGGCATGCGAAAGCTCGAGAACCCGCGCAGGAAGTTCAGGTAGCCGAACCAGATGAAGCAGAGTGCGACCGCGAGCACGACGAGGCGGGTTGCGACCTCCACCACCAGGCGTGCGGTGCCGGTCAGCGTGTCGGCGATGGCGGTGAGATAAAGGTGGTCATTGCGCCGCGTCGCGGCCGCGGTGCCGGTGAAGATTGCGTAGATGAAGAAGGTCGAGGTGACCTCCTGCAGCCACAGCCACGGACGGCCGATCTCGCGCGTGAGGATGTCGCAGACGACGGTGGTGCAGAAGCCGAAGAGCAGCGCTCCGCACAGCAGCATGAGCGCGGCCTCCAGCGGATCGAGCGCGCGCCACTTGAGGTGACGCTGCCGCCTGAGCACCAGCCGTTCGATGACGGTCATTCGTGATTCCTGCGGGCGGGAAGACTTCCGTCCGAATTGCCGAGGGCTATCGCATGTAAACGAGCCATGCGACAGACTCCCCCTGAAAGGGGAGGTCGGCGACCCCGGCCTCAGGCCGGGGAGCCGGATGGGGTCAATTGCGGTTTTTCGGTATGTTGCGAGACCCCCACTCGATCGGCTTCGCAAAGCGAAGCCGATCGACCTCCCCCTTTCAGGCCCCTTTCAGGGGGAGGTATTGACCGCGTCTGCCGCTCCAGATTCGCTCATTTTGCGAAAGCGCGTGCGATGGCCGTCAAATGCTGCGGATCAGGTCCTTGATCTTCACCGCGTGCGGGCCGAGATCGGCCGACATCTTGTCGAGATAAGGATCGGCGATCTTCTGGAAGCCCGACTTGTCGACATCGCCCACAATCTTCACCCCGATCCCCTTGAGCTTGGTGGCGGACTCATGCTCGAGCGCAATCGCCTTGGTGGGCTGGTTGCGGTTGACCTCGTCGGCGGCGGCCTGCACCCAGCCCTGCTGCTCGGAGGAGAGCGCGTTCCATACCCTGTCGCTCACCCAGGTGAAGCTGTTGTTGGCCTCGTGCTCGGTCATCGACAGCACCGGCGCCACCTCGTAGTGCTTGTTGGCGAGATAGACGTTGACGCCGTTCTCAGCGATATCGACCACCCCGGTCTGCAGCGAGGTATAGACGCTGCCGAACGGCATGTGCACGGTCTGCGCGCCGTAGGCCGGGAACATGGTGTCCTCGGTGGCGGTCGCCTGCACGCGCACCTTGAGCCCCTTGATATCCGCGACCTTCCTGATCTCGCGCTTGGAATACATGTTACGCAGGCCGAGTGTGGAAAGCGCGATGATGCGCGTGCCCGTCACGCTGTCGGCGATCATCGCCTTGCAGGCCTCGGAAAGCCTGGGATCGGCCATCGCCTTGATCAGATGGTCCTCTGAGCGGAACAGGTAGTGCAGCGACATCACGCCGGCCTGCGGCGACAGTGTTGCGGCGTTGGCCGAGGACGAGATGCAGAACTCGATGTCGCCGGATTTCACGAGCTGAAGCACCTGCGGCTCCTGCCCGAGCTGGGCGCCCGGGTACTGGTCGATCAGCATCGTTCCCTTGCTGAGCTCCTTGAGCCGGTTGGCAAAGATATCGCCGAGGATGCCGTAGCCCGTGGGCTTGGGCTGGTCGTAGGCGAAGCGGTAGTGCTTTGCCTCCTGCGCGCGCGCGACGTGCGGTGCTGCGATTGCCGCTGCCGCGGACGCGATGCTGCCCAGCAGCCTCCGTCTGTCGATCATCCGTGTCCTCCCTGGTGTTTCTCGATTGGGCCGGAAGCCTACGCGCCATTCAGGCGCCTGTGGAGGTGTCGGCTCCGCCGCCGCGTGCGGCCGAAAAGCGCGGCGCGCGCTTTTCGAAAAAGGCGCCCATGCCCTCGTCGAGGTCAGGGCCGGTGAAGACGCGGTGGCTGTCGGCGAGCGTGCGGTCGATCGCCTCGGCCGTTGTCTGGCTGAGGGAATCGCGCACGCCGGCGCGGATAAGACTCAAGGCAAGTGCGGGCCGCGAGGCCAGCGTCTCGGCAAGCGCGAGCGCCGCGGGGAGGGCGCCGCCCGCGGGCGCGAGGCGGTTGACGAGGCCGATGCGGTGCGCCTCGTGCGCATCGAGGAGATCGCCGGTATAGAGCAGCTCGTAGGCCTTCGCGGGACCGATCAGCCGCGGCAGCCGGAAGACGCCGCCGCTGCCCGGAAAAATCCCGAGCTTCACCTCGGGAAAGCCGATGCGGGCCTTCTCGTCCATGATGCGGATATCGCAGGCGAGCGCGATCTCGGCTCCGCCGCCGAGCGTGACGCCATTGAGCGCCGCAATCACCGGCACCGGCAGCTTTTCGAGCGCGCTGAAGGCCTCGTTCTCGCGCGCGAGCTTGCGACCGACCACGTCCTCGCGCACGCGCGCGAACTCGCCAATGTCGGAGCCGGCGCAGAACGCGCGCTCGCCCGCACCCGTCACCACGACGGTGCGCACCTTCTCATCGCCTGCAATCTCGCGACAGGCCGCGAGGAGCAGATCGAGCGTGGCGAGGGTCGTGAGGTTGAGCGGTGGGTTGTCAAGCGCGAGCACGGCAACACCGTGATCATGCAGACGGTAGTCGACGAACGTGCGTTCAGCCATCGCCAGCTCCGGAATGACAGCCGCAAGCCCGGCGCGCGCGGCGTCAAATCTCACGTGCCACGGCTGAGCGTGCGGGCTTGCCGCAAGTCAAACTTTCCGCCCTGGCAAGCGCAAAAGCAATCGCCGATGGCAAGCTGTTCGTTTCCAGGCTGCGCCCGGGCAGGCCTGTCGTTTCTGATTCAAGATTGCGGATAATGGCTCGTGCGGCGTTCACCCGGGCTTAGCGCGGCCGGGGCTACGCCAATACAGCCAAGGAGAACCGTCGATGGGCGATGCCGAGAGGCCGACGATTGTCACGAATTCTTTCGTGGACCGCCGCAGCGGGGTCGATACCCGCTCTCCCGAGGAGCGGCAGCGCATGGGAGAGCGGCGCTCGGGCTTCGACCGGCGCCAGGCCATGCCATTGCCCGGGGCCGCAGGCTTTGCCCAACAGGCGCTCGACGCATCGGCTGTGGAGCAGAAGCTTGACCTCTTGGCGCGGGCGACCGTTGAGATCGCTTCTGCGCTCGCCGAGATCGAGCGGCGCATCAGGGGGATCCAGCAAAATACCGCCAACCACCGGCTGTAGGCCAGTGATCGATTGCATTACTGTAGCCCGGATTGAACGAAGTGAAATCCGGGACCAGCAGTGGGCCCCCGGATTTCGCTTGCGCTCAATCCGGGCTACCGGCTCGGAGTGCTACCAGGGCAGGCCCAGGTAGCAGGCGTCGACCATGAACAGATAGGCCGGGCTGAAGGCGCGTCCCGGCGTGACCGCCTTGCGGCAGGCAATGTATCGCGCCGCGGAGAAAGGCCTCCAGGGATGGGCCCGATACGCGACGTAGCCCACGGGGGCAACCACGACGCGCGCCCTTCTGACATGATAGGCGTCCGCCGAGCTCGCGATGCCGAGCACGCTCGCGCCCAGTACGAGAGCCGCCGCCATTGTGAACTTTTTCATCTTGCTTCCTGACGCATTACCAGAGGAATCCGATAGCAACTTTGCCGCGACTGCCCGAACGGTCAATCGCTCATGCGATGATGCCCTGCAATATCGGCGAAAATGGTAAACTGCGGCGCATCATTTCGGTTCCTGCGGAGGCGCGAAGCGGCTGTGGCCGCTGAGCCGCGCCCGGTATCAACCTACTTCTGGCGCGGCTCCCTGATATTTGTCTGGGCGGACCTCTGGGCCCGTCCGCGTCAGCTCACGGACGCTTCTCTGCTCGGCGCGGGCCCAGTGCGCCGCGGTTCGCCCGGCAGGGGTGGGCTGTCGCCGGCCTCGGCGCAGAATTCGCCGCAATAGAGCCGGCCATCGTCGCCCCGCCACTCCGCGAACGGCCTGATCGGATTCCTGCAGAAAGCGCAGCTATGCATGCTCGGCCTCCTTCTCCGGCCGAAAACGCATGCGTTTGATTCCAGTTCCTTCAGGCCTCCGGCATTCGGGGCCAGCGCGGCAAGTTTGCCGTCATGAACCGCGAGGAGGCGGCTGTGGATTGTGGGCGGGGTCGGTGTCGTATCGGAACATCCTCGCCACGATCGGACCTCCGACCAGAGGCCTCAGCTCGGCTTCTAGCGCATCTGCGGCCTGTTTCTCGTAGACCTCGTTGCCGTCGACATAGAGCGTGAACGAGCGCGTGTATTTCTCCTTCTTGGCGGGGTCCTCGATGGTCTTCTTGGTCCATTCGTAGAGGTGGTAGCTGTCGACCCCGTTGGCTTCCGCCTCGCGCACATAATCTGCAAAGGCGTCGTACTGGCTCTTGAGCACGGCGTCGTGGCGGTCGAGGACGTCGGAGAGGGCCGCAATTGACGGATCGTGCGGATTTCTGCGGGCGGCCTGCGCGAATCCTTCGTTCAACGTCAGCCGCAGCTGGAACTTTAGATCATCCTTCATGATGGCGGGCTCCAATTGGGTGGCTACCATACATCGCCCGCGCCGGCAGCACACGTTGAGCCGTCAGCCGAGCCTCGCCGGCAGCCAGGTTGCGATCAGCGGCACTCCCATGATCAGCGCGAGCAGCAGCAGGCTCATCACGATATAGGGCACGACCGCGTGAAAGATATGGGTCATGGTGACCTGCGGCGGCGCTACTCCCTTCATGGTCATGAGCAGCAGCCCGTGTGGCGGCAGCAAGAGGCCGAGCTGCATGCAGATCAGGTAGAGCACGCCGAACCAGATCAGGTCGATGCCAAGGAGCCGCACGATCGGCATGAATACCGGCAGCGTGATCATCATCATGCTCACCTGGTCGACGAAGATCCCGAGGAAGATCAGGAGCGCCATCATGCCAACCAGGATCGCGAACGGGGAAAGGCCGCCTCGAGTGATCGCCGACACCACACCATCGGTCACGCCGGAGAAGCTTAGAATCTGCGAGAATACGGTGGCGCCAACGATGATGAACAGGATCATCCCGGAGACCGCCACCGTGCCCGTGAGCGCTGCGCGCAGGGCGGAGAGGCTCAGCGCCCGGTAGAGGGCGGCCATGAGGATGGTTGCGGCAGCGCCGAGCGCGGCCGCCTCGGTGGGGGTGGCAAGGCCGCCCGACATCGCGCCCACCACCACGGCGAAGATGCCGATCAGCGGGATCACGTAGAGCAGCAGCAACTCGTAGCGCGCCCAGCCGGAGCGTGGCTCGATCGCGGTGGCCGGCGCAATGGCGGGGCTGAGGGCGACGCGCGCGATGATGTAGCCTACGAATGCGACGCTCAGCATCAGGCCGGGGACCACGCCGCCGATCAGGAGCTTCGAGATGGAGATGCCGGAGAGGCTGCCGAGCAGGACGGTCAGCGCCGAGGGCGGGATCAGCATATCGACTGCGCCGATCGCCATGATCGGCCCGGTGGCGATGGTGGGGTGATAGCCGCGCGCGAGCATCACCGGCAACATGAGCGACCCCAGCATCGCCGTGGTGGCGATGGTCGAGCCCGAGATCGCGGAGAACACGGTGCCGGCGACCACCGCCACCACCGAGAGCCGTCCCGGCACCTGCCGGATGAGGCGCTCGACGCCGTCGATGACCTTGAGCGCTATTCCGGTGTGGAACAGCACCTCTCCCATGAGCACGAAGAAGGGAATCGGCGTGAGCGAGAAGTTGATCACAGAGGCGACGCTGTTGCGGGCCATCTGCGCAAGCCCCGCCTCGCCGCCGAGAAACAGGCCCGCGCCGACGATATTGATCGCCAGAAATGAGATGGCCACCGGCACGCCCAGGAACATCAATGCCGTGGAGCCGCCGAGCAGGAGCAGCGCTGCAGCTTGCCAGGACATTGCCTGAAACAAGGCCGGGGATCGCGCGGCCGTTGCTGTGGCTATTCCAGCCCCTCGACAATGCGCAGGTCGCGCACCGCTGCATCGCCCAGAACACGCAGCGCTTCCTGGTAGGCCGGCCCGTCATGGGCGGCGATCGCCCGCTCCATGCTCGGGAACTCCGAAATGACGATGCGCTGCCGCTGGCCGGCTTCGTAGGCGACGGCGGCGGTGCCGCGCGCGAGATAGCGCCCGCCAAAGGGCGCGATTGCTGGGCCCGCGAGCGCGGCATAGGCGGCGAGCTTGGCCGGGTCGGAGATGGAGCGATAGCAGGTCACCCAGTACGCCTTGGCCATGGTCCTTGCCCTTACTTGTTGTGGATCACGGATCGAAGTTTGCAGAGCGATTGCACAATCGGTGGCACTGATCGAGGGATTGCCGGGCGTTCGATCAGCGCTGTCGAGCACCAGCATATCTGCTGCCATGCGGCTGCGCGATGGGAGGCCGACCGGTGTTGCAGCCGGCAAGCCTTGTTTTTGCGGTCGCCTTTTTATACGTGAGCATGCGGCGCTGACTCGCTGCCGTCCCAGTTCTCTCATCAAGACAGCGGCTTCCGACATTCAACATGGCCATTCCCCTGAGCACGAGCACCCGCGTCAATGCCGTGATCGGGACCGGCCATTTCCTGTCGCACTATTATCAGCTGTGCCTGCCGCCGATGTTCCTGGCCTGGCAAAGTGCGTTCGGCGTGTCCTTCGCCGAGCTTGGCCTTTCCATGGCGCTGATGTCGTGCGCGACAGGGCTGCTGCAGACGCCGGTCGGGTTCCTCGTCGATCGCTACGGCGCGCGGCGCTTTCTGATCGGCGGCACGCTGCTTATGACTTTGAGCATAGCGGCTCTCGGCTTTGCGACCGCATACTGGCAGGTGCTCCTGCTGTGCGTCCTCTCCGGTACCGGCAACTCAGTGATCCATCCCACGGACTACGCGATCCTGAGCGGCTCGGTGGAGCGCAGCCGCATGGGGCGGTCATTTGCCATGCACACATTTTCCGGCAACCTGGGCTCGATGCTGGCGCCGCCGGTGACCGCCGGCCTGATGCTCATTGCGGGCTGGCGCGGCACGCTGCTCGCGGTTGGTCTCCTCGGCATCCCGCTGGTGCTGGTCATTTTCTGGCAGAGCGCCATCCTGCGTGACCAGGGGCGCCGTTCCGAGGCTGCCCGCGCGTCGGCGCCGTCCGGGAGCAGCCTGCTGATGACCAGGCCCATGCTGCTGTTCTTCGGTTTCTTCATGTTCACGGCCATAGCGACCGGCGGCATCCAGTCCTGGCTCATTCCGGTGCTGCACGAGGTGCATGGGCTCACTCTCAGCACCGCCTCGTTTGCGCTGACCAGCTTCCTTACCGGCGCCACCCTGGGTGTTCTTCTGGGCGGATGGTTTGCAGACAGGAGCGACCGCTATCTCGCCTTCACGGTGGTATTGACCGTGGTGGCGGCCGCGCTGGTGCTGCTGGTCGCGTTCCGGACCATGCCGGAGGCCGCCACACTCGCCGTGCTGTTCGCCGCGGGAATGCTGGTCGGAGCAAGCCGCACGCCGCGCGACATGATGCTGAAGGATGCCTCGCCGCCGGGCCAGATCGGCAAAGTGTTTGGATTCGTCAGTGCGGGCCTGCCGCTCGGGGGCGCGCTTGCCCCGGTCCCGTTCGGCTACCTCATGGACCGGGGTCGACCCGATCTGGTCCTGGTGCTGGTGGCGGTGGTCTTGCTCGCAAGCCTTTTGTGCGTGGGCACGGCTCGGGCGGGGGCCGGGCGCGAACCGCTCCCGGCACCGGCGGAATGAGCTGGCTAAGATAAATCGGGCCGGAGATTTGCGCCCATGGCTTCAGGCAGAAGGTCGAAGCCGTCGCCGCCTGCGCTGCGGATCGTTGGTGGCAGCAAGGCTGCGCCGGCAAAGGATGTGAGCGCCCGCGCCGAGCGCACGGAGCGCGGCAAGCGCGTGCAGTTCGATCTGGAAACCTGGCACGCACTCGATCTGCTTGCGCGCGACAGCATGAAGACGTTCCAGGAGCTCGCCGATGAGGCCTTCCGCGACCTCCTGCACAAGCATGGCCGTCCCGTCGATCTCAAGGATGCATTGAAGAAAAGCCTCAAGCAGAGCGGCGCTGCCGAGCCAACGCGCAAGGGTAAGGGCCGCACTCGACCGAGAGCGGACTAGGGTCCAGGCGTTCCTCGAATGCGCCGCAAGCGGCGCCTGCGGCCAGCTCAGAATTCCTCCAGCAGGCGGCCCAATCCGGCCATCCGGTCCTTGATCCCGTTCTGCCGCAGCGCATGCCAATAGGTCGCGCTATTGATGGCGATCACCGGCTTTCCCAGCCACAGCTCGGCGGCCGCCGCAAGCCGCACCATGCTCAGATTGGTCCCGACCTGGATGATGGCATCGATATCGTCCCCGTCGAGCGCGATCAGCTCCTTGCGCAGCACCTCCGGGGTGACCGCCGCAATCGCGGTCCAGCTCGGGCAGGCAAGATAGACGTCCCGTGCCACGGCAAAGCCGCAGTCGGTGAAATATCGCGCTACCTGCGCGTTGGCCACCGGATAGTAGGGAGAAAGGAAGGCGATGCGTTTGACGCCGCCATAAGCTTTGAGCGCCGCGGTGCAGGAATGCGAGCCGATGCTCACGCCGAGGCCGGATTCGCCCTCGATCTTGTGCTGGAACGCATCGGCGCCTTGCGCCCCGCCATAGAACGTGATCGCCGACATTCCCATGACCAGATAGTCCGGCGCGCAGGTCATGACGCTGCGCACGGCGTCGAGAACGTTGCGGCCGATCAACTCGGTGCCGGCCATGAACGTCTCGTTGCTCACGGCCTGGGCATTGGGCGTAAAGATGCGGCTGTAGTGGTTGGTCACACCGGCCGGCCGCATCATCTCGAAATCGGGCTGCACGATGGTGTTGGTGGACGGACCCAAGATCCCGAACTTGCGCCGCCAGCCCAGAACGTCGGTCATAACCGGAGCTCCTGTTTCTTGGGAATTCGCGCTGCGCTGCCTTCATTCCGTACGAATTGCATGGGATCAATATGGAATCGGGAAATCACTTCGAGAGTGGGGGGGCGTTCGCATGCGCACAGCGCTTGGCGTTCTTATGGCGAGCTATGGTCGTGGCCGTCCTTCGCGCGGGGGGTGCCAATGATCATCGACCGTGACGCATGCCCGGTGCCGGCCGAGTTGATCGGCCAGCTCTACCATTGTCCCCAGCACGGAGTGAGCGATCTCGTGTCCGGCCTTTCCAACGCACGGCGCGGCAGCCTGGCAGCGTTCTGCTACGGGCGCGCCCATTTGCGGGACATCGGGCTGGCAATTGCCGCTACCTGCGACCTGGAAACGCTGGTGGAGGCGGGTGGCAGGGCCGGGATGTTCCTGTTTGAGCAATCTCGCGAGCTGCCGCAAGGCGACAAACCCCGAACGGGCTCGAAGCAGGCCAAGGTCAGCCTGGCGCCGCTCAATTCTGCCGGCTCACTGCCGCTCGTGCTGCTGGATGCCGATCCGGTCGAGGACGGGGCGCCCGAATAGTCCGTTGCAGGACGATTGCTCGCCACGGCGCTAATACGGCTCACCGCAAGGCGGGCATGAAGCGCCGCGGCACCGCAGCGCAGTGCGCGCTGCTTGCCCGGCAGATCGCTTTCATTCAGTTTCCCCGGATGCTCGCTGCCGCCACAAAGGTTGGAGGCCTTGGCCTTATTCTACACGATTGGCCACTCGAACCGCTCGCTCACCGAGCTTATCGAGATATTGGATGAGAACGGGATTGGGGGGCTCGCCGACGTCCGAGCTATTCCGCGCTCGCGGGCCAACCCGCAATTCAATGCGGATGCGCTGTCGCGGGCGGTTCGCGAGCATGGAATCGATTACGTGCATATCGCGGAATTGGGCGGACGGCGCGGACGAGCGCCCGACGCCGTCTCGGCCAACAGCTTCTGGCAGAACCAAAGCTTCCGCAACTATGCGGACTATGCGCTGACCGCAGCCTTTCAACAGGGTCTCGCACGACTGCGCGACCTTGGCAGGGCGCAACCCTGCGCCATCATGTGCTCCGAGGCGCTGTGGTGGCGCTGTCACCGGCGCATCATCACCGACTATCTCATTTTCGCGGGTGAAACGGTGGTGCACATTTTCGCGCGTGGCAAGGAGGAGCCGGCGAGACCGACCCCGGCGGCCCGTCCCACCGGGGAAGGACGCCTGATCTATGACACCGAGGAGCCTCCTGACATGTGACAAGCCGCCGGGAGCGCTGCGACACAGCCGCCGGTTGTCCGCATGTCATCAGCTGGGCTACAGTGCAACTCATGCTGGGGTCGCGGCAAGTCGCGGGCGCACAAAGCAAGCTCGGGCTTTCCGGAGCTTCTGCCCCTCGCGGCTCGCGAGACCGAATGGCGGCCGACCCTGACCAGAATCGAGGAGCGGGATCAACATGCGGCTTCTGCTGTGGCTATGCTTGGCACTCCTGTTCGTGACCCTGAATTCCCGGGCGTGGTCTCAGGAACAAGGCACAAGGCTGGCGCTTATCATCGCCAACGCGGACTACACCGGCCAGCAGGCGCTGCCCGCCAATACCATCCCGGACGCCACCGCGCTTCAGCGGGCGCTGATCAGCAGCGGCTTCAAGGTCGACTCCAGAAAGAATCTCGGCAAAGTGGATATGGACAAGGCGATCGAGGCCTTTGTCAGCAAGATCGGCGCCAATGCGACCGTGCTGTTCTTTTTTAGCGGCTATGCCGCCCAGATCGACCGCAAGACGTACCTTTTTCCAGTGAATGCGAATTCCTTCAGCGAGAACGATGTCAAAAGGGACGGCGTCAGCCTCGATGCGGTGGTGACCGAGTTCGACCGCAACAACGCCGGGGTAAAGATCATCATCATCGATGCACCGCTTCTAAGTCCTTTCGAGGTCCGCTTTCGGCGGTCAGGGGGGGGACTCGCCGCCGTCAATGCGCCCAAGAACACGCTCGCCCTTTATTCCTCGGTGCCGGGCAAGCCGGTCGAGCGTTCGAGCACAAATGGCGCTTTCATGAGTCAGCTGATCAAGGATATCAACGCCGCCAACGCCGCTGGGGACTCGGCCAAAGACGCCGAGGAGGTGTTCAACGACCTCAAGCCCGCCGTCTACAAGGCGTCGCAGAACAGGCAGTTTCCCTGGGTATCGTCCTCGCTGATCGACGCATTCTATTTCGGGAAGCAGCCCGCGTCACGGCCGCCGGACGATCATCCGACGCCGAAGGGCGAAAGCGAGAAGAAGCCGCTCACAGAGGGCGTGCCTCTCTCGTATCAGAGCGAGCTCGATCTGGGGGAGAAAGATCAATTCCGGGAGTGCGCGGACTGCCCCGAGATGATCGTCGTGCCAAGCGGCAAGTACACGATGGGCTCGCCGAACGACGAGGCGGAGCGAACCGACAATGAAGGACCGCGGCAGTCGGTGGAAATTCCACAACGCTTCGCCGTGAGCAAGTTCAAGATCACTCGGGATGAGTTCGACAAGTTCATCAAGGAGACTGGCTATTCGACGGGGGACAAGTGCCTCACCTTGGAGGACAACAGAGCGGAGGTCCGCGGTGGGCGCTCGTTCCGTGATCCGGGATTCGTGCAGGACGACACCCATCCCGTGGTTTGCCTCAGCTGGGATGACGCCCAGGCCTATGTCGCGTGGCTGTCCAGAAAGACAGGCAAGCTTTATCGGCTGCTCACCGAATCAGAGTGGGAATATGTCGCGCGCGCCGGCAACACCACGCCGTTCTGGTGGGGGTCCTCGATCACGCCCGATGATGCCAATTACAAAGCCGATGTCACCTACGGTCGCGACAGCACCAAAGGGGAGTTCCGCCGGGCGACCGTCCCTGCGAGCATGTACAAGGCGAATCCCTGGGGCTTGTATCAGGTGGCTGGAAACGCGTTCGAATGGGTCGAGGACTGCTGGAACGACAACTACGACAAGCCTGCCAAGTACGGGATCCGCTTGGCGGAAAACTGGGCCGACCGCAGTGACGAGGACGTTCACGCGGGCGGATGCAGCCGCCGCGTGCGGCGTGGGGGAAGCTGGAGCAATCCCCCGAGATTCCTGCGCGCCGCCTTCCGCGAGTGGAAGGAGCCGAAGTACCGCGCCTCGAATACGAGCCTGCGGGTCGCGCGCACGCTCAATCAATAGCTCTAGAGCCGGATGGCTTTTCTTCGAATCGTCATCCTGCTCTGTCGTTTTGTTTGAGCATGTCCTTTTTCGCAAAACCGGTTCCACTTTTGCGGGACATGCTCTGGGCGAGCCTGCAAAATAGAAACCGGCGGCACTGCGTGCCGCCGGTTATCGTGTAGCTCTCGTCGGGCGAGTGAGCGGCGCTTACATGTCGTCCGGCGTAGGAGTTGCCGGGGTGCGAGCGGGCTCGACTGGCGTCTTTGCCGCCGGCGGGGTCTTCGCCGCCGGTGCCGGCCGCGTGACCGCAGCCGCTTCA
>Ga0306920_100004917_pt1 | contig 17180 bp, 16 predicted proteins | sample flu12Cox44000170_FD_204666 | JGI IMG/M metagenome (GOLD analysis project Ga0306920, IMG submission 204666) | Lab enrichment of tropical soil microbial communities from Luquillo Experimental Forest, Puerto Rico - flux4day.12C.oxic.44.000.170 (v2)... | ecosystem: Environmental > Terrestrial >... | reverse complement strand
TCTTGTATTCCGCCGGACTCGGGAGCCCAGTTGCTTCCGCCGTCTGTTGTTCTGACGATTGTCCCAAACTCCCCCACAGCCGTGCCATGTTCTGCATCGCTGAAAGAGACCCCTAACAACACATTGCTCGTGCCGCTGGCCTGGCTCGCCCAGTTGACCCCTCCGTCGATTGTCCTGAGGATTGTCCCTGCGTCGCCGACGGCGGTGCCAGTGATTGCATCGGTAAACGAAACGTCCTCCAGCGGCTCGGTAGTTACTTCTCTTGATTGAAGGACCCAGGTAGCGCCTCCATTGGTTGTTCGAACAGTTACGCCAGAGTCACCAATAGCTGTTCCGGTATTTGCATCGACAAATGACACCCCACTGAGAAGAAGCGTCGTCCCACTGTTCTGGCTCACCCAAGTGTTGCCTCCATCAGTCGTCCTGATGATCGTGCCATTGTCACCAACGGCCGTTCCGGTGTTTGCGTCCGTAAAGGACACCCCCCAGAGAAATCCGGTAAACCCACTGGTTTGGCTGAGCCAAGTGTTGCCTCCATCAGTTGTTCTGAGAACTATCCCATTCTCGCCAACTACGGTTCCAGTGTTTGCGTCCGTAAAAGACACGCCATAAAAAAAGTCGAGGGGCTCGCCACTGTTCTGGCTGACCCAAGTGTTGCCTCCGTCAGTCGTCCTGACGATCGCTCCGTTCGAGCCGACCGCCGTCCCATTAGCAGCGTCGGTAAACGAAACTGCAAAAAGAAATTCGCTGGTCCCGCTCGTTTGGCTGACCCAAGTGTTGCCTCCATCAGTTGTTCTTAGAACTATCCCAAGCTCGCCAACTACGGTTCCAGTATTGGCGTCGGTAAATGAAACTGCCTCGAGAGCATTGGTGGTTCCACTGGTCTGGCTGACCCAATTATTACCACCATCGCTGGTTCTGAGGATCGTGCCCGAGGCTCCAACCGCTGTTCCGTGATCTGCGTCGGCAAAGGAGACGCCCAACAGAGCATTTGTTGTCCCGCTCGACTGAATGATCCAGTTGTTGCCTCCATCAGTTGTCCTGACGATCGTGCCATTGTCACCAACCGCCGTTCCGGTGTTTCCGTCCGTGAAAGATGGGATATACAACGAGTTACCCTGAGGCAAAGGATTTTGCCAGACCCATTGCGCGTTGCCCGTCGGCACGCCCGATAATGGTTTTATTTGAGCGGATCCCGCCGTGGCTGGACCAAATCGCAATCGCGGCAGATTCGCCTCGCCACGGCGAGTCCTTTCGGTGGCAGGCGTGGCGAACAGCGCTAGGAAGACGCCCGCTAGGACTATAAAGAGGCCGAGCAACACACGGAGATTAAAGAAGGCAGATTGTGAGGGGGATTTCTTTTTCATGAGTGCTTATGATGTGGACAGAATTTGAGTGGAAGCGTCACTCGATAGCACTAGCTGGTAAAATGCTCCTCGAAAAAGATGCGCTGGCTTTTTCATTTTCGCTGCGCTCTCGGTGAGAAAACACCTTTTACTTGAAGCGCGTCAAAGATGTCAAGACTTTTCGTTGCTGACGCACACCGAGCGGCGACGGAAAACGGTTTGTTGTGCGGGCGGATGAAAAGCTGACTGCGTTTCTGGAACGACACATCAAAACTCGTAAGCAACTGTCGTTTTAACTGCGAGGGGTGCTGCGATTTGGTTTCCCGTGAAGTTCTGATACACGGGAACCTCCACGTCGGCATAGAACTTTACCTTATGAACATCAACCTCGATACCAGGCGAAAGAAGAACGCGCTGGAAACCCGAACCAACGGGATGCGCCGACGCTCCGCCACCATCGCTTTTCCGTTCTGAAACTATCACTTGCGCGACCGGAGAAATGCCGACGCGACCAACATGCCAGCCGGCATAATACATTCCAACGGCGCTATCTAGCTCCAGCCCGGGACGATAATGCTCTTGCGTCAGCACGGGCAAGTCCAGCTCGGTCTGGGCAAACCAAAACAATTTTGCACGGAGAATTGATATGATGGCGGTAGAATCCGCCCATCAGAATGTCGGTGCTTCCAGTGCCGAGCTGCGTATCTCGATCAACGATCTTGGGGTCGAACTTGAAATCGCCAGTCGGCAGCTTAACGCCAAGATTCACGCCGGCGGAAAGATCAGGAGAGAATCCGGTATAAAGGCCTTCAATACGAACGTCGCCAAACTGATTCCACTTAACGGTAACGACCTTCCCCGAATCGGTTTTTGTCGTGAACAAGCGAAAATCATACGGCACCTCAACTTGGACGCCCCAGCTCGAATTGAACAGGTATTGTAGGCCGACATCGGTGAAGTGGGTTCTAATCTCTCGGTCACCATTATCCGAACGCGGGGCAGTCGATGTGCCGCTCCAGTTCTGGTTTTGATCCTGGAAATCGTAATCCAGGAAAAGCATTAAACCTGTGTGATTCGGAAACATCGAGCTGGTCCCCACCTCGAAAACATCGCAGCCACAGGCGCAACCGTACGCGCTTCGTGCAGCTGTGAGCGCGGCAAGCGCGACAGCGCAAACACGCAAGTTGTAAGACAAACAAATAAATGGGTTCTGCATGAAAGTCCTCCGGGTTTGGGAATACCCCGACAATGCGAGGTTGATCCCGAGTGAATGCGGAGAGACAACGAATCGTGCACTCGCACGGCGCCGCCTCTGTTTCGCGTCAGGAATTACGCGAACCGCACCCGCGGAGGAGGCGACGGCGGCTTGTGCGAGCCGCAGGTCGCGGAGGTGACTAACCGGAGATAATCGTAAGGAGCAAAAGGCGGCAGAACCGCGAACTGTCTAACCACGCAAATCAAATCCGCCTTGGCAGTTCCGCGCTGGGTATCGTGCTTCTTTTCGTTGTTCTTTGACAGACTAATCTTCTTGCACAGATCACAAGGATGGTCGCCGTCGAACGTTTGTGCGATTGCCTCCGTTATAGAGCAGTGCTGCGAGTAATTAACAACCATCGTCGCCCAAGCGATTGACTGCAGCGCCAACCAATGGCCGCCGATTGAAGCACAAAGCGCCAGCGCGACAACAAATCGGCCAATTCGCGCGAGCATCGGGTGAAGATTAGGTCAACTGCGCGTAGGATGTCAACGCAAGAGCGCGGTATTGCATAGCCGAGTTGCGCAGAACAATCTATATCCCGCTGAGTTCTTAGTTTCCGAGATAGCGTGCGAGAGTGGTTCCGCTATTGCTATTTCCCACGGCAACGATCTTGCCATCCATTTGGATAAGCACAGTGTTTACAAACGCTTCGCTGGTGCCGAACGGTGTGCTTACAAAGCCGCCATGACCGAACGTTGTGTCGACGCTTCCGTTGGGATTGTAGCGCACTAAAGCAAAGTCGGATGGACTGAATTCACTGAGTGCGGTTTGTCCAGCCGCCACAACGTCGCCGTTTGTCTGAAGGGCGACAGCAGAAGCCTTTGCAAAGATATTGCCAGGGAATGGTGTAGCCACGCCACCGTGATTGCCAAAGCTGTTATCGACCGTTCCGTCGGCGTTGTAGCGTACCAGCAAGAAGCCTGTGACGGTTTGGTTAGATATTAGGTTAGGAGAAGTAACGAGACTGCCGGCGGTGATAATCCTAACACCTAATGTTGGGTTGGTAGTAACCACAACTCCACCTTCGCCATCAAAGGGGAAGCCCGCAGTCTGCCCATTAACACCAAAAGTTGTAATAAGACTTCCATGCGGAGCGTACAGGGAGGCAACGTTACCGTTGCCGATTAGGATATCGCCATTAGGCAGAAGCGCGACCGAACTGCCGCCGACAGAGGGTGCTGCGCCATTTGAGCCGAAAGTTGAGTCAAGCTGGCCATTTGCGAGCAAGCGCGCTACGATGCGTTCGGTAGCAACGAGAATTCGGCCGTCAGGTTGCAACCTTATACCTCCACTGGCAGGCGAGAACAAGAACCCGGCTGCTTGGATAGTCGCGGCGCCGTTGTTGCCAAATGTGTTGTCCAAGCTGCCATTAGTATTGAACCGAAAAACGGTGAGCCGTAGACTATCCGGACCCGCCGCGAGAATTTTCCCGTCAGTTTGAACCGCCACGGCAAACGCGGGACCGGCATTGTTACCAGCGATCATCACTTTGCCGCCGGTGCCGAAACTGGGATCGAAAGTACCATTAGTGTTGTAGCGCAGGAGGCCGGGCTGTTGGGGGTTCTGAACCGTTGAGATCGACCCCGCTACTACGATCTTGCCATCACTCTGGAGGGCTGCCGCATTCGCGCCCGTGTTTGCCGTAGTGACAATGCCACCAGTCCCAAAAGTTGGGTCCAGGTCCCCTGCGTGCGCCATCAACAACGAAGGTAGAGCGAAAACTGTTAGGAATATGAGCAGTGCAGGATGCGTTGGGAAAGCAATGCTACTGATAAAGTTAAGCCTAAAGACGTGCTCACCAATCAAGGACAATCCTGTGGATATTTTCTTTAGTTTCATAATCCGTCGATTCGCAGGAATTCGCGCTGACCGCAACTGCTCAACGGTAACGCCATTGTTACTGTTACTGCCGCCCCGCAGGTCGGTAGCAGAGCTCTTCTGCGGCGATACAAAGCAGCTTTTATTGTCGTTTGAAATCGCCCGCGTGCTCGTGCGTCTCGATCACGTTGCCAGCGTCATCATAAACGCGGATCATAGCATCGTGTGATCGGCTGTTGAATTGCGCGTAATTCGACGGCATTGCTGGCCGCTTGGTGGCCGGTGCGCTTTTCGCTTCAGGTCGCGTCTCTTTCCTTCGATTGATTGGCTCCCTCGAAAGAGGGATTACGAATCACCGCTGAAGTGTCACGGGAAAATCCTGCGAAGGCACAAAGGCTGCCCCCTCGATCACTAGCGACATTTGAGGCGATGAAGAATCAAGATAGCGTAACGATAGTCATAACGTTTCTGCTTCTTCTCCCCTGGCTTGGGCGCGCCGCAGTCTCTTCAATGGCGGTATGGCGAGCACACACGGAGTCCCAAACCGAGAAAGCAAAGGAACAATGTCCATGAGGGCGATCGAGGCACGGTTCACAGAGGTTACGGTTCTTTGAACTTGACAGCGTGCTTGTGCGTTGCGATCACGTTGCCAGGATCATCGTACACGCGGATCACGGCATGATGTGAACGGCTAAAAAACTTTGCGTAATCAACAGCGTCATCCGCTTGGGTGTACCACAGCCGACCGAACGGCAGCACGTCGCTGATCAGATCAACGCCACGATGATCCTTGCGCGGGTGGACTTCGTAAACGTGCGGTTCAGCCATCAAATCCTTTGGTAACAAACAGAATAACCGCAAAGAGCAACGGTAAAACAAAATAGATTGCTGCAAATTCAAACGGAAGGGCGTTTTGGTGGGGTTTCAACACGTTGCCGTTTTCTAGGATAGTGATCACGTCCGGATCAAATGGCGCGGTCTGTGAAAGTGACCACTCCGCAGCCTGTTGTTTTTCGGTCTGCGTTGCTAATCTCCACCGGAAGGAATCGAATGACGGTTTGGGCGTAAGCAACACGCAGCAAATTCCAACCGCCACAGCAACGAGTGTCAGACGAAAAAGGCCGCGCCGGAGATTCATGGCGTCGATATTCAATCACGCTGCACCGTGCGCCGTAAAGCGTGCAGGAACGATTGATGACATCGGGGCCGCTGAAAGGTTTGAATTGTACAAGCGGCCGGGGCGGTCGTCGGTCGATAACCCCGCGTAGCAGGCGATGCCCTACATAAGGATTGGGCTTGACGCAATGCAGCATTATCCGCATAAACGGCGCACATTATATCGGATCTTGAATCAGGCGGAGGACTTTTCCCCGCTGGGTTCTTCGCCTCTTCCCGGATCCCCGCAAAAACCCAGAATCAAATTCAGCGGGGGAAAGAAAGGAAGAACCATGAATCCGCTGATTCAGCTGAAACAAACAACTGCAGTATTTCTCCTCGCGTTTGGGCTTATGTGTTTTGGGCTTTCGCCCATAGCGCAGGCAGCAGATGAAACCACGAGCAACGCTAATACAGGTGAGGGGAACGGGGCTCTCCAGAGCATCACCACCGGCCACAACAACACAGCTCTTGGTGCTGGCGCGCTTCAGAGCCTTACCACTGGCACCCAGAATACTGCCACCGGCGCTCAAGCGCTCAATCGCAACACCGCCAACGACAACACGGCTGATGGTTTTCAAGCGCTTGTTAAGAACACCACCGGCAGCAAAGACACGGCTACTGGTTGGCGAGCACTCTTTGAAAACATTACCGGCAACTTCAACACGGCCACCGGTGCTCTGGCGCTCTACACCAACATCACCGGCAACGAGAACACGGCCGTCGGTGATAGTGCGCTCGGTAAGAACACCACCGGCAGCCAGAACACGGCCGTTGGGCGTTTTGCGCTAGCTAATTGCGCCACCCCCAGCGAAAACACGGCCGTCGGTTATCGGGCGCTAAGTACTAACTTAACCGGATTCGCCAACACAGCCACCGGTTTTGAAGCGCTCGATAGCAACACAAGCGGCAATTCTAACAATGCTGTAGGTGCTTTTGCCCTCAATGCAAACACCACCGGATGGGGAAACAATGCCTTTGGCAATAGCGCGCTTTTTTTAAATACTCTCGCCGCCCAAAACACCGCCATTGGTGATATGGCGCTCTCCAATAATGACTCAACCGGAAACGGCGCTGCGGGATTCAACACGGCAGTTGGCAGTAGTGCGCTCGTTAGTAACAGTGATGGCGGTGCTAACACCGCCGTTGGCGCTTTTACAGGACAAAACGTGATCAATGGCTTCCAAAACATTTACATTGGCTCCTTCATTGGTTCCACCATCGGCGACGAATTCCAAACGATCCGCATCGGTGACCGCTCCGCGGCGTTTGAGATGTCCAACTGCTTCATCGGTGGCATCTCCAATAACTTCCAGCCTGTTAACGGCACCACCGTTGTTCAGGTTACTCTGGACCTTAACAGCGACCACCTTGGCTGGGATAATGGTCCGAACCGGGGTGGTAACGCATCTGTGCAACGTGGTGCACCTCTACCTGGCGTGCGCCCCCAGCACCAATCCATGCTCAATGGCAAAGTCGAGAAGTTAGAAGCAACAGTCGCGCAGCAACAGAAACAAATAGAGACTCTCACAGCCCAGCTCAAAGAGCAGGCCACCCAAATCCAACAAGTGAGCGCACAGCTTGAAGTGAGCAAACCCGCACCGCAAACGGTTCTGAACGATCAGTAGAACTGCCGTATTTAACAATCAGCCGTCACGCTTCACCGTGTGGCGGCTTTCTGTTTCGCTCCGCGGCTACCACTCTCTGAAATCGCCCTTGTGTTCGTGCGTCTCGATCACGTTGCCAGTCGCATCGTAACGGGAATCAGCGAGTTGAAAAAAAACGGGTTTGGGCCGATTTGTTTGTAACTTTGGGATTCGGTTCGCTGTCTCAAATAGCAATGAGTTCCGCTCTTAGAGTGTTCACGCGCGGGATGTTCGGTTTTGCTGAGATTACAGTCATTGTCACTTTGGTCTGCTTGCTTGCCGCAATTGCACTCCTCAATTCTTTTGCCTCGGGCCGCACGAACGAGCGGACTGCGTTGCGACCGCATCGGGTTCGCCACATCGGAAAAACGACCGGGTAGCACGTTCACTGATCAGGTCAACGCTGCGATGATCTTTGCGGGGGCGGATTTCGTAGACGTGGATTGAATGCCCAGCGGTCGGCTGCAGCGCTTGCTTAGATGGCCAGTGACTCAATCTGGCAATGGCCCTAGTATCCCCGAGTTTGTCCACATCCAGGGCTAGTAGGGCGGCTTACATTTCACGCGACGTATTTCTTCCCATTGAACCGCGAATTGCGCCAGTGCTACCTTTCCTGATTTTTATTTTTTGGCGGGTGCTTTTTCGCCTTTCGTCTCGGCCATCTTTTGCGCAAGACCGGCCGCGAATTTCTCGTATTGAACATTGTCGACCGTGAAAGTACCGAACATGTAGTTCGAGTTTTCCCAAGACCAGTTCTGGTCCGCATCGGTGTAAGTCATCTTTGAGGTGCGGCCTTGCGCATATTGGTGGTGAAGGGGATCTGCCCCGGGTGGATTAATAATTTCCGGTGAGCCGCCCAGGCCACCTTCGAGTACGTGACCGTGAAAGGTGCCGTACTGCCCAATACTGATCTGGTGTTCTTTGCCCTCAATCTTTCGTGTGATCGGCACGTAGCGCGTCTCAGTTTTTTTCGAGACACCCGGCGTTAGGACTGACCCGGCAATCGCTTCGAGCGCTTTGCGCTGCTCCGGACTCGCCTTCTCGTCGATGTAATTATAGGCAAAATTCCAGTTTCCGTACGATTCCATCATTGTTTGGCCTTCTGGACTCTGCCCTATCGAGGCAACGGCGAGTCCGTCGAGCTTCACTTTTCCGTAGTTTCCTTTCTGGATGAAAAGCACCTGACCACCGCCGCAGGTCATTTTGGTCGGCTTGGAATTGAACCAACATGGGCAGGCGGCATCACATGAGCAGGCTTCTTCGAGCTGGCCAGTGATCTTCCACGGAGTTTTATCCTTTGGCTGATCTACGGCTTGCAGCGACGCGATATGGAGGGTGAGACCTCCAACAAAAGCACACGAGAAGAGCAATTTCAGCTTCATACAAAAGTATTACTGCCTCACGGGCTTCTGACAAGTCGATTTCGATCATGGGTGTTGGATCCGAGTGGGTTGACCAGGGTATAACCTTCCGGCTAACGAGAAAGAGATAAGCGACGGTAGGGTGTCGTGGGAAACACGCTGATCTTACATCGCAATGGGCCTTTCATCGATTGGTTAGGTCCCGGCTACTACTGAGCTCTTTTAAATTGGCTATACGAGAACTGCAATAGGCCACGAAGTCAGTGTGATAGCCACTCGTTTGAACCAGTTGGACGACGTTTGGATTACTGAGCAAACGGTCCAGTATCTGGAGTGAGGTTGTCTGCCAAAACTTCTCGGAGAAGCTGCCCGCACTCCGTTCGATAAAGAATAGTTGTTCCAAGTTTAGCAGAACGAAGGCAATCCATCGTTCGCGCGCCGACTCATCTGAGGTATCAACGCCCTCGTGCGCGATCAGCTTGTCGGCGGCCCGCAAATCCTGGATATATCCCGCTGCCGCTCCGCTTCGACCAAAAGAATGACTGCGGGGGTCGGTCTGCTAACTCAACTGGTTTGGGAAAGAGAGAGTAGCTGGGCAAGGCACCAAGCGATTTCTCTACTTTGTCGTTTGCGCTCAGCAAGTCCGCAAAGCTCTTATTAGCGATCAGTTCGTCAGCAAAGCCAACAAGCCACTCTTTCCAGCCGCTCATTGAAAGGTAGTGAAACCCTGAGCTATCTCCCTTAAAGTCCAGCGCAAACGGCGGCCACCAACGTTTCTTTCTTGGCGTACTCTCTTTCACGAGCAGACGCGAAATATCCGCGACTCACGGGCGTATTCGTAAAGACAGCCAGCGTTCAGTAGGCGCGGATTTTCTTTCTTTGCCCAACTCCCAAAATTATAGTCAGCTTTCTGCAGCTCACCCCAGTCAGTAAGAGTCTTGGCAAACCCACGCCATAGCTGCTCTGACGCCACTTCAATTTGTATCGGAGCAGGTTGGGTCGGTGACTTGCTAGTCCTTTTTTTGTTCACAATTTTTCCGAATGACCTAATGGTTAGCGGTTGGACCGTTCATAGACCGCAGGCCATCCCCGCCTCGTAGTGATGGGTGGCTTCTCATCCCTTTCATTTGGCAGGGGAGAATTGAACGACCTTCTTACCAGCCACGGCCGGAGCGATCTTCCAATAACGCTCGGCCTCCTTCGGTTTCACGAGTTGTCGGTAGTGCCGGAAGATTGTTGCTGGCGAATTGCCCATTTCGAGTGCCAGCTTTGCCGCGTCATTGAACTGGGCAAGATGATAAGAGCCGAAGCTGTGCCGTAGGCCGTTCTGCGGCCATTCTGAGCGCAGCTTGGCCCGTTCCCGGTCGTCATTAACCTTTCGTTGTAAATTCACGGGACACACGCGCCCGGTGTTGGAAGTGAGCTTGCCCTGGCGTGCGACATGCGTTTCGCCAGTCGCGAAAAAGCTATCTTATCGCATTTCGAAGTCGGGGCTGGGATAGTTCCCGGAGGCGGCCCAATGGCGCGGTTACCGCGTTTGATGGGACGAGGACGCGCACTTGAAGTGCTTCTGGGAGCCGACGATATTCCGGCCGATCTGGCCGAACGATACGGATACGTCAACCGGGCATTGCCGGATTCCGAACTCGACGCGTTTGTTGATGAATTAGCAAACCGGATCGCATCGTTCGACAAGCGGGCGATCAGCGAGACCAAGCACTTCGTCGATGTGGCCAGTTTGCCGCCGGACTACGAAATCGCACCGGAATGGGATGTGTGCTTTGCCTCGATCATGCGGCCGGGCGCACAAGAGAGGATCAAGAAGTTAATGAAGCGAGGCTTTCACAAGCCGGGCGATGTGGAAAACCGCTTGGGATATCACGTCGGCCAACTCGAGCGCTAAGCCTCTCACGAAAGGAGAATCAAGATGTCCCATCACGCCTCAGGTCCCAATTTCGGCTTTCCGCATGGAGACGCCCGATTGGATATGACCGATCTCTATGCCTTCACCAAGCCAGGAGACCCTGGCAAATCAATAATCGTCCTCAATGTGCATCCGTCTTTCACATTGAGCTCGCTAGAACCGACGACTAAGGAGCCCTTCGCGCCAGGAGCGCTCTACGAATTCAAGATCGACACCAATGGTAATTTCGTTGCCGATATTTGTTACAGCGTGCAGTTCGCGTCTTCGGGAGATGGGAAACAGAGCGCGATAGTGCGCCGTATTCAAGGTGAACGAGCTGCCGGCGTGGGTGAAGACGGCGAAGTTATCGTCGAGGAAGCGCCGGTCTCAGTCGCACGAGAAGTATTGGTCACGAAAGCCTGCGACTATCGTTTTTTCTTCGGTTGGCGCAGTGATCCTTTCTTTTTCGACGTGAACGGCAATTTCAATCACATGCAGTTCACAGGGGAGGATTTCTTTAAGGACAAAGATGTTTGCAGTATCGTGATTGAATTGCCCAACTCGGATCTAGGACGCAATGAGATGGGAATTTGGGCTCGCACAGTGGACAAAACTGAAGAAGGCTGGGTCCAGGCAGATCGCGGTGGAAGACCAATGCAGGCGGTTTTCCTCGTTGGAGAGGAGAGGGAGGCATATCTTAGCGCAGAGCCGGCCGATGATGATCGCTTCATCGGCGTCTTCGCGCACGAATTGGAACACACAGGCGGCTACACCCCGCACGACGCAACGGCAGTCGCGAGAAAATTGCTGCCAGACATTCTTTCCTATAATCCTCGCGAGCCGACGCGCTTTCCGCACAATGGCCGGACACTCACCGACGATGTTGTCGACGTCTTCTTGTCGATGTATACGAACGGTAAGGTGACAGAAGATAAGGTTGGGCCGCACGGCGATCTACTAGACGAGTTCCCGTTTCTGGGACCGCCGCACGATTAACGGCCGGGGCGCATATCAGATAAGCCACAATGCAAATGGAATTTTGTTTTAATGTTTCGTCAGCTTCCTTTTCAGTTTCACGCGACGCCGGAATACTTCAGCAAGTCAGCAATTCCAAACTTCCCGTTAGGGCCCGCGAGTTCGGGCTGCCATTTCGGATCAGTCAAGAACGACGTTGGATCTTGCCGGAGGAGCTCTAAGATCACTTCCGCAACGATTCTGCCGCCTACTTCGCCAAGGCGCTCTCCGTTTTGCTGAACCTCTGCTTCGGCAAGAACGTACAGCCAGAGCGGTGTTTCCAATCGGTTCGATTCCGATATTTTCAAACCGGTGGCTGTAAACGGCACAAGGCCGAGTGCACGTGCGATTGATTCTCCCGACGGCAATCCCACTGAGTGGCCACGATACAGATCTCTCGAAGCTAACGAACTGAATTCGGCCTTTGGAGTTTCCCCAACCAGCGCTTTTGGAAGTCTCATTAATGCGGAAACAAGCTGTGGGCCGATTCTGCGACTTGGTTGCGGCGCCGGCTCACCCTCAAACTGAAAAAAGAGCTTCCAATCAACCTGTCGTTCGGCCGCGACGGAACAAACTCCGACCAGATCGGGGAAGATTGGAACACCGCGTAGCTTGGGGTTGACATCATAGTTTGCTCGAATCTGCGCATGACCAAATCGATAGGCGCCGTCGGAAAACTCGACCGGGATGAATGCTCTCCCAGAAAACTGGCATACCTTTGGGCCGGATTGAAGTAACTCGTCGACTAGCTCACCCCCGACACTGAGCGGAAGAAATTCGTGGAGCACAATCCATTGATAGTGCCACCGCACCGTTTGCGCCGCGCGCCGGAAGACCTCACTGGCTTCGATACGTTGTTCGCGCAGCCGATCGACAATGCGATTATGAAAGCGCAGAAAAGCAAGGTGAAGTTGGGAAACGAATAAATGTGTATCGTTGCGCGGGTCGCCGATGATGGCGAGGCCTTGTTCATTGCGAGGCAGGTCACCCGTTTCGCTGCCGTTATGACCTACAAGGAACTTATCCGGATCGTGAACGTCGTAGAGATAAGGCTGACCAACGGGTCCGGCACCATAAAGACACTCAAGATCGAGGCGTGGGGAGCGGAAATTTTGCAGGACGCTTACATCTTCGGTTTCTTGCAACGGTGATCGATCATGTGTGATGTCGTGGGCAATAAACTGCCCGAAGAAGGGCCAACCCGCGGCGATTCTCGGGTTGTCATCTCCGAAGCCTTGGTGAACACCGGTGCGATGCTCAATCGGACCACCCGCAGCGCCATACTTTAGTAGTTCATCGCCAGTCGCTTTTTGGCAAGATAGTTGGGGAAAGAGCCGGCCAAATCGGCCTTCCGGCAAATCTGGCAAACGAGGACGTTCACTGAGTTGAACGTGCGGATCGGCGTATGCGCTTTTCACGTTAAGCCCAAGCTGGCGTCAGCGGTTGACCGTCTATTTCGCGATCTCCCAAAGACTCCCGCCGCATTGTCTCATTTTTTGATCGGCGTTAACAGTTCCTTCTCGTCCGTGTCCACCACGAACACGGCCAGCAGCTTGGCAGGTTCGGTCTTGCTCGCATTTTCATCGAGCGTATTTCGATCACCAGGAAATTCGGGGAAGTTCTGCCCGGCGCGATAAATAACCGGGGGCCCATCATTGACCGAAGTGCGGATCGCTCCTTCGAGGACCGTTGCGTAGATGAAAGCAGACCTGGGATGCGTATGGCCTACCGACGCAACGCCGGGACCGTATTGAACGAGGATACCCTTCATGCTTTTGCCGGGCACATTCGGGATAGCATGGTCGAAGACGACCGTAACCTTTGGACCTTCGTCAGCGGCTATCGCTGAGACCACGCCGACAGTGGCCATAACGGCGCAAACAATAAACGCGCAGATGAAGCGCGGCAGTCCGACTGCTTTTGACGTTTGGATTCGTTTCATTGTGATGGCCTGTCTTATGTTGTTGGTTTGTTCTTGCGATGTTCGGGAAAAGGATCGTTCCTCGTTTTTTAGGCTGCTGCGCGCTTGAGCCAGTCGTCATAATGCGTCGGGCCGAGACGGGGATTATCTCCAGGGCCGGGGACGAGACTTTGGTCGTTCAATTCTGCGCCGAAGTATCGGGCGTGAACGTCCGTGGTAACTTTCCGCGCGTCTCCGGTTGAGCGCAGGAAACGCCGCACGAATTCGTCCATTCGGATCGGTTCAGGACCAGCAATTGCGACCGTGCCATTCACTGGCTCGGCGAGTGCGACATCGGTCAGGGCGGCGGCGACGTCGTCTGCAGCGATGGGTTGCATCATACCAGGCGACAACCGAACCGTTTGCCCTTCGGTCGCCGATTGCGCAATTCCTTTTACGAATTCGAAGAACTGGGTCGAGCGAACGATCGTAAATGGAACCTTGGACGCCTTGATCACGTTTTCCTGCGCTACCTTTGCGCGCAGGTAGCCGCTCGCCGGAAGACGGTCGGCGCCGACGATCGACAACGCAATGTGATGACGTGCGCCGGCCGCCGCTTCCGCGGTAAGTAAGTTACGCCCTGCCGTTTCAAAAAATTCTAGCACGGCTTTGTCGTCCCACTGTGGCGCATTCGCGAGGTCGACAACGACTTGAGCGCCTGTTACCGCTTCAGCCACTCCCGCACCAGTGAACGTATCGACACCCGATCTGGGTGATGCCGCCACAACCTCGTGGCCGCGCTTGCGAAGATTGTTCACCAGTTTTGTTCCGATTAGTCCGGTGCCGCCGATGACCACGATTTTCTTATCCATATGTTTTTCTCTTTCTGCCTTGTCTTCGTAGTGGGTTGTATCCAAAGAGGTTTTCAGCGCTCACGGACCGATAGCTTCCATACCGCGGCGCGCGCATTCCTCGTCTTGTTCGCCCCGTCGGCGCGCTACTAACTCCAATGCTGCCTTCGACTTCTCCTCCGCGCTTGAGAGGTAAGCCACCCGGCCGACGAATGACAGCCAACCCATGTGCAAGGACACCGGAAACCGAAGATCGGTATAAATCCACGTCAGATTTTTCTCCGCTTGGAAGTCCAAGACCGGCTGAGGCAATAGCTTTCCCTACGGAGCCGTAGCTGGAAAGGGCGAGAGCGTCGTCCATCCGCTGGTGAGAGATAAGATGGCCCATCGAATCACATACGGTGACGCTGATGGAGTACCCGTGATCGCGCGCATACGCTTGCGCGGCGACAATCGCGCGGGGTTGGCTTTGGCGAGCCTAAACATCGGTTCAGCTATTTCCCAACACCTTTATAGACCAGTTTCGTAAAGAACTCGCCGTTTACGAAACCCGTTCCCCACTTCGCATCATAAGTAGCAGTTGGCTTCGCAGCGACCGTTTCATTCAGTGATTTGGCCTCTTTTTTGAGAGCAACGACGCGGTCCCGAATGGTCGTAAGAAGATCGCGGTATTCGATCATTTCAGTTTTGCCGCCGACAGGGCCATGCCCGGGAACAACAACGGTCTTTTCTGTCACCATCGCGAGATTTGCTTCCGCGGCCTTGATCATTCCGTCAAGGCTTCCGCCAGTCGAATAATCGATGAATGGGTAGTGTCCGTTCCACCAAGTGTCGCCAGTGTGGAGGACATCAGCTTCAATAAAGTAAGCCGAGATATCGCCATCAGTGTGACTCGGACCGTAATATTTGAGCGCAACGGTAGCGCCATTGAGGTGAAGCGTCTTGTCGCTGTTGAACACGTCGGTTGGAATCGCGCCTGCCGGCGATGGCGGAAAAGTAAAGTTCCAATCTTCCACTCGCGTGCTGGCCGAAAGGTGTTTGCGGGTATTTTCATGAGCGGTAATAGCCGCGCCAGCTGAGTGCATCCACTCGTTGCCGTCGGTGTGATCAAAATGCCAATGCGTGTTGATCAATTGCTTGATCGGATCGCCGCCAATGCTCGCCAGCGCATCAGTGATCTGCTTTTGCGATCCTGAATATCCTGAATCAATGATCAATTTGCCGTCCGATCCGGTGAGAACTCCAATGTTTCCGCCGGATCCGATCAGAGCGCTGACATTTCCTCGAAGAGTTTGCGTAGTGATCTTCGCGCTTGCACCCGACTGCCGGGCCTTTTCCACCAGCGTTTGCGGCGCCGCTCGAAGGTAAGATGGCGCCAGCCCGAATGCTGCCGCCGTGAGGCCCGCGGAAACAATAAACTGGCGGCGCGATACGCTCGAAAATTCGTTCGATTTCATAATTAACTCTTAAAGAACGCGAGCAGGTCGGCGTTGATGACGTCGGCTTGTGTCGTGATCATCCCGTGCGGATAATCTTTGTAGGTTTTCAGCGTGCCCTTCTTGAGGAGCTTGGCTGAAAGAGGACCGGCGGCCTGATACGGGACGATCTGATCGTCCTCGCTATGGATAACCAGAACCGGCACGTTGATCTTTTTCAGATCTTCCGTGAAGTCGGTCTGCGAAAACGCGACGATACCATCATAATGCGCCTTGGCGCCGCCCATCATACCCTGGCGCCACCAGTTCCAAACGACAGGCTCTATCGTTTTCACGCCGGGCCGATTGAAGCCGTAGAACGGACCAGCCGGCAGGTCGTAATAGAACTTGGCTCGGTTGGCGGCGAGCTGGGCTTGGAGATCATCGAACACCGATTTCGGCGCGCCGAGCGGGTTGGCTGGAGTCTTCACCATCAACGGCGGCACGGCGCTGATGATCGCCGCCTTCGCCACGTCCTTGTCGCCATGACGGCCGAGATAATGCACCACCTGGCCGCCACCGGTCGAATGCCCGACGTGAATCGCATCCTTCAAGTTGAGATGATCGGTGACTGCCTTCAAATCGTCGACATAATGATCCATATCATGTCCGTCGCCGGTTTGAGTCGAACGACCATGTCCGCGCCGATCGGTCGCAATAACGCGATAGCCTTTGCTGAGGAAAAAAAGCATCTGCGGGTCCCAATCGTCTGCGCTCAAGGGCCAGCCATGGCTGAACACGATGGGCTGACCGGTTCCCCAGTCTTTATAATAGATGTCGATGTTCTCTCCGTTTTCTTTTCCGCTAGTGACGAATGGCATAGTGAGTTCCTTTCGATACAGGTTGCACGTCGCGATGTGGCCGGCCCTTGGCAGAATCAGACCCAATTCATGTTCCTCCAATTCACCGCTCCGTCATGTAAATTTTCTGCGAATTTACATTGCTTGTAGCGGCCACCAGACAATGTGAATCGAACTGGACGTGCCTTATTTTGCGAAACACGAATCAGACTTATCGCTGTAGTCGGGAAGTTACGAAGGCTTTGACTGCCATTTTCGGCGAATTCACCTCATCAGTTTCGGCAATGGTGACATACTGCAGAGTTTCGTCGTCTCGATATGCGAAGCCGTAACAGCGTTTAACGGTTGGATTGCAGGCAACATCGAAAGTTTCCACAACGCCCTCCCACATAAGGCTTCCGTCAAATACTTCTATAACGGCTGTTGAAGTAACATGACATGCCATGCCCCCGAAATTTTTTTCCACAGCGCACTTGATGTTAAGGATTCGTTCTGTCACGGCTCAATCATTCGCAGAAGGTGCGGACTGTCCGGCGCGTATTAGGCACACCGCAGCGACGGCGCGGGGAGCAACCGATTCCGAGACACTTGCCCGCTTCCGGCTCACCATACCACAGCCGACCGAATGGGAGAACATCTGACATCAGATCAAC
>Ga0306920_100004916_pt1 | contig 17180 bp, 13 predicted proteins | sample flu12Cox44000170_FD_204666 | JGI IMG/M metagenome (GOLD analysis project Ga0306920, IMG submission 204666) | Lab enrichment of tropical soil microbial communities from Luquillo Experimental Forest, Puerto Rico - flux4day.12C.oxic.44.000.170 (v2)... | ecosystem: Environmental > Terrestrial >... | reverse complement strand
TCTCTCCCTTGTCCCGCAATTGTTTGTACACCGCTTGGCCGAGCTCGGTTTCCTGGTCGGTAACAGGCTCGGGAACAGGGGCCTGGGCCATTGACACAACTGTAAGGATCAGCAAAACCGGCACCATGCCCAATCCCGATTTAACAAGTCTTGGCGACCTCATTTTCTCCCTCCCTTTGTCAACGGCATTTTGCGACGCTTCCCGTGCGAGGTCCTGAGTTGCTTAGTCGAGAGGGCGATTCTCATGCTGCCTTTCTGAGTTGAAGGTCGGGCAAGCTGTGAATCGCAGTGGCGAAGCCAATCAGCGATGCACCGTCAACGATCAAGTCGATGCCGATCACCAGGCCGATAAAGTACGTGCTGGCTGAGGGCCATCTGGACAAGAGCGTGGCGCCGAGTAAAAAGGACACGATTCCGGAAAATACCGTCCAGCCCCACCTCGGAAACCGAATGACGCCTGCTGCGATCGCCCGGAACAATCCTGCAACAATAAAGAGTGATGCCAGCAGCATGGTCACGCCTGCTGCGCCAGCGTCCGGGTGACGGAGCAGAAGATATCCAGTCGCCCCCCGGATGATCGCGTTTAGCAGGAAGAGAAAGAACCCGTGCCAACTGAAGGCCCGGAATGCGTTCACAAGCCACAGCACACCGCTGATGGCAAGGATCCAACCCAAAACTAGAATCGAGAACGTCGTCGCCGCCTGGGCGCTCCCCACACACAGGACACCCAGAACAATCAGCAAAATGCCAAGTACGAGAAACCAGCTCCAGGATTTCCTGACTTGCTCGAGACCAGTAGCAACGAAATCGGCAGCCGTAGCCATTGTTGTTCCTCCTTTGAGCATCGTTCGGTTTGCGCGGTTGAATCACAGAAGTACAAATCAAGAAGTGATCAAAAGCACACTAGTATCCGCTCAATCGACCTTCATCACTCGCGGAGGACTACGAATAGCCTAAATTGGCCAGTGTGCAACGCATTAACTGGCAGAGGGCTGCGATCTTTGGATTTTTCAAAGGGAGGCCATTTCGACCTCCCTTCTTGAAACCGTTTATCAGACTACGATGCTTTTACTTTTGCGGCGTCGGCCTTTGCCTTAAGCACCTGTACCTTTGCCTGCGCCTTGCGTTGCGCAGCATCACGTTTCTCTTTAGCCCTTTGCAATTGAGCCTGGATTTTTGTATCGAGCTGGTTAACCTTCTCTTGGAGTTTCGCCTTCCGGTCCGCATGAGACTTAGCTAGCTCGGCCTTAAGCTGAGCGAGATCGGCTTTCATGGCGGCAATATCCTCATCATCAACTTTGTCCCTAACCTCGGAAAGAGAGCGTCGAAAAACGTTCCCGCCGATCGCTTCCATACGCGTGTCCACCGGCGTGGTCCACTCTTCGTCGACTTCCGCAACAACTGCTACATTCGAAGGCACCAAGACTTTCTGGACGTCATCAATAAAATCGGTCCCGACACGAACGTTGTTTACGTCTAGGGCGCTCCCAGCGGCCATCCCGGCCGCTGCACCCGCTGCAACGCCCACTGGCCCTCCCAAAATGCCGATTAGACTTCCCAGAGATGTGCCGACCAGAGTAGCGATCGGACCCACATCATCTCCCTGTTTTACGGATGCTGTTCCGTCCGCGTTTTTTGTGAGCACGGCGTAGGCGTAGACACTGATGCTTCCTTCCGAGTCCAACTGCTGAAGAGCTCTTTTCCCTTCATATGCCTTGCTCTCGTTGGGGAAAACCACTACTAGCATGCGATCCATGAGTCATCTCCTGTATGCGTTGTCGGACGGCAACGCGAAAATCTCGAACGGAGTTGTCATCGTGTACCGGACCTCCTGCTCACAACTGCTGAGCTGGAGATTCAGATCGTGGACGGCCTTTACCTATTGACTCGGTCCCTGATTGGTTTGTGTGCTCTTTATCTTGCTTCGCCGGATCGCGATCGGACCCGATGTGTTAGAGAAATGGAGAGTTGGATGATTTAAACGACGACCCTTGAGTCGGCCTCTTTGCTCCCGAGCGACGAGAGTCGAACGGGGTGGTAAGCATTTTATGTCAGCTCAGATCAGAGTACAACTACGCCGCCCTCATGTTGTCGATGTCCTTCTTGAGCGCATCGGTGTCGGCCTGCAACTGTGTCTTTGCGCGCTTTTTTGCTCGAGTGATGGCAGCCTCGACTTTCGCTTCGACGTCGGAAGCCGCGACCTGTCCGAACTCAGCGGTTCCTGCACGACAGTCGTGATCGCAAGAGAGATCGATTGGTGAAGAACCCGCATCAAATCGTGGACAAGCCGCCCATCGACTTATTGTGCGGGTACCCAGGTATCTGAGCCTGCCAGCTTAACGGCCACATCCGTAAAGAAAATCCGCAGCGGCTTGCCGTCGCCTGTACCACGGTGGTCCAAGGCGACAAGGAGAGGCCCGGCCTTTTTGTAATCCAACCACTTCGCGTTAACAAGACTGACAATATTCTTCGCCCCGGGGCCCAGTCGCCAGGTCATTTGCTGAATCCGGTTGTCGGGGCCGACGTACATTTCCCATGTGTCGCCGGGAGTATAGCCGCCGACCTCGGACGGGTATTTCACAACGACACGTGTGGCGGAACCCCCGCCCAGCGGCAGTTTTTGCATGCCAGTATCTTCGACTTTGGCTGCGGTGTCCCAGCAGGCATGGAAAGGAAGCCACAGCCAATACTGATTGTTGTTGAAACCTGCATCGATTTTCTTCACGTCGTCAGGCTGACTGCTGAGCTGAGAGCGCACGTAGGTAACCTTCACCGGATTGCCTGCCTTATCTTTTCCTTCATAGGTGACGCGGTCGGCTTTAGGCTCCCAGGTCCAGCTCTGAGCGGCTTTGAGTCCGGGAAAATCTATGTTGAAGGTGGAGCGAACTGCATCGATTTGCCCGAACGATTCGATGCCATAGGCCTTGGCAGTTTTTTCAGCGGCCGGCGGGCATGTCTGGGCTGAAGAGACGGCTGCGAGAAACAGGATTCCGAAGGCCAGAAGGCCAACCTTCGTGATGCGTCTGAAATGTGTCATGCAGAGTACCTCGTCGGTGAGTTAGATGCCGTTTTGGATGGAAGGGAAAGATTTCCAGAAGACAGCAGCTGCGATTCGGCCCAGGACCCACACACCTTCAGCCGCTCAGATCCTTCGATTGGTCATTATATAGCGGACGCCGATGGTTCGCCGGGTCATGAAGAGCCTATCCACAAAGGGCTCGGCTGTCCGTCCGGTATTCGAACCGGAAGATTTTGGCCCCGAGTTAACTCCGATCTCACGGACCTGTCTTCCAGTCCTGGGTCAATATACGGCCAAGCTGTTGAGCGATGCACGAGCTGCGCTACCAGCAATATCGGGAGTGATAGTCATTTCGAGGACAGTGACATTGGAGAGTTCGACGCGGTATTCTTCTACCTCGGTTGTGGTATGCGGTGGACTGAAATTCCACTGCTGGCGTACGATCTCTCGCAATGGGCCTTCCGGATTCGGAGACCATCGCAGCGCAAATTCTTGCGTGCGACTCGTTTCTTTTTCCTCAAATACGAGAGAGATACGTTTAAGGTTTTGTGGCCGATCAAAGATTAGCCGGATCGTATGAGTCCCCGGCTCGGACGCACGCCAGCCCTTTGACTCTCCTGGAATCAGCGCGGACTCGATCGGATGATCCCTCTCTTCAGATGTGACCTCGACCAAAGCTGTTGTGCTCACATCTAGCCGAGGATCGCGATCAAATCGCGGACTCGGCGGGGTCAGTGTGATGAAGCGCTTACGCATGTGCTCTAAGTTTACGTCTGATCCGTGTTCGCCTTGCTATTTTCGCCAGCTCCCCCGCCCCTCCCGCACGCCGCTCGCCCCTTTCCTTCCCCTCTCCCGCCCGCGCACTCCGCCCGCCGCACGCCAGCTCGCCCGCCGCGCGCCGCACCACGTTCGTCCGCACGTTTACTGATAAGTTAATAATATTAACTCGAACGTTACGGGGTGGACGACTTTTTCCCGGCTCCTCCATAACCCCGTCAATGCATTGACCCCATTTTTCAACCGCCTGTAATATCGCCCCTATTTTTCGACCACACGCTGATCTGGTTGCAAACGACAACTCCGCGGCCATTTTCAGGCGCTGCCCTTAGCCGAAGATTTCGTTGACCTTGTCGCGCACCTGCGGGCTCCGCGACGGTTTCAGGTAGCGCATCGTGCTTTCGATGTCGGAGTGACCGAGCCACAGCTGTACGGTGCGCAAATCCACGCCGACCCACAACGACCACGTGGCGAACGTGGCGCGGAATTTGTGCAGGAACCAGTGTTCGCACCACTTGGTTTTGCCCTTACAACCATCACAGTGGCTACAGTTAAGGCTCGCGCGTCTTGCTACGGCCTTGCAGCAGTCCAAGAAGTTCATTTTCGGACGACATCCAGCGGTGGGGAATACAAGAGCGCAGCCATTCGACTCTGCTCGTAGCTTCTTCAAGCTCACGGCCAGCTTCGCGGTGATCGGAATTTCGCGTTCCTTGTAAGCTTTGGGAGTCCATCCCAACTCGGGCTTGTATGAGACACGAGCTATCGAGTCGGCAAAATTGATGTCCTTCCAGCAGACGTGCATGACTTCCTGCTCGCGCATGCCCGTCATCAGGAAGAACTCAAACCACAGCCTTTCGTCGGCAGTGCACGCAGCGAAGAACTTTTCCAGCTCTTCTCTCTCGTAGACTTCAGGCTCTTCGTTTACGAACTGGGGCGCATCGCCCTTTTCGTGCAGCTTGATTTTGTGAGCCCGTAGGAAAGCTACGATCCGAGCGAACTTGTTAAAGACGGTTCGTGGCGACAGTTCTAGTTTTTCACGACAGTAAACAGTGAAGCTCAGCAGATCTTTACGCGTGACATCCCGTAGGTACTGCTTTGGGCAGCTCAGTTGGAAGTAACGCAACGCAGTCTCGTAATCGGCATGCGTCTTGCTTTTGCGCTGCAGGGACTTCTCCTGCAGAAAGTCTTGGATGGCGGCCGCCAGGGATACGCGCCCATCGCCGTTCTGTGGGGCGATTGCAACACCGTGATTAATGGCGTTCAGCTCGGCTTCCTTTGCCAGTCGGCGCGCGTGGGCGTCGGCAGCGTTGCGGCCGACCGACAGGCGACGGCGTCTGGCGCCTTCATACCACTCGATGTAATAGGCGCCTTCAGGGTGATGCTCCTGCTTGCCGTTCACGAGCACCAGATCGGGCTTGACGCGGCCATTAGCGGACAGCACGACAGGGCAGAAGCGCAGGCCCTGAGCGGTGTGGATTCGTTTAGTGAGATTGACTTCGCGATTCGCCATCGGGTGACCCTTTCCTGAACTGGAATCAGTGTAGGTATCACCGTTGGCTAAGTGCGAGATTACAAAGGTAATGGCGGAGGGAGAGGGATTCGAACCCCCGGTACGGTTTCCCGTACAGCGGTTTTCAAGAAGGCTCAGCTCTGTGTCCGATCGAATCGATTCAAAGACTTAGGGTGCCATTCCATGCCCGCGGATGCCCCTAGATTCCGCGTGATTCACAAAGCGGTACGACGACGGTACGACAAATCGTGCTGATGGTGAGAACGCAATGAACCGCGGCAACGGGACGCGTTCTTCGCCTTTTGAGCCATTTCCTGTAGTTCGCTTCAGAAGAACACTGTCGGGCGCGAAAAATCCTTCCCCTTACAGCGCGTGGCAGTCATTGTTAGCGAAGCTTCGAGGGCACGAAGCCGAACGCCGAACCGAAGAGTTAGATCAGCGTTAACACGAGGCAGCATGACGCAGCCCAACGCTGACTGGGGCAACGGTGGAGCCTAGCACATGAGCGACCATGAAGTTAATCGTCGCATCGTGCGAACGAATGCCGATGGCAATCGATCTACTCGTACTCGCGTGACTGTTGACGCCGGCGGAAACGACATCGCCACGCTGGTCGAGGGTCCGAACCGCAACGGCACGCTTTTCGAAGCGGAAGTGCGATGGATCCGCGACGAAAAAGGCGACTCGGCCGATGCGCATTTCGAACATCCGCGCGGTTAGGTCTAGAGCTAGACCCTTATCCTTCGACTACCGGGTTAGGTTAACAGCGCGAACTGGCGACCAGGACTAGCTTGGCGTTGATGGCGACCGCGGTGGATACAGCTGTCGTTAGTTCTTGCCCCAGACGTTCCAGTCTAGGGACGCCCGTAGGGCAGGGTCAATTACTTGTGGGGATAGGAGATAGAGCGATCCAAAGTTGCACCCCCCTTCTCTCCCTGCACCATTTTGTGTGCAACCTGGGCGCAGGGTCCCCCCCATGGCGCGGGCGAATGGAGCGGGGAACGGGAGTGTGAATAAGGGGGCGGGCGCAGGGTCCCTCACCATGAGCGAATGGGATCGGGGGCAGGGTCCCCCCACTCTGGGCGTGCGGGATGCGGGAGCGGGAGGGGGCGCACGGCGAGTTTAACGTGCGGGGCGGGTTAACGGGGCGGGCGCTGGGCTGGGGCTAAAACGCAAACTTCAGCGCCAACTGTGCGACTCGGGGATTAACAGACGTGCTGCTTATTAGGCCAAACGTTGGTGATGTGAAGTTGCTGTCGGGATTGGCAAACTGCGGATGATTGAGCGCATTATAAAACTCGGCACGAAATGTGAGGTTACTCTTCTCGTGAGGCCAATCGAACGTTATCTGTTTCGAAATCGCCAGATCCAGGTTGGCTTGTCCAGGTCCATCCACAATCCCCGTCGCACTGTTCCCGAACGCCGTTCCTATCCCGTCCGCGCCAATCACGGGCGGGGTTGTGAAACATGAAGTGTTGAAATAATTGTTCAGCTTCGCGGCAACTGGTCCCCGCATCACTAACTGGTCTTTCGCGCAGGTTCCCGTCAACTGTGCTCGATCTTCGCTTATGCCGAAGACGCTGTTCGGATTAGTGTCTGCAATCGTAACTGCGCTTCCAGACTGAATCGTGACCACGCTAGCCAAATCCCATCCTCCCAGGACAGCCCGCTGGAATCTGCCCGATGGATTAGGGAGCGTCCATGTTTCGCTGAAAACGAAGCGATGAGTGCGATCGAAACTGGCTCGCCCCCAACGCTGTCGAGGGGAGTTCTGGTCGCCGAGTGTCACTACAATTCCTGCGCCAGAGCCGTTGATGTCGGCACCATCCGTGTCTAATGTTTTGGAAAAAGTGTAGGAGGCCAGGAACTGGAGACCAGAACGCAAGCGCTTGGTAAGGCTAGCCTCGAGCCCGTTGTACCACGAACTTCCGGCCCATTCCGACAGTTGAAGTGAATCTGCGGGAACTCCTGGTATGGGGACTCGGAGCGGTATGTTTGCAACGGTGTTTGTGATTGTGCCCCTGATGGGAGTCGTGGAAGAGCTTTCAAGCGCTTGATTCACCGAACGCTGCCGTTGCAGATGTGTGTCTCTAGCGCCCGCGTATCCGGCCTCCAACAATAGGTCTTTGGCGAGCTCTGCTTGCAAGCTCAATGAGTACTGTTGAACCGTGGCCGGTCGAAGACGAGATGAGATTGTAAATATAGTTGTCGCACCACCCGGAGCATATGACGGGAACACAGGGAAGGATTCGGGCGTAGGGAATGGTTTGGGAAAAGGCGATTGGAACGTCGCGCCAGCGTTTACGGCTCCGACGATCAACCGAGGCAGGCCAAATGGAGCGCCGTTGAAGTTTTGAAAGAAAGCTTGGACGGTAGGCCGGGAGAAGTACATGCCGTACCCGCCCCTAAGCACGAAACGACTCCTATCTGGCAAGACCTGCCACGCAAAACCGATTCGGGGTGCAATCGTGTTTTGCCCCTTGCCATCACTGGCAAAAGTGTTGTTCGCTTTGTAGACACCGGGTGGAACCGTATCTGGAAAATTAGAAGCGACGACATAGCCGGCAATACTTCCAGAGGGTGGTGGGTTGGGGTCTGCTTTACTGATATCGAAGCTCGAGTTTCGACCTAGCCTGTCTCCGAAGTACCCTAGTCGTTCATAACGCACGCCGATGTTCAATGTCAGAGACTTCCGGAGTCTGTAGTCATCCTGCGCAAACGCCGACCCCTCCCAGATCCTGTACTCTCGATTGAAGAATCCGAAGTCGTCCACCGAGGCGAAGACGTTACTGAAAGTACCTGTGCCATTCGCGGTGGCATCGAGGCCGAGCAAAAAGTCTGGCCAACTCAAAAACTGCACAAACGATCCAATGCCAGGGTCGCCGAAGTTGTCCTGTATTCTTGTAGCTGAGCCACCCAACCGCATGGAATGAGCTCCGTGGACTAGGCTAAGAGTGTCGCTGAGTACGAAGCTGTTCTGGACGAACGTGTAGGGGAATGCGGTAGCGAAAGCGACCGACCCCAGAATATTTAGATTCGGCAGTTGGTCCGTGTCATTCATTTCCCCTTCCGTAACCCCTACATCTGACCATTTGAACGGAGCCCTACTTTTAGTCCGGCTACGAGTGCGGATGTACCCAAAACGCAGGTCATTAAGCCACGTGTTGCTCATGGCATAGGTATTGGCGATGGAGAAGACTCGGTTCCCTCCGACACCGGGACTTGAAAATCCACTTGTATTCGGTGTTGGGTTGAAGAAATTGCCCGGGAATGCCACGTTTTTACGGTTGTCAGCAAAGAAGAATCGTGCGCTGATCTTGCTCCTTTGAGAAAACTGATAGTCGACGTTGGTGGAGAATTGGTCCTCATCAAAACGGCAAGGCTCAGAAAGATTCGAGAAGCCTTGGCTGGATAACGGTTTTGAGTGATCCACTGACTGCGGCGTTGGAATTAGAAAGCTTCCATTTGGGAGCTTGAAGTTAAGGAGAGCCAATGCGACAGGATTGATATTGGAGCCGTCGGATTTGACCGCAGCACCGCCCAGAGCGCCCGTCATGCCACCGAACATCTTCCCGAGTGCGCCTGGTGTGCGATCATCGGTCAAAGGTGGCGAACTGAGTGTCGCTTCACACGCAATTCTCGACTGACCCGCAGCCAGCCCGTTTACTTGTCGCGTTCCCTGGTAGGATCCGAGGAAAAATAGCCTATCTTTTTTGATCGGGCCGCCGAACACGAATCCAAACTGGTTTTGCTTGAGGACCGGCCTTGGCTGGTTGGTTCGGTTTCGGAAGAAATCATTCGCGTTCAGGATATCATTGCGGAAAAATTCGAACACAGATCCGTGGTATTCGTCGCCGCCTGATTTCGTAATCACGCTGATATTGGCACCAGCGTAGCGGCCGTAGGCCGCATCGTAAAGGCCCGTCTGTACCTTGAACTCTTGTATGGTGTCCGGGTTAGGAATCGGAATTCCCCCACTCCCAGCACCACTGGCTTGAACGTCGCTTACACTGATCCCGTCCAATTGCCAGTTGTTGTCATAGGAGCGCGTTCCATGCACGAAAATTCCATCGTTCGACTTTGCAATCTGCCCTAAAGCAGCTCCACCGAGACCTAACTGCCCCGCGTTCGAAACCCCCGTAATGACTCCGGGCGAGAGGCCAGCTATCTGCGCAAAGTTCCGAGTGACAAGTGGAAGGCCACTCACGGCACTTTCATTGACTACACGTCCGAGCCCCGCATTCTCCGTCTGAACCAGCGTCGGTTCCGCAGAGACCTGAAGAGTGTCGGAGACGGTTGCTATTCGGAATTGTAGTTCGAGGTGTGCGATCTCGGTGACATGAACGCTTATGGTTGCGCCGGCGATTAGGTCCACGGAGCCGCTTCGCCTCGCCTGCACCCGGTATACACCTGGGCGAAGAAGAGGGAACCTGAATCTCCCTTCCTCATCCGCAATTACTGACTCAATTGCACCCGTTTCTTGGCTCACGAGTCGAACAACCGCGCCAGGCAAAACTGCTCCGGTTGGGTCAATCGACACGCCCGCCAGCGCACCACTGGAAGACGTCTGGCCGTTTGTATTGTAAGGAAGTACAAATGCAATCAGGAGTGTTAGCAGAGTTGGGACTGAATCCCGAAATCGATTGCAGTGTGGACCGTGATGAATTTCCACAAACCATCTTCCTCCTGCTCCCCGAGCCAGCCGGAGTTCGGTTGTTGAATGCGGGAATTTCCATTTCCTGAGAAGCTCGAAAAACGCACAAGAAATTTGAAGACTCACTCTCGCGAGCACCATACCCAGAAGTTTTGACAGTCTGCAACTGGTAGGGCCAACAGTACGACTACTCGTCCGTAAGCCTTGTATTTGTGGTAAATCCCTTATATTTTTATTGCGTTGCTCCGTCCTGTACCCCACCCTACGTCTTCGATGTGCTTCGGTATGACAGCCCGCGGAAGAAAGTTCTGTCGCTCCTGCGCTGCTATCCATGATCTTTCTCATGATCTTTCTAAGGTGAAGCCCAACGGAGCGGTCCAATTCATTGGACTTTTGGCGATCATCACTGTGTCACTTCTATCGCCGCATGCAAGTTCGGCTGCTCCCGTGAAGCCGGTACGGCGTGTCCTTATTTTCTACGAATTAGGCCTCTCATCTGTTTCGGAAACACTCATTGACCGAGAGATTGTCACCGCATTGGAGAGTTCACCATTCCAGATCGAACTGTATCGGGAGTACCTTGAGACAACTCTATTTCCTGATCCAACTGCGCAGCAGAAAATGCGGCAGTGGTATCTCGATAAATATCGAGATCGCAAGCCCGATCTGGTCATTGCGCTTGGTCCATCTCCGCTCAGATTCGTCATCGAGGTGCATGAACGTGCTTTTAAGAATGTTCCCGTTGTTTTCGGAGGCACGTCCGTCGAGATGGCAGACTATCCCAATCTCGATTCGCATTTTACCGGCATCTGGGACAGGTTTGAGCCGGACAAGATCTTGGAGGTAGCCCTGCGACTGCAGCACGAAACCAAGCATGTGATTGTGGTGGGCGGCACTTCGGCATACGACCGGCATGTGGAGGCACTTTTTCGCGATCGGCTCCGTCGCTACGAGGAAAGGTTCGATATTGAATATCTGACTGATCTGGATATGCCCACTCTCCTCGACCGGCTGGGACATCTGCCGCCAAATACGATCATCCTCTATACGAACTTCGAACAGGACGCAGCCGGGACTCCCTTCATTGCCGCCTCCCAGGCCGATCCGATGATGGCTGAGGCCGCGAACAGGCCCATTTTTACTCCGATGGATGTGGATTGGGGGCACGGAGAGGTCGGCGGCTATGTTCACAGCTTTTCTGAAGAGGGAAAAATTATCGGAAAGGTGGCGCAAGCAATTCTCAGGGGCAAAAAGCCGCAAGATATCCCGATTACGCAGGGCGCCAACATTTACCTGTTCGATTGGCGCGCCCTGAAGCGTTGGGGAATGAACGAAAGTAATTTACCGCCAGGCAGCATTGTTTTCAATCGTCAACCGAGCTTTTGGCAGCTTTATAAGCAGTATGTCTTGATCGCCATTCTTGTAGTTCTGGCTGAAACTGCTGCCATTCTCGGACTGCTCTGGCAAAGAGCACGAAGAAGGAAGACAGAAGAGAAGTTCTCCAAGGCTTTTCAACAAAGTCCTCTTGCTTTCACAATAACCACCGCGAAAGATCATCGCTACCTGGAAGTCAACGACACTTTTGAGCGCCACTCTGGTTGGAGGCGCGACGAGGTTATCGGCCGTACCCCGTCGGACATCAAAATCTGGGTAGATCCAAACCAAAGATTCGGATTCATTGAGCAACTTGCAGCGAAAGGTTGCGTGCGAGACCTTGAGGTTAAGTTTCGCACGAAAGACGGTCAGATTCGGACGGGCCTCGGTTCAGCCGAATTGATTTACGTCAATGGTGAGCAGTGTGTTCTTTCCGTGATCGCCGACATCACCGAGCGCAAAATGGCAGAGGAGGCTCTCGCAAGTGTGAGCCGCAGGTTAATTGGAGCGCAAGAGCAGGAACGTATGCGGATTGCCCGAGAGCTTCATGACGATATCAATCAGCGTATCGCGATGTTGTCTTTCGAGCTTGATCAACTTCAGCAAAGCAGTGCGCCTTCAGGGCCAGAACACCAAAGCCGCGTGAAAGAAGTGCAGAAGCGCCTATTGGAGCTAGGTATCGAGGTTCAGGCAATATCCCACCGCTTACACTCGTCGAAACTGGAATACCTGGGGTTGGTCGTAGCGTGTAGGAGCTTCTGCAAGGAAGTCGCCGACCGGCAAAAGGTGACCGTCGATTTCACGGCCACTGACGTCCCACGTGACGTACCGCAAGAAGTCTCGCTTTGTCTCTTCAGAGTCTTACAAGAATCCCTGAATAATGCGATCAAGTACAGCGGTGTGCAGCATTTCGAGGTGCGGCTCCAAGGGAGTTCGGGCGAGATCCAGCTTACAGTTCATGATGATGGGACGGGGTTTGATAGCGAGTCGGCTATGACGAGCCAGGGCCTCGGCCTGGTCAGCATGCGAGAGCGTGCCAACCTCGTGAATGGCACGATGTCGATTGCATCAAAGCCTGGGGGTGGCACTGAAATCAGTGTTCGTGTTCCGCTGGTTTCGGCGAAGAAAGCAAGTGAAATGGTATCCGGGGCTGCTTGATCTTTGAGGGGGAAACATGTCACGTCCACGTGTCTTACTGGCGGATGATGCGTCAGAGATGCTTGAAATGTTTATGCGCTTGTTGGGAACTGATTTTGATATTGTAGCCCTGACGCAAAACGGAGAAGAGGCGCTGGAGTCGGCTCTAAGGCTCGATCCCGATCTTGTGATACTCGACATCTCGATGCCCCTTCTCAATGGTATCCAGGTGGCCTCCAGGCTTCGAGAGCGAGGGTGCAACGCAAAAGTGATTTTCGTTACCGTCCACGAAGATCGGGACTACGTTGAAGGTGCATTTGCGGTTGGGGCGCTGGGCTACGTTCTCAAATACCGCATTGCGAACGATCTAGTCCTCGCCACGGAAGAGGTGCTGCAAGGGCACGCATTCACCTCGCCGCTTGGGGTGAAAAACTCAGCTGGAAGTTCCTCAGCGGATGCAAGAAACGTCCACTAACCTTCCCAACGTCCGCCAATGCCTCGGATGCGGGCGGCGTCGGCCAGCACGAATGTCGGCGGCATATGATTCGCAAACACCCAACGCGGATGACAGAGCTGAGATGGTAACTAACGGCAAGCGCGGCTGAATCTCCCGCATGTACGTTTTCTCGTCGGGCCAGGCCGCCCCGTGTGGCGTGGAACGCCATGTCCGTTTCGCGGCTTCGTGTCTTGCTTGACTGGCAGAGCGCTTTGCTTGCGATCCTTGACTACGGGCCACTACCCGTCCGCGTTTAGCGAGCTCAATCAACTTCTCGCCAGAAACTTTGCCCCGCAGGTTTGGCAGAGCCGCCCTTCATGTGTGGTAGCCCCGCAACCGGGGCAGATCTTCGGCGGAGGAGAAGCGAAGGCGGATTTCACGATGAACTCCTTCCCCCTCCCTTCACTCCTTCGGCGCTGCGTCAGACGTGTTGGCAGCGGCTGCTCACTCGGCGCCGTCCTTCGTTGACTCCAGATCGCTTGTGCGACCCACTCAGCTACCGGAGCGACGGCGCGCGCCCAAATCGGAGCTGTCTCGGATAGCTTTTCAGTAAGCGAGGCCATCAACCTCGCGTTCCCATTTCGTTGCTCGAAGAACCATTCCCGCTTGAGAGGCTGTGTAGTAATCCAGTCCAGAAGATACGAGTCCACCAGCGGACGCACGGGCTCCATCAAGTCGCAAGCGAGGCTGTCTCGATTCGGTTGGTCAACGTGAAATAGTCCCATCGCTGCGTCCAACCCCAGAGCGCGCGCAGCAAGGCTTGCCTCCGACTCAAGCAGCGCATACAGGTAATTCATCATCGCGCATGCAGGGGTGACCGCCAGGCGAGGCGATCCGGTTAGTGGTGAAATCCGTGTGCCGAAGCTGCGCCAGGTCGAAAACGGCACTGGACTTTGGAAATTCATTTTGTGGATCGTGCATCAGGCATCGCTCTGCTTCTACGAAGAACTGTTGACGATTGGCTGAACTTGCATCGAAGATCGCGGAATAGTCTCAGAACCTTCCGACGTGGGCGGCAGCTTCTGTCATTCCGGGCTTCTTTAGCGTTTACAATCTGGTCCTCTCGCCTGTGTATTCTGAGAGTACAGCTATGAGCGATCAAGACGTGACCGCGTTTCATTTCCGACAAGTGCTTTACTCGTTGTTTCGCTCAGCACTGTCCAACGATCAGACGTCGGCTAAAGTCGACGCGCAAGATTTGCACGATAAGGTTGTGCTGGAGCCGAACCCCATCCAGAAAATGTCGCTGTGTTGTGAGGTAATGCGGTCTGTTTTCAATTCACAGGGTGGAGATGTATTGGTTAAAGATGCCGAGCCTGGAAGGGAGAATCAACTAACCATACAATATATAATTCCACGCCCCGAATGGGGCAGCACTTGGCGGTAGGGAAGCGCATGGCGTACCCGAATTCTATATATCGAATCGGATGCTGGCGAAGAATCGCAGGTGGTTACACCAAAGAGAGATGTTTCTCCGATTCGGAGACTGAAGGCATGATCCCTGTCAGTCGTGCCAGCGCCTCCCAGTGCCTTGCATGTGGGCGGCGTCGGCCAGCGCGAATATCGGCGGCATATGACTCGCAGACACCGAGCGTTGCAGCAATATCTGCGATTGTGACTGAGGCCAGACGGGACTGAATTTCCCTGTCATATTTCTCGCGATCAACTGAGCTTGCGCCCGACGAGTTTCGCCACCGGCGCTTGGCTGCTTCGTGCCTGCATTGAGTCTCGGAGCGCTTCTTTCGAGATTCGGCTCTCTGTGCAACTATCCGACCTTGCTTCGCAAGCCCGATCAATTTTTCCTTTGAGACCTCTCGCCCGCAAGTTGGGCAGAGCCGCCCTTCACGCGTGGCAGCCCCGCAACCGGGGCAGATCTTCGGCGGAGAGAAGCTGAGTCGGTTTTCGCGATGAACTCCTTTCCCCCGGCAACATTTGCCTGACCAGCAATTTTTCGGCGCACCAGCTCCCGCGCGATTCGCAGTGCGGTCCCGGACGAATGCGCAAGGGCTTGGGCGCGTCGCAACCGGGCATCAGAGGGATGCCGATGTCGTCGCTGCCTGGCACAGGATGCGTTCATTCCAGAGAACGGGCGAGTTTGGTCACGCCGCTCGGCCTGAAAGGCAGGAGATGCGGTCTCATCTCCCAACTTGGATTCTTGAAATTGCAAAGATGCCGGGCAACGACATTCATTCATCCGAGTTTGATCGCCGCGTAAACTCGTATGCCGAATCGGATGTCTGCACGCAATGCAAGATCGACGCGGCCTTTGAGATTCAAGAACGACTGAAGGATTACAACAAGAGATTCGTCAGTCGCGATACAAGCCCGTATCTGAGTCGTTTGGCTGAACGAGGCGCTTGTACCTGCAAGCACACCGCAACTTGATACTTGCCCACATCTGGAGAACGGTTGGACGATTCGACTCTAGGCGCTCCTTCGCCTATCGGTCGCTCGCTGCTCCTTATGTGCTAGCTTCGGATGCTCCCTCTGATGGAAGCTGAGGCACGGTTCGCAGAAGTCCTCGCCACACAACTCGCAGCGCTCGGTGTGTGCTGAGCAGAGTGATGTGCCGCAGTCGGAGCACGCTGCTCCAGCCGAGCGCCCACACGTCGCGCCCAGGGCATCTTCAAGGCTTCCGACTTCGACTATTCCGCAGTAGCCCATAGCGCTTGGCACATCGTCGCGTAGCGGGGATGACAAACTCTCCATCAACTTCGCCCTCAGCGTTGAGCCTCAGGCCAATGCCAGAGCCCGCACAGAAGGCACTCAAACAGCAGATAGGAAACACCGTCAGCGTCCGTTGCCAGTTGGGGCGGTCGATCGAGTTGGTGATGACACGGCTTAGGGTCTGTGTCCATTGGCTGATTCTAGCCTCTCAGGCAGCGTGGTCCCGGTTAGTTTATCGGCTGATGGTGGAAGTGGATGAGCACTCCGTGCACAACAAATCCGACCACGAACCAGAAGGCGTCCTCAAGAATTCGTTTGAATCGCGGCGTCATAGCCCAGACGATACGCGTTCCCGTTGGTCTGCGAAAGACGGAAGCTCCAGCCGCCGTCTTCTTGGCCTGTCGCCACCTCGCCCAGTCAGCCTTTTCTGCGTCGTTCGGATAAGGGCGATAGCGGCCCGACGACCCGGGCCCATATCGCACAGCGCAATAAGAGGTGCGCAAGAGTATCATGTGGGGCCATGGCGACGCTCGCCCATCGACCGATTCTGTGCCGCCGACGTGGAAACCCCAATTGGGGAAAGCCCATCCCGTTTGCTCCGCCTTCCCTCACCGAGTTCGAAACGGAAGTCAGACGGTTGCGGCTCACAAGAGAGATGTATGCCTTCTCCGATGATCTACGAGGCTGGTGTCGGAAAAACAAGAACCGGGTATACATTCCCGAGTGGCTCCTCCAGAAGTGGGGAATCGAAGTGGACCTGAAATTCGAGTGGGCCTAAAAATAGTCGTGCCGAACGATCTTGCGCTAGTTGCTACGACAGGATTGCATGGCCTCACTTTACCTCTGTCCGCTTGACTTGGTTCGCCAATCGCCATAGAGTTTGCCCCTTGGGAGGGCTCCCCCATGCCACTTCCTCCCTGCGACAAACACAAGAACCTACAGATGGTCGCAGCTCCGCTGGAATCGCCGGCAAATCAGACGCTCGTGCATGTTTGTCCAGTTCCCAGTTGCGGTCGTTGTCATGACGACCAGGGTTACTTCGAAGTGGTCGAAGGCCAGATTGTCCGAGGCAAGAGAAAACCTCTTCAAGCCGATTCCAACGCTAGGCCAACCCGCAAGGTGAAGGTCAATGTGCCATTTTGGCACGATCAGGTACATGACACCCCAGCACAAGCTAAGGCTAGAACTAAGTAACCGCCTTCAGTCAAGCCGTCTTGTTGGCCTTCCTCCACTTGGCCCAGCGTGCCTTTTGCGCCGCCCGGATTCGAGCGATCGCTGCGGCAGACATCTTCCGCTTCGGTCTACTGGCGATGGAAACGACTTTCTGACCCTTGACTCTCGCCCATCTTGCTCGTTGCGCCGCAGCTATTCGCGCACGGCCGGCGGCTGAAATTCCGCTCCTTTCGCTGATTCCGTGCGTGCCATTCAGAGCGGCGATGGCTTGGTTGAGCTGTTGAAGCGAAGATGCGAGACGGTTTCGCTCTTGTTCGAGATGCGTGAGTACCGAGGTGATTTTGATCATGGCACGACATGTACTAGATAGGTA
>Ga0306920_100004915_pt1 | contig 17182 bp, 14 predicted proteins | sample flu12Cox44000170_FD_204666 | JGI IMG/M metagenome (GOLD analysis project Ga0306920, IMG submission 204666) | Lab enrichment of tropical soil microbial communities from Luquillo Experimental Forest, Puerto Rico - flux4day.12C.oxic.44.000.170 (v2)... | ecosystem: Environmental > Terrestrial >... | reverse complement strand
CGCCAACGCGCTTGCAGGCATTGTCAAAGCGCGACGCGCCGACCTTGTTGTAGCCGCAGTCGCCAACCTTCGAGGCTTGCGGCGGAGGCGGCGGTTGCTGTACGTCAACCGTGGTCGAGCTGTCCGCGGTGCCGCCGCGGCTGTTGGTTGCCGTGCATTTCACGGTGTAGCTGCCCGGAGCGAGGCCGGTCGAGTCAAACGTGGCCTTCGGTCCGTCACCGGTCACTTGGCCGCCGGTCGCGGAGTAGGTGAAGGTGAGAGGAAGGTTGTCAGGATCCGTGGCCGTCGAAGTGATGCCCGTGCGCTCGCCCGGCATGATCGGGCTGCGATCCGTCGAGCAGGAGATGGTCGGAGGCCGGACGGGCCGCTCGTTAACCGTGATGTCCGCCGAGCATGTGGCCGTTCCCCCTCGGCCGTCGTCCACTTTGGCAGTGACCGTGTAAGTCCCTTTGGTAAGACCCGAGGTGCTGAAGCGCGCGTCGGGGCCGGTGCCTTCGACCGTGCCGCCGCTGGCCGTAAAGGTGTAGGTCAGCGGATCGTTGTCCGGATCGCTGGCGTTCACGTGCACCGCCACCGTGTCGTTCGAACCCTCGTAGACGGAAGTCGGGCTTGCCGAGCAGGACGCCACCGGAGGATGGTTCGGCGGAGGCGGAGGATTCGGAATTCCGAAACGAAGCACCAAGCCGGTTCCCAGGCGCAGATTGTTCTGCCGCGCATTGGGATTCAGGATGGGACCGCTGAAATTGGTATTCAGATAATCAATCTGGGCAAAGCGCCAGGCCACGTGCTTGGTGAGGACCACGTCCACACCGCCTCCCGCCACCAGCGCAAAAGCGTTCTGGCCGTTGCTACCCGTGACTCCTCCACCACCCTTGGCGCCGCCAAAGAGAAATTCCACGAAGGGAACGAAATGATCGAATTTGCGCAGGTTCAGACGCGGTCCGAAAAGATAGCTGGTCAGGCCGGCATCGCAGCAGAACGCGCTGACGGTATGGTTTCCGGCGTAAGAGCCAATTTCCGCGACTAGCCCAAGGACACGGTTGGCGTTAAAGGTGAAGCCGCCGGTTCCGCCGAACATGTTGTAGTTGTCAAATGGGTTTCCGGGGCCGAAATTGATGTAGCTGAACCCGAAATTTATCTCGAACTTAGGAACAAGCTGTCCGGGAGGCCGCGTGTCTTCGGTTTGTTTGCTGCTACTCCCTGCCTGCGCTCCAGGGAACGGAGTGGTTCGGGGCACCCGAGGAACCGCGAAAACGCCGCGGTTCGTTGCAGCCGTACTTGCCGGAGCAGCGGAGGTCTCCCCTGCCGCCGCCGTGTCCGTCTCGGTTGCCTTTCCTGAGCTGTCATCTTTCTGCTGCGCGACGAGAGGAAGCACAAACAGCGCTCCCAGCGTTGCCGCTACACACCACTTTCGCATGTCCATCCTCCACAATTCTTTGTAAAACTTCCCGCTCGTTCCCGCGTCCACCCCTGGGCACCACTGCGCGCAGAGAGGGAGCGGCGCAGCTTGTTTCCTTTGTCTTTTCAAAGGCGCAAATCGAGCGGAAAAGCGCATCCCCCACCCCATCCTGGTTTTTTTCAGGGAGGGACTGCAAAGAAAAGACAAAGCGCGGTCCCCATAGCCTATGCCAACCCCCTCGCGTTTCGCAAGCAATTCCTTGCCTTTCACGGGCTTGCAGCAAGCCGCGGCAGGCCCCGGAATTGTTACACTGTTCACATCATGACCACCTTTACTACGATCGACCTCAACTGGACCGGCCGGCCCGAGTCGATTGCCGCATTGCTCATCGAATCAGCCGGCGCCCGCGCGGTGATCGATCCCGGGCCGGCCTCGACGCTCGACTCGCTGCACTCGGCCCTGAAAACCCGCGGGCTCGATTTCAGTTCGCTCGACGCTTTGCTGCTCACCCACATCCATCTCGACCATGCCGGAGCCACCGGGACTCTGCTGCGGGAAAACCCGCGACTCCAGGTTTACGTGCACGAGATCGGCGCCCCGCACATGGCGGATCCGTCGCGTTTGCTCGCGAGCGCCCGCCGTCTCTATGGACAAGCTCTCGAGCCGCTCTACGGCCAGTGTTTGCCGGTTCGGGCAGAGACTCTTCGTTCCCTCGCTGGCGGTGAAAAACTAAAAATTGGCGAAGTCGAGCTGGACGTTTTCTACACGCCGGGCCACGCTTCGCACCACGTCACCTACCGCGATGCCGCTTCGCGCACCGCGTTTGTAGGCGACACCGCCGGAATCCGCATCGCGGGCAAGCCATTCCTTCTCCCCGCGACGCCGCCCCCCGACATCGACTTGGAGCTCTGGAACGGTTCGCTCGACCTCATCTCGTCCTGGCAACCGGAGCGCATCTTCTTGACCCATTTCGGCTACACCGAAAATCCCGGCGAGCATCTGCGGCTTTACCGCGAACAACTGCGCCGATGGACTTCCCTAACCCAGGAATTATTGGAGTCTACGGCCGACATGGCTGTCGCGGAACAGAAGTTCATCGAGGCGGTCTCCTCGGAGGTGCGCCGGGAGCTTCCGGCCGAAGCAGCCGAACTCTACATCTTCACTGGCGGATTGGGTCTCTCTTGGCGGGGCTTGGCGCGCTATGTCAGGAAAAAATCCGAGCAGGCGAGCGCGTCGCCAGCTGCCTCATGAGCGACCTATGGAGGGAGAGGAAATCAGGAGGGGCTTTCTTCCGTCGCCGGCGCTTCCGTGACCACGGGCGTTGCCGGCTCGGGCGCGGCCGGCTCAAGGCGCGCCGATAGCGCATCCACCAACAAGGCGACCAGTTTTTGCGCATCTGCGCCGTCCGGATCGCGATCGGGATTGTACTGGGCCACGTCCAGGCCGAGCAGAGTCTTCCGACTCACCACCTCACGAAGCGACTGCCGCACTTCGTCGAGGCTGAGCCCGCCGCTGCCCGGAACGTTCACCGCTCGGAACTCTTCTTGCGCAATGATGTCGGTATCGAGATGCAACACAAATTCACGCGCGTCTGCGTGCAGGTGGGCCATAGCGTCGCGCGCACTTTGGGCAGCACCCTTTCTCTGAATGTCTGCAGCCCAACAGTGCCGCATGGGCGATTTGGAGAGAAACTCCTGCTCCGGCGGGTCAATGCGTTCGAGGCCGTACAGCAGAACCTCCGGCTCGCGCACCAGGGGCGCTTCGCTCCAGAACCGCACCAATTCCGGAGCTCCCCGGCCGATGACGTGCGCAAGCACCATTCCGTCAATGCGCCCGGATGGAGTGGAAGCCGGCGTATTGAGGTCCGCGTCGCGATCCATCCACAACAGATGGATGTGCTTGTAGTAGCGGCGGGCCCCGGCCAGCAGCCCGATAACCTGCGCGCAGTCGCCGCCCAACACCAAAACCAGTGCGCCGCTCTTGACCGCCGATTCCGCGTGCAGCCTCAGATCGTTGAGCCCGGCGACAATGGCGGGCAGATTGCGCGCGCGGCGATGCTCCTCGTCGTCTGCAAACAGACGCGGCGGGCAGTCGCCCAAATCATTCACTTCAAAGCCCGCCCCCGCAAGCTTTTCTAGCAAACCGGCGGCGCGCAGCGCGGCGGGGGCTTTTTCGGTTCCTGCGAGAAACGCCGCGGCGCTTGAACATGCGCCTATCAGGGCAATCTTCTTCGGTTGACGGACAATTTTGACCGCCAAAGCTTGTCTCCCGTAGTTTCTGAAAACCCGGCACTCCAACCGCGTGCCGCCCCACCGGCGTGGCCAGCCCTAGTGATCCCAAAAACCTAGCGCCGCGGCGCCGGCGCGATACTCGCGAGCTCCGGCGGCAGCGTGAAGCGTACATCTTCCCGAATCAGGTCCAGGTCCCTTTGGTCGGTATACCCGTGCTCCGCCAGCCTCTGGCTTACCTGCTCGACCAGAACCTCCGGCGCAGACGCTCCGGCAGTCAACCCCACGCTCTTCACGCCCTGCAGCCACAGTGGATCTATGTCCGAGGCGGAATCGATCAGCTCCGCCTTAACGCCGCGCCGCTTGGCCACCTCGACCAGCCGGTTCGAGTTCGAGCTATTCTGCGAGCCCACCACCAGAATCAGGTCCACATCCTGCGCCACCTGTTCCACCGCTTCCTGGCGGTTTTGCGTGGCATAGCAGATGTCATCGCTCTTCGGGCCGACAATTTTGGGAAACTTGTGCCGCAAACGCGCCACAATTTCCTGCGTATCATACAGGCTCAGCGTGGTCTGCGTCAGGAAAGCCAGCTTTTCCGGGTTGTTCACCTCGAGCTTGTCCACAGCCTCGACCGAATCGACGACGATAGTGCGGTCCGGAGCTTCACCTGAGGTTCCGATAATCTCCTGGTGATCCTTGTGGCCGATCAGAATGATGGTGCGATCCTCGCGCGCGAACTTCAGCGCCTCAAAATGCACTTTGGTCACCAGCGGGCACGTGGCATCGATCACCCGCAGCGAGCGTGCCCTGGCCTCGTCCCGGACCGCCGGGGGCACGCCGTGGGCGCTGAAAACCAGCACCGCACCGTGCGGCACTTCGTCAATCGATTCGACAAAGATCGCACCGCGCCGCCGCAACTGCTCCACAACGTACGTGTTATGAACGATTTCGTGATGCACGTACACCGGCGCGCCATACGCCTCTAAAGCCAGCTCCACAATATCCACCGCGCGTACCACACCGGCGCAGAAGCCCCGCGGCCTAACCCGCAGCAGTACCTTGCCGTTCGATTCGATCGCCATCTCACTCCTAAGTCTTAACTTGCTGATTTCCAAAACTCTATCATAACCCAGGCCGCCAGACGCCTCTACCGCTTTTCCCGCTGCGCTACTGCTAACAGGGCACGTGAATCCGCCGGAATCTCCGGGCGCTTCGCGACTTCCTCGCCCCGACCGTGTTTGAGTCAGGGTTAGCGCTTCTTCGAACGCACGAGGGATCTCGGTGACATCACGCTTATTGCTTTGCAGTTTACTGGCGGTGCTGGCTGGCGGTGCGCTTTCAGGCTGCGACGACCACGTTATCGTGGATCGCGACTCGACCATCCCGATCCGCAAGGGCATGACCTGGGCCTGGCGGCCTCAGGGCCCGCCGAGTCGCGCGGCGTCGGCGAACCGGGCGCCGTCCTACGGGCCCTCTTACGGCAACGCCTACCAGCGCAATCCTGACTGGGAGCATGACATCGTTCGCAACAGAATCGCACAAGCCTTTGAGCAGGCGCTAAACGCGCGCGGCCTCGTTGAGGTGTCTGACCCCGGTGAAGCCGACTTTCTGGCGGATTATCAGTTCGCCGTCCAGCAGCGCCATGAGCGCGTGGCTTCACCGATGTACACTCCCGGCCTCGTGTGCGGCTACTACGGCTGCTCGAACGGCTTCTACGGCCCGCCAGGCATGTACCTTCATACCGTCCAATATCACCAGGGCACCATTGCCTTTGACTTCTTCGATCAAGGCTCGCACCGCCTCGCCTATCGCGCCGTTCGCGAGAATGTGGTGAACAAAAATTCCTACAGCGACGACGAGGTCCGCGCTGGCGTAAAGCATCTGCTCAAAGGCCTGAAGCCAAACTGACTGGGGACGGGCGGTCCGCCCGCGGCCCCGCCCAGGTCGGGCGAGGGCGGAGCGGCTGCGAGCTCGAGCAGCACTCTCACCCTGATCACTTCCGCAGCCCCCGTCGTGGCATACTCGTTTGGGCCCAACCCATGCCGCGCACCATTCCATTCCCGTCCAAACTGGGCTTTGGCTCACGCTTGAACCGCAGAGTCGCAGCCTGTCACCTCGCCGCATTCGGGCGCGAGTTCCATCGCCGCAGTTGGGCGCTCGGCACCAGCGGCAACTACAGCGCGGTTCTGAGCCGCAATCCGCTGCACCTTCTGATCACCTCCTCTGGCCTAGACAAGTCCACGCTCACCGAACGCGGATTTCTCGAAATCGACGCGCAAGGCGACATTCTCGCCGGAAAGGGCAAACCCTCTGCGGAAACCGCGCTGCATCTCACCGTGGCCAGAATGCGGGAAACCGCAGGCTGCATCCTGCACACGCATTCCGTCTGGAACACTCTGCTTTCCGAACAGTACGCCGGGCAAGGCGGCTTTGCCGTCTCCGGCTACGAAATGCTGAAGGGACTCGAGGGAGTGCGTTCTCACAAACATCGCGAGTGGCTTCCCATCTTCGCAAACGACCAGGACCTGCCCGCGCTGGCTCGCAAGGTCGCGGTGGAGCTCGAGCATGACACTGCCGCTCATGGATTCCTCATTGCCGGCCACGGGTTATATACTTGGGGAGAAGACTTGGCTCAGGCGCGCCGCCACGTCGAAATCCTCGAGTTTCTGTTTGAAGTGGTGGGCAGGCGCGAATTCGGCTCTCGCAAGCTGCCAGTCACGGAAGGTACCTGATGGCCACCGTCCACATTCCCGACGAACAAAGAACCCTTACTGAGGGCGCGGAAATCCGCGACTATCTGGCCGCTATCGGCATCGCCTACGAACAGTGGAAGCCCTCTCAGCAGCTTTCCGAAGGGGCCTCCGCCCAAGCAGTGCTCGCCGCCTACGCTCCGGAAATAGAACGCCTGAAGTCCGCTGGCGGCTACGTTACCGCTGACGTGATCGACGTTTCGCCCGCCACACCGGGGCTGGACGCCATGCTCAGCCGCTTCAATACCGAACACTGGCACGATGAGGACGAAGTGCGTTTCATCATCGAGGGCCGCGGCCTGTTTCACATCCATCCTCGCGAAGGGAGCATCGTTTCCATCACCGTCGAAGCCGGCGACCTGCTGCGCGTTCCGCGCGGCACCTGGCACTGGTTCGACCTCTGCCAGGAGAAGCGCATTCGCGCCATCCGGCTCTTTCAGGACACCGCCGGCTGGACTCCGCGCTACACGGAAAGCGGCGCCGACCGCCACTATGACCCGGTCTGCTTCGGCCCCTCCTACCTCCCTGCCCGCTTCTGACGAGGCGCTCTTGGCCGGCGCCGCCGCACTTGCAATCCGTGCCCTGCTCCTCGACATCGAAGGCACCACCACGCCTGTCGACTTCGTTTTGAAAACGCTGTTCCCCTTCGCCGCCGCTCGCGTCGAACAGTTCCTGCGGGAACATTCCGAGAGTCCGGAAACCAAAGAGATCATCGCCGACCTCCGGCAAACGTGGAGTGGCGCCGCAGCCGCCGGTGCTCCGGTGTGGATGGAAACGACGCCCGATGAAAAGCTTTCCTCCGCCGCCGCCTACGTCCGTTGGCTTATCGCGCGCGACAGCAAGATCAGCCCGCTCAAAGCTCTGCAGGGGAAAATCTGGGAGGCTGGCTTTCGCGAAGGCCAGCTGCAAGGCGAGGTGTATCCCGATGTGGGCCCCGCCTTCGCCCGCTGGCGCGCGCAAGGCCGCCGCATCGCCATTTTTTCATCGGGCAGCGTGCTCGCGCAGCGGCTGCTGTTCGCCCACTCCACGGCCGGCGATCTCTCCGCCTCGCTCGACGCCTATTTCGACACCACCACCGGCCCCAAACGCGAAGCGGCGAGCTACCAAAAAATCGCCACCGCCCTCGCACTCGAGCCTCGGGAGATCCTCTTTGTGTCCGACGTCGCAGCGGAACTCGATGCGGCGGCCGCCGCGCGCATGCACACCGCGCTCTCGCTTCGCCCCGGAACGCCGCTGCCGGAAAGGCCAGCCCACGGCGCAATCGACAGCTTCGAGCAGCTTTTCCCACCTGCGGCCGGACGCTGACGGACTCCTTCTTGTCTCGGTCTGCTAACGGCGCTACTGTCGTTCTGCTATGCAGCCGCAAGTCGCGATCGTCACCGGCACCAGCAGCGGCTTCGGCCGCCTCATCTCCCTAACCCTGGCCCGCGAAGGGTTCCTGGTCTTCGCGACCATGCGTGAACTCCACGGCCGCAACGCTCCGGCCGCTCGCGACCTGCTGCGCCTGGCGGCAGGCTCTCAGGGAGAGCTTCGCGTCCTCGAACTCGACGTCACCAGTGACCGTTCGGTCAGCCACGGCGTAGCCGAGGTCCTTCGCCAGGCGGGCCGCATCGACGTGCTCGTCAACAACGCCGGCTTCGGCTACGGCGGCATTACCGAAACTTTCACCATTGCCCAGATGCAAAAGATTTTCGACACCAACGTCTTCGGCGTCATGCGCACCATCCGCGCCGTTCTTCCGCAAATGCATCAGCAAAGAAGCGGCCTGCTGATCCAGATCAGCAGCGGCGCCGGGCGTGTGGTCCTCCCCGGCATGGGGCTCTATTGCGCCAGCAAGTTCGCGCTCGAAGCGCTGACCGAGGCCTTCCACTACGATCTGGCCCCGAGTGGCATCGGCTCGATCAGCATTGCCCCCGGAGCCTATCCGACCGGCATCGCCGAAAAAATCGGCGCTGGGGATGACCCGGAACGCATCGCCCCCTACGGCGCGGTGCGCGAGGTGCCTGATCGCCTCCTGAAGCAGATCGCGGCCTCGCAAGCCGACCCTCAGGAAATCGCCGACAAAGTTCTGGAGGTAGTGCGCACCCCCGCCCGAGAGCGCGCCTTGCGCTACCGGCTCGGCAGCGGAGCGGCTGGCGTCGAGACCATCAACGAGGTCTGCCATGAGATTCAGCAAAAAGTCTTGGCTGCTTTCGGCGTTGCCGAAGAAACCCGGTTCCCAGGCAGCCCTCTACCCGCGCCATGAACGCTAAGGACAAGAAGGTCAGCTATGCATCGGGATGTGCATCTGATGTTGGTGTCGGGGGCCCGGCGCAGATTGCCGCTAGCAGTTCTAGGACCTGCCGCGGAGCGAAGATCGCCCCCGCGCGTAGTTTGCTGGAATTCATTTCTCCATTTCAGTTAGAATCCTTTCGTCGTCCATCCAACTCGGGAATTTTGGAGAGGTTTTCCTAACGGGAGGTCGCGCTATACTCGGCCGGTGGCGTTCGAGCTCGTTCGGTGCACCATGCCCATTCTTGATTTTCTGTCCCCTTTCTCGCGGAGACCGCGTGTGAGCACTATTCCAACCGCAGAGACCACATTCGGATACGCGGGCCCGGAATGCCGGCGCAGCACGCGCATCGAGCGTCCCGTGCCGTTGCTGATCACCGGGCACGACGGACTCGGCCAGGAGTTCCTCGAGCGCACTTCCGCCGTCAGCCTGAACCTCCATGGCTGCCGCTATCCTTCGCGCCACGACTGCCACGTGGGATCGTGGATCACCCTGCAGATCGGCGATTCGGGCGTGGGCGAAGTGGTCACGACGGTTCGCGCGCAAGTGCGTTCGGTGCAAGTCCCGCGCAATCCCCGCGACCTGTATCACGTGGGCGTGCAACTCGAAAAGCCGGCAAACGTGTGGAGGATTCACGCGCCGCCGCTCGATTGGCAGCCCGACGCAGAGCGCCTGGCCGGCGAACTGCCGCCATCGAAGGAACAGACCGCGGCGGCGACCGGTCCCGGCCGCGCGCCGACTCCCGAAGATATGCCGGCGCAGCCCGCGACTGCCGCGGCAGCGCCGAACGGCGCAACAACGGCCGACAAGAGGTTCCTGACCGAAGCGCTCGCGTTGGCGCCGACCGTGGCGGCTTCGCCGGCAGCGGCGGCAACCTCGGCCGCGCCGGCGGTCACACCCGCCGAGACTCCTGAAGTCGCGGCAGCTTATGCGCGACCGAACCGCGTGGCGATTACGCCGGAGCGCCTGCTGGCGGCGCTGCAGCCCAAAATTGAAAAAGCGGCGGAAACGGCCGTCCTGGCTGCGATATCGAAGCACCTCTCTCCGGCGGTGCATGCCGCGGTCAGCACCCTGGACGCAGCGCGCGACGCATCGGCGCAGCAAGTCGCGGACTCTTTTGCGCAACAGCGCAACGCCGTGGTGCACAGCTCGCGCGAAGAACTGCTGGCGCGGCTCGAAGACCGCCTGGACGAAGTGCGCAGCCGCTGGGACGCGCAGCTCGACGGCTACCGGGTGCGCGCCGAGGAGATCGTGCAGCGCATCGACCGGCAGGCGGGAGTGGCGCAGAAAAATCTGGGAGACGCCCGGGAGATTTCTGAACGCACCGTGCGCGATGTGCAGCATCGCATCTCGACCATGGCCAGCTCGGCCCTGGCGGAAGCGCTGCGGGAGTTCGATCAGGGAATTAAGCAAGCGGCGCACCTGCGGCTGACCAATGTGCTCGAGGAGGTGCAGTCGCTGACGCGCGAGGCTACCGCTTACCTTGAATCGAATGTGGCCGAAGCGCGAGCTACCGTCCAGACGTCCGCAACCGAAGCGTTGAACGAGTTCCGGCGGCAGGCGGAGATCCACGCCACGGTGACCGCGACCGATACCACGCAGCGGCTCACTTCGGCCCTGGCGGCGCTCGATGCCGAGCACCGCGCGGCTTGCGATGCGCGGCGCAATACGATACAGGAAGATATCCGGCGGTCGGGCGAGCAGGTGACCGAGCAGTTCCGGCAGGGGCTGCGGGCGTTCTTCTACTCCTGCCTGGTGGCGGCGGTGGGCGCCGTCGAGCAGCATTCGCAGGTAACCCGCGACGGCATGCACTTTGACCCCAACAACTTCCTGCCCCCGGAAAAGTGAAGCTCGGGCTTAGCGGTCCCGACTCCCCCGCGCTCGTTCGGCCGAAAGCTCGTCCTTGAAGACGATGCCGGACTTCATTACGAATTTGACGCGCTGCAGCTCCCCGATATCCTTAATGGGGTCGCCGGAAACGGCCACCAGATCGGCCCACTTGCCGGGTTCGACGGTACCGAGCTTGTCCGACCAGCCCAGCACTTCTGCAGCACGGCTGGTTCCCGACTGAATGGCTTCCATCGGGGTCATGCCGTAGTCGGCGTAATACTGAAACTCGCGGGCTTGGTTGACGTCACGCCAGTCCGAACCGCCGACGTCGGTGCCGAGGGCGATCTTTACCCCGCGCTTGTGCGCTTTCCCGAATGCGACCTTTTCAAGGTCCACCATCTTTTCCCAGTTGCCGCCGCGCCCCGGCGCAACGTAAGCGCCGACTAAGACCGTGGGGATCCAAACCGTTCCCCTTTTCACCATTTCGTCCATCAGGGCGTCGGTAAGGCCGTCGCCGTGTTCGATGGTGTCGACACCGGCGCTGAGGGCCGCGGCGATGCCATCGCTGCCGATGGCGTGCGCGGCGACTTTGTGACCGAGGCGATGCGCTTCGTCCACGATCGCTTTGGCTTCTTCGTCGGTGAAGTTGACCATGCTGTGCAGAACGCCGTCGGAATCGAAGTGATAGCGGCGATCGGAGTAGTACTTGATCCAGTCGGCGCCGTAACTGATTTGCTCGCGCACGGCTTTGCGCACTCCATCCACGCCGTCGGCATACTGCACACCTTGCGGGATGGTGATCTCCCAAGAGTAGCCGAACGGACCGTACATGCCCGTGGGCGTCAAGGCGCGCGTAGCGACCTGCATGCGCGGGCCGGGAACTTCGCCGTTGTTGATGGCGTTTTTGACGTCGACGTCAGCGTACATGGCTCCTTCGGTCTCCAGGTCGCGGATGGCGGTGAAGCCGTGGTCGAGCGCGATGCGCGCATTGCGGGCGGCGAGAATGGCGCGGTAGGGAATGGACTCCTTGAGCAGCTGCTTGTCGTAGTCCTCGGCGGTGATGTCTCCGTTGAGCAGGACGTGCGTGTGCAGGTCGATGAAGCCGGGCAGGACCGTGGACTTCGAAAGGTCGATGGTTTCACTGCCAACGGGAGCAGCGCCGCCTGGAGTGACCGCGACGATCTTGTCGCCTGCGATCAGGATCAGGACGTTGTCGAGAGCCTTTTCTCCCTTGCCGTCGATGAGGTGGCCGGCACGGATGGCGATCGGCTTGGGCGCAGCTGCGGGTTTCGCTCCCTGATCTTGCGCTGGCGCAGGCGTGAGACCAAAGGCAAAGGCCGCGAGCACCAGAACCACTCTTCTAGCGAGCATTCGATAGCCTCCTAGAGCGGTGCGAAGCTTAACAGTTCAGCCGCAGCGAAGCGAGGGGAGACGGCCGGTCGATCGGACGCTGCCCGCAGCAAGGCGCTTCCCGAAAGGGGGCCGAACCGCCACTCTCCGGACCGTCCGGCGGCTCGCCGGTATCACGGGGGTACTGGCCGATTTACCCCCGCCCGGCTCATCTCTCCGCTGATATAAAAAGGACAGTTTTCGCGTATAGTGGTAGGGACAAGCACGAGCCACGGGTTTCCCCCCGTACTCTACCCGAACCGAAAACCGACGGAACCTGCTCGACGTCACTTTTTTTCGAAGAGGAGCATCACTCTATCTATGCCGGCGGCAGACCTCGCTTCGCTTAAAATTCACGATTCTGCCCGCTCGCGCGGCAGCACCGGTAAGTACCTGGGGTACTTCGCGGCGGTGGTGGGGGTGTTGCTGCTGGTCGGCGGGGGGGTGTTCGCTCTGCGGAACCGGGCCCCGCTCGTGGACGTGACGACGGCGCGGCCGGCAGGTGATCCGGCCCAGCAGACTTTGTTGAATGCCAGCGGTTACGTGACGCCCCGTACGCGCGCCACGGTGGCCGCCAAGATTACCGGGCGTGTCACCAGCGTTCACTTCGATGAAGGCGATCACGTAAAAGAAGGACAGCTGCTGGCAACGCTCGACGACTCCGATGCCAGACGCGCTCTGGACTCGGCCGTGGCGGACCGCGACTCGGCAAAGGCCGCGATCGAAGATTACCAGGTGCAGCTGCGTTACGCGGAGATCCAGCTCCATCGCACCGAGGAGCTGAAAGCAGCGAATGTCCAAAGCCAGGATCAGCTGGACAACGCCATAACCGCGGCGGACAGCTTGCGCGCGAAGATTGCGCTAGCCAAGCAGCAGGTGGCGGCTTCGGAAGCGCGGATCCACGAAGCGCAACAGGTGGTGGACAATTGCACGATTCGCGCTCCGTTTTCGGGAATTATCGTGTCCAAGGACGCGCAGGTGGGCGAGATGGTGTCTCCGGTTTCGGCGGGCGGCGGTTTTACTCGCACCGGCATCGCCACCATCGTGGACATGAACTCCAACGAGGTCGAGGTGGACGTCAATGAGGCCTACATCGCGCGCGTGCAACCCGGACAGCGGGTGACCTCGACGCTCGATGCCTATCCCGATTGGCAGATTCCTTCCCATGTGCGAACGGTGATTCCGACCGCGGATAGGCAGAAGGCCACCGTGAAGGTGCGGATTTCCTTCGACAAGCTCGATCCGAGGATTTTGCCGGACATGGGAGTCAAGGTGGCGTTTTACGGCGAAGACAATCCTAAGAAAGACGCACGGAAGGATGCGGAACCGAAACCGACCGCGGTGATTGCAAAGTCGGCGGTGCGCTCGGATGGCGAGAAATCCTATGTGTTTCTGGTGCGTGGCAGCAAGGTGGAGCGGCGCGGGGTTACCCTCGGCCACGATCGCGGCTCGGATGTGGAAGTGCTGGCCGGCGTGAATGCCAGCGACACCCTGGTCCTGCACGGGCCGGAAAGCTTGCGGGACGGCGACTCGGTAAGAATCAATCAATAGGAGAGCGGCGCATGATTCGTGTGGACAATACGGGAAGTTCCTCAGCCCTGATCCAAGTTCGCGGCCTCAACAAGACCTACCGCCGTGGCGGAGAAAACATTCAGGTTCTGCAGGGTCTGAACCTCGATGTCGACAAAGGCGATTTCGTGGCGTTTATGGGACCGAGCGGTTCCGGCAAGACCACCCTGCTCAATTTGCTGGGTGGGCTGGACGTGCCCACGTCGGGGCACATCTCCGTCGCCGGAGATGAGATCACCAGCATGTCTTCGAGCAAGCTGACGCATTGGAGGGCGAGACACGTCGGCTTCATTTTCCAGATGTACAACCTGATTCCGGTGCTGACCGCGTTTCAGAACGTGGAGCTGCCGCTGTTGCTGACCAAGCTGTCGAAATCGCAGCGCAAGCAGCACGTGGAGACGGCGCTCTCGATCGTCGGGCTGGCCGACCGCATGCATCACTATCCGCGGCAGCTTTCCGGCGGACAGGAGCAGCGCGTGACCATCGCGCGCGCCATCGTGTCGGATCCCACCTTTCTGCTGTGCGACGAGCCGACCGGCGATCTCGACCGCAAGAGCGCCACGGAAATCATGGCGCTCATTGAAGAACTGGTCGGGAAGCATGGCAAGACGGTGCTGATGGTGACGCACGATCCGGTGGTCGCCGACCGGGCGCAAACTACGCTGCACCTCGAAAAGGGCGCCCTCATCGAAGGGGGCAAGCTCAGCCAGCAGGACGTCATGGCGGGAGGTGTGGCATGAAATTCGGCAGGCTGATTCTGGCTAACCTGCTCCGCAAAAAGGTGCGTTTGGCGCTGACCATCGGGTCGTTTGCGGTGGCACTGTTCCTGTTTGCGTTCCTGGCGGTGGTTAAAGACGCGTTCGGGCGGGGCGCCAACGTGGCCGGAGCGGACCGCCTGATCGTGATCAACAAGACCTCCATCATCAATCCGATTCCGCTGTCCTATCGTGACAAGATTCTGCGCATCCCGGGGGTGAAGAGCATTACCCACAACAACTGGTTTGGCGGTGTCTATCAGGACGAAAAGAACTTCTTTCCGCAGTTCGTGATTGACCCGGAGAACCAGCGCGCGGTGGTACATGAGTTGAAGGTTCCCGAAGATCAGTGGAACGCTTTTTTGAAGGATCGACAAGGGGCCATCGTCGGCGCACGCACGGCAGAACGCTTCCACTGGAAGATCGGTGACCGCATCCCCATCAAGACCACCTTTTTCGGCGACACGTCTTGGGAATTCAACCTGGACGGGATCTATCACGGTGAGAAGCCGCAAGACGACGAAACGCAGTTTTGGCTGCAGTGGGACTACTACGAGGAAAAGGTCCCGCAATCATACAAAGGCAATATCGGCTGGTACGTTCTGCGCCTCGACAGCCCGGACCAGGCGGTGAGGGTGGCCAAAGCCATCGACAGCGAGTTCGCCAACTCGCCCTATGAGACCAGAACCGAGACAGAGTCCGCGTTCGCGGCCAACTGGGTAAAGCAGTTTGGCAATATTCAGTTTCTGATTCTGACAATCGGAGCCGTGGTGTTCTTTACGCTCCTTTTGGTCACCGGAAATACCATGGCCATTTCGGTGCGCGAGCGCACTTCGGAACTCGCGGTGTTCAAAGCGATCGGCTTTTCCGACCGCTCCATACTGTTTTTTGTCCTGGCAGAATCCCTGGCCATCGCACTCCTCGGCGGGTTGCTGGGGCTGGCCGTGGCTTTGGCTTTCGTGCCGGTGGTGGCCAGAATGCTGAACGGCATGTTGCCGGTACTGATCCTCTCGCCGGCAATCCTCGGGGCAGGTTTGCTGGTGGCCGTGATTGTAGGCTTGGTCAGCGGTCTTCTGCCTGGCCTCGGCGCCATGCGTCTGCGCGTGGTCAACGCGCTTCGGAGGGTGTGAAGTGGCAATTCCGCTCATTTACAACGTGCGAAGCGTCCGGGCACGCTGGACGTCTACGATTGTGGCCGTGCTCGGCATCGCCGGCACTGTCGGCGTGTTCGTGGCCATGCTGTCGCTGGCGCGGGGGTTCCGGGCAACACTGGTGGCTTCCGGCTCCCGCGACAATGTCCTCATTATGCGCGCCGGCTCGACCTCGGAGATGATGGGCGGTGTTACGCTCGATTCCATCAAGGTAATTGCCGATGCTCCGGGCATCGCGCGCGACGCCAACGGCCCTCTGATGACCCAGGATGTGGTCGGCGTTATACCGGTTCCGTTGATCAGTACCGGAACCGACGCGAATGTGCAGGTGCGCGGCGTTTCTCCGAATGTGCTCGAGATCCGCAGGTTCGCGAAAATCGTCGAGGGCAGGATGTTTGCCTCGGGCGTGTCGGAGCTGATCGTGGGCAAGAATGCCTCGCGGACCTATCGCGGTCTGACGCTCGGAAACAAGGTGAATTTCGCGGGAGGACAGTGGACGGTGGTCGGCATCTTTGACGCCGGCGGATCGGCGTTTGATTCCGAAGTATGGTGCGACGCCCATATACTCGCCGACATTCTCAAGCGGCCCAACAACATCTTTCAGTCGGTGACCGTCCACCTGGAGTCGCCGGATTCCTTCCAGAAACTGAAGGATGCCCTCACCTCAGATCCGCGCCTCGACGTGGACGTGATACGCGAAATCGACTACTACGCCAAGCAGTCCACAACCATGACCACCTTGATTACCGTGCTCGGTGGGTTGGTCGCCGCGATTATGGCCATCGGAGCCGTCTTTGGTGCGCTGAACACGATGTATTCGGCCGTCGCGGAACGCGGCCGGGAAATCGCCACCATGCGTGCGGTTGGCTTTACCGGCGGCTCCGTGGTGGTTTCATTCCTGGTTGAGGCGTTGCTCATTGCCCTGGTCGGCGGGCTGCTCGGTTCGATCGCCGTGCTGCCTTTGAACGGCCTGACCACCAGCACCATGAACTTTCAGACCTTTTCGAATCTGGCCTTCGCGTTCAAGATCACCCCCGAGCTCCTCACCAAAGGCATCGTCTTCGCATTGGTGATGGGACTGATTGGCGGTTTGCTGCCGGCGGTTCGCGCCGCGTCGCAGCCTGTGGCAACGGCCCTGCGATCGCTCTAATCGGCTAGCCTCGGCATATTCCGCTTTCGCCAGGTAAGTAAGGGAATTTTAGAGGAGCTTCGACACTTTGGAGCGTAGTCTACCGCTCGCCAAGAACCCTAGTATTCCGAAATTTTGGCTGTGCGTTGCTTGGCTCAATTGTTCTGACTTGGTAGCCACGGAATTTCTGACGCCCTTTGCAGATCTGGCATGCGGCACGTGAAGCCACCATGTAGCGCGCTGGTGCAGTTGCGCACGCAGCAGTCCCCGACATAGACCTTAACCCGCTGGTCGAGTCCCCCGCAGGCAAGCGCTGGCGCAGGCCTGGTTGGCCAGTATTGCACCTGGCATAATCCGCCCGGAAGTCATTGGCTCGAACCGGTATTGATTCGCCAGTAATCTACTGCCTCCATTTGCTCAACCTTCCCGCCAAAAACACGTGGTAGAAGGCCGCCAAACCAGCCGGCTTATCGCCGTAAATTTCGAAGCGCGTCAGCGAATCTGTCATTGGAGGCACGTCCGACGTTGCACCAAGGGAACCGCAGAGACCTGCGGTTTAGTTGTCGAGGCAAATATCGAGAAAGAAAAGGCTTCTGCAAGGGAACCGTTGCTAAGGGAGGAGGCAGGGACGGAAGCAAGAACCGCGGTTTGGAGTTTCCTTAAAATATTGGAGTCGTCCGTCGTCTATCAGCTATGGCAGAAAACAACCG
>Ga0306920_100004912_pt1 | contig 17187 bp, 7 predicted proteins | sample flu12Cox44000170_FD_204666 | JGI IMG/M metagenome (GOLD analysis project Ga0306920, IMG submission 204666) | Lab enrichment of tropical soil microbial communities from Luquillo Experimental Forest, Puerto Rico - flux4day.12C.oxic.44.000.170 (v2)... | ecosystem: Environmental > Terrestrial >... | reverse complement strand
CAACGACCCGGGCAAATTGATGGGAACCCAGCCCGTGGTCGCCCTGAGTCGGTGACGCAGTCAAAGTAATCGACTGCAGCGGACCGGGGTCCAACACGGTCATCATCCGCAACCCGAAGATCCCTCCGGCCGTGGCTCCGGCGTGGGCCTGGAAGCGGACAGTGACGCTGGTTTGATTCGTCGTCAGGTTCACTGGAATCGGGTAGAACACGTCAAAGAAGACGCCCGGGTTGTTGTTGGTCAACGTTTGCGTGGCGATGAGCTGGCCATTGATGAGGATGTCAAAAACGCGGTTCCCGGAGTCGCTGCCCCAATAGGTCACGTCCAGTGTCATGGGCTGATTCCTTAAAGTTTGAAGCACGTAACTGAACCAGCCGCCGCTGCGGGCGTCGCGCCAGTTGCGCCCGTTGAAGCTGCCGCTATAGCTGTTTAAACTCTGCAGTCCATGCGCGCTCTCCGAAGAGGAATCGCCAATGCTGACGTAATCGACCTGGCGCGCATCCGTCGCCACCTGGTTACTGACCCATTGTTGCCACGCCGTCGCGGTCATCAGTTTCCAATAAACGGTGTAACGTTGGTGATGCGTCTCATAGAACGGGATCAGCGTGACATTATATGGCTGGGCAATATTGGTGGGCAGGAAAGTCAACGGCAGACCTGCCACCGGCAGTGTGTTCGTGACCAGTCCGTTAGTGTCGCACACCATCACCGGCACGAGCGGGTCCGCGACGCTGAGCAAGTCACCCTGGCCGACAGCGAAATCGCTAGCTGGCATCTGGTACTGGCCGAGCGCGCCAGCCAGCAGCACAGGCCCATAAAACAGCGCGACCGTGTTCGGGTCGGTGCCATCCGGCAAGGCTTCGGTTCGCAGACTCATTGGGATCTGGACTCGCACCTGGTCACCGCTCTGCCAGGTCCGGTTCAAGCTGATATAAGTACTGGGTGTTCCTGTGTAGGTGGTCGTGGATCCGTTGACGGTGACCGACATGCCCGATTGCGCCCAGACCGGGTAGCGGATTTTCAACGTGAAGTTGACCGGGTTGGTACAGGTGAACGTCAGCAGGGTGGTGTTGGTTTGCGGGAAGGTCGTGTCCTGCTGAAGAACCAGGCCCATTTGCGGCCACGTCAATTGCGAAGCCACAAACAGGTTTACGTAAAGCGAACCGGCATCGTGGAAATAAATCGTGTCGCCGTATTTGGAATGGTTCTCCAAACCGGTGCCGACGCAGCACCAAAAGGAATTTTGTGGAGTCGAGTAAGTTTTGAAATGCCCCGGCTTGAGCGACATCAGGTACGTCATCATCGCCTGGGTCGGTTCCTGCGAGGCAAGGACGTGGTTGAACAGGCCGCGCTCATAGTAATCGATGAGATGCGGGTCGGGGTTCATCGAGAACAGATACCGCGTGAGCTTAAGCAGGTTGTAGATGTTGCAGGTTTCGGCCGTCGCGGGTGACAGATGCTGCGGAAAGGTGTTGGTCGGGAAGAAATACTCATTATCGCCGGGCGTGCCGAAAGCCCACGAGCGATACTGGGTGACGCGTTGCCAGAAGAAGTTGGCGATGGTCAGGTAGGAGGAGACGCCCGTCATCTGATATTCACGCGCAGCGCCGATGATTTTGGGGATTTGGGTATTGACGTGCAGCGGGTCCAATTGATCGGACTGCGCGGCCAGCGGATTGAGGACGGCCTGGTGATCGAACTGGCGCGCCGTTTGCAGGTAATTAGTATTGCCAGTCGCGGCATAGATGCTTGCCAGCACCTCGCTCATCCCGCCGAACTCGGTGTTGAGCATGGTTTGAATCTGGGCCGTCGTGAGTGGGTCGAGTCGCGCCTTCACCCAGTCGGCTTCGTTGCTGACCACTTGCAGCGCCTGGGTGTTGCCGGCCACCTGGTAGGCGTCGAGCAGGCCGGCCATGATTTTGTGGATGGTGTACCACGGCGCCCACACAGGCTGGTTCGAGACGACCAGGTCGATGTACGATTCTGGAAACGCCGAGAGGTAATTGGTCCGGAAACCGTTGGCAGGTGCGGCGGCCTGGCACCGGGCCAGCTCGCTCACCGTGTAATCAATGCGTGTCTTGAGCTGCGCGTCGCCGGTACTGCCGTACATGAGCGACATCGCCGAGAGATAATGTCCGACAATGTGCCCGCGCAACTGAACGCCGGGTGCTTCCCAGCCGCCGTAAGGCGCGGCATTGCTGGTGGCCAGACCATAGTTGACGCGGAAGTTGTAGAGCAGGCGGTCCGGGTCGAGCGACAGAAGGTAAGCCTTGTCCCGCAACATCGCGTCCCGAAATGGGCCATCGAGCAATTGCACCTGGCTCAGTTGAAAAGGCAGGGCTTGCAGCGGGACCACGGGCGGAACTACGTCCGTGGGACTGGAAATTTGCTGAGCGGGAATATTCGCGGCCCAAATCCCCGTGATGGCCACGAGCGCGGCGGACATACGTAAAGCCGCATTCATTGAGGATATTAGCTTAACATCAAAGCAGGATGACGTGTCAATAATTGACCGTCTGCCGATCTTGACCCCATTTTGGTGGGCGTCATCGACCACCTCTTTGACGATGTCGCGCTTTGAAAGGGCTTTCCATATAGGTCAGGTCGCAATCCTCCACTTGGCCTTGCCTGCAATGGAATCCACCGATTCCGCTCGACGACTCGCGCTATAATCAGCCCCCGCTCGAATCGCTTGCGTACAAAGAATAGACGCTCACGGGTGACCCCGTTCGTTAGAGCGAACCCGACAAACGCGCGTTGGTAACTGTTGTGTACCACTCGTCTAGTGGCTGAGCCGATAGAACATATTGACGGCAGGCGCCGGCGTTATGACTACCTGGATTTGCTGATTTACGATTACGGGAGCATTGGTTACCTGACTCCAGGTACCCATCGTCAGGTCCGAGCTTTGTAAAAGCACGAGGTCCGTTGCCCAGGACGGCCACGAAAGGACGAGATCGGCTCCGGACAACGCGATGTTCAAAGTTGGCGCTGGCACCGTCAGCCGGAAGATGGTGCCGGCGTTGTAAGCGCCGCCGTTGATCGTTGTGCCATAGTAACTTCCATCGGGGCCCTGGACGAGGCCAGCCCTGGGGAAGCCGCCGTTGAAGCCATCGAAATGGACCAAGGTAGTGAGCAGCCCACTGGGGCCCATGCGGAAGATAGTTCCCTGGTTGTAGGTGCCGCCAAGACTGGTCGCGCCATAGAAATAGCCGTCACGGCCTTCGAGAAGTGGGCTTCGCGGGAAAAGGCCATCAGTCAGACCGTGAAACGCGTGAACAATAGTTAGCAGACCATTGGTTGTGACTCTAAAAATCGTGCCGGCCTCATCCGGGCCACCCAGTGCCGTGGAACCATAAAGGCTTCCATCCTTGTGCAGCACCAGTTTGCTGCGCGGACCCCAGCCATTGGTCACATGGAAATTGAGCAGCGTGGTTAAGCTGCCGCCCAGAGTCATTTGATAAATTGTCCCTGTGTTTAGCTCCGCACCACCTCGCGCTGTGATGCCGTAGAACTTGCTATCAGGACCCTGGGTGGGTGGCGCCGCAACGCCAGCGCCGTCACTGCCGTTAAAGCTGTGAAGGGTAGTGAAGGCGCCCCCCGCAGCCATCCTGAAGAGCGTTCCGCCGCCATTGAGACCCCCGCTGCCAGTGCCCCCATAAAAATTGCCATCGCTGGCTTGGGTGAGTGGTGCCGCGGGACGGCCGCCCTCACTCCCGGGGGAGAACTGGTGGAGGACGGTGAAGGGTCCATTTAGAGAAAGCCTGAAAATGGTGCCAGCCGAATTTAGGCCGCCGAAGCAGGTCGTGCCATAAAGGTTGCCATCGATAGCCTGGATCAAAGGCGCCTTGGGGTTAGCGCCATCGCCGCCTGTGAAAGAGCGTAGTGTAGTCAGTATTCCGTTGGTGGTGATGCGGAAAATCGTGCCGTTGCCGCTACTGCCGGCAGAAATGGCGGTGCCGTAGAGAACGCCGTTGGTAGCCAGGACCAGCCCGTTCGGGTTTGCACCGTCGCTGCCGCCCGTAAAAGAATAGAGCGTCGTGATTGCGACTCCTGGCTCCGTGACTGAAATGACGGTCAGCACGGCTCCAGTGCTGGTGATTGAGCCCAAGGCGTTGCTGACGATTACAGAGTAGGCTCCAGCGTCGGCTTGGGTAACGTTCCGCAAAGTCAGGACATTGCTCGTGCCGCCGCTGGTCACGTTGGTGCCATGGCTCTGCCACTGGTAGAACAATGGCTGCGTGCCAACCGCGCCCACTGCGAAGGCGGCGGTAGCTCCCGGCAACACCGCCTGATTGGCAGGTGGCTGAATAATGGTCGGTGACGAGGGGATTGTCAGGAGCTCACAAGCGTAACCACCCACGCCCACCTGATTGAAAGCGAATACGCGATAGCTCCCCGCATCGGCCGCGGACACGTTACTGATAATCAGCGTGCTGGTAGTGGAGCCGCTGATACGCCCATCATCGGTCAACGGAGGGCCAAACCGATCCCAAAAATAATTCACCAGCCCGTTGGTGGCGGTCACTATCGTAAAAATGGCAGTTCCGCCATCCGGCACGGTCTGGTTGGTCGGCCCGGAGATAACGACCGGAGATCCGATGACGGCCAGCGTGAAAAGACGGGTTTGCACCGAACCATCAATGAGATTTGTGAACCATAGGGTGGTAGGATAGCTGCCCACGGGGAGGCTGCCTGCTTGTGTGTTGACGCTCAGCGTGACAGTCGCCGCTGGAGTGCCGGGCGTAAGAGTGCCGTTGGTGGCCGAGGCATCAAGCCAGGAGGCGTTGTATCCGAGCGTCCAGTCCACTGTGACCGCCGACACGTTCGTCAGGGAATAGTCCTGCGTTGTTGGGTCAAACGGACCGCCGGCTATCCCGCTGCTAATGACGTTGGTTCCCGGCACAATCTGGAGCAGTTGTGGCAAGGCCAGCGCGTAAAGCAGGTTGCTCCCGGCGGGTGTGCCCCAACCGGTGCACAGGTCGTAGCCGGCCACAGCCGGGAAGCCGGTGTGATCGACCCTGTTACTGGTATCGCCGGTGGTTATATCACGAAAGCATGCAGAGTAATTCGCGCTTCTGCCGAGCGCGTAAACGGCTGGATTGATGAAACCGACAGGCGGACGGCCATGGGCTGCTGCGAGTTGATTAGCTAGCGCCACCAATCCGGCCCACAACGGCGCGGAGGCGCTGGTGCCTCCTAGAGTGTAAGAGTAGCCATCATCGGCGAATATCCAGATATTATCGGCCACCATCGCGACGTCAGGCACGTTGTGCCAAATTGTCGAAGCGCGGTTGGTAGCTGTGGCGAGACCTTGTTGCCACGCCGGAAGCGCATAGGCGGTGCTGATGCCGCCGCCTGTGGCGATGAATTGGCCGCTGGGGAAATCATATCCGGCATTCCAGGCGACTTCAGAAGCCCAGGCCCCGCCGGACCCACTCATGCTTAGTTGGGTACCGCCAACGGCGGTGATGTAAGGGTCATCGGCGATCCAACCGCCGGCACCCCAATCACCCGATGCCTGCAGGAACGACTGTCCTTGCGCCGCGAACTGCTGGAGGACCTGGTCGAGCGTGGGACCGAACCCCATGGTCCACGAGCAACTGATTTGCCGGGCGGCATTGTCCGTCGCGATGCGGTTCAAATTGTCAAAATCAGAGTTTCCTCCTTCGTAAACGATCACTTCAGACAATCCGGGGGCCATGGCAATCGCCACTTCAATGTCCATCGCAACCTCGGAGTTACCTGCACCAGGGGTCCCAATTGGAGTCAAGGCCACATTGCGCAACGGAACGTTCGGCAGTCCATTGAGTGCCAGGTAATCGGCCACGTCACTTGGGTAATAAGCATCAAATTCGACCAGGGCTACCGATTCGCGCGCCCGTCAAGGCCACGCCTGGCACATAAGCCGCCCGGAAATCGCTTGCCAGGAAAGCTCCGCCCGGCCCGGAGCCGTCCAACTGCAGCGGATTCCGGTTGCCGCTCCATTCCCTCTTGTGTGAGAGCGGACGAGGCACCGAGAAGTTGTCGAGCCCGTGAATGTGCAGTATGGGCACGGCCAGCTCGACTGAGGGCTCTCGATCCGGCGCGTGATAGACGCGGGGCTCCGTCGGATGCTGGTAAAGCTTCAGGCTGACCTGGAACGCCTTTTCGATGTCTTCGACCGTCCCGCTGACATCCAACAGTGTTCGGTTCGGATGTGTCTGCGTCACCACGAAACCGTGAGACTTCGCAAACTCAATGATAGTTGAGTAATCCTCTTTTGTTGGACCAAACTGCTCGGCAAATTGTTCGGGTGTAAGAAAACGGCGGTAATGCGGGCTGGCGGGGTCGTAGAGTTGCTCCAACAGGGTGCGGAGCTCATCCTGATTACGCAAAGGCAACGCGATGGCGAGGTTTAGCGTCCGTGAGGCTGGGACTGGCCCAACGAGTTGTGATTTCGCAGTCACAGGAAGAACATGACCACTCAGCGACTGCGTTTGTGCTGCCCAGGAGGAGGCGGCCAGCAGGAAAAACACGCCTACGCCGCTTCCGAGTACCCTGTGAGTTATGCCTTTTGTATTCATACTTTGCCCTTTCCATTCTGCGACCCCTTCGCCCACCGGTTCGTAAACCCCGTGCAGGATAAGTAGGGATTTAGTTTCTTATTTTGAGTTTTTTTAAGCTTTCATCCCTTACAGAGGCAAATCGACGAAACTATGACAGGAACGGTGAAGTTTTTCTGCTTCGCGCGTGTCAAACACCAGACGATAGGCGTTAGGACGATGAAAGTGCGGCAGGCGTGCAGTTAGACTGAAAGCCCGCGACACGATCTGTGCAAAGCCTACGTCAGGGAAAGAGGTTCAAGGGGCAGTGGGTGCGCGCTCGTTGCCCTCGATGAGGGCTTCGGCCTCGCGCATAAGCACGTGGACAACGACCCAGTCCACCCAGCCATAGAGTATGCCACCAGGGTCAAGTCTCTCCATCCTGGTATCCACGATTTCGAACGCCTTTGCCAAAGTGCCACGGGCTTCGTCAGTTTGCTTCAATTGCTGTTGGGCCATCGCCAGCACGAGTAGAGCCTGCGCATCTCGCTGGAAATCCAGGCCTGACGCAGACAGTGCTTGTTGCATCCAATCCACCGCGCTGCGGAAGCTGCCCTGGCGATACTCAGACAGGCCTTTGGCCAACTGAGACCATGGCATGTCAGGATGGTTTGTGGCCGTGTTCACGGCAGTGTCAGCCATTGTGGCGGCTGTTCCGAGCCCGGTTTCGTCGGAAGGAAGGAGCAAATAATCTCTGGCGATGCAACCCGCGATGCGCGGTTCAGTAGTGTGCTCGAACTGCTCCACGGCTTTGCGGCGAAGCTCGCGGTAGGCCTCGATCTTGCCGCTCTGAACGAGTGCTGCCGCTTGCCAATGCCAGACTTCGTGGTCACCGGGACGAAGTTCAAGCGCCCGGGCAAACTCAACCGTCGCCTTGCCAAAGCGTCCCTGCTGCGCGTGAGCCAGGCCGCTGGCGCGCCGTGCCGCGGCTTCCACTGCGGTTTGTTCAGCCTCCTGGGCGTGTCCCTCGCGCTTTCTCCATTCGAGGACCTTTTCAGCTCCACCGGTTAGTTCGTAGAGGCGCGCCAGCCGCCCAGCGGCTTCCCGCAGCCGCGGCACCGCATTGGTGGGAAGTTGATACTCGCTACGCCTGAACCCTTGGTAGGCGACTAACAGCAGCGGCTCGGCATCAGCGAGTTTCCCTTGAGCCAAAAGGCCGGCGCCAAGGTCGCCCTGAATTCCCGATACCCACCAATCGTCAGTTGATGGCGTGCTCTGGAGTTCGGCCAGGCATGCGCGGTTTATTTCCTCTGCTTGAGCAAACTTTCCCTCGTTGGTTAGCCTGACGGTCAATTTCGCGAGCGCCGCAGCCAGGCTCATGCGCCACTCACTTGGGGTCTCATTGTCAAGTTTCCGTGTCAACGCAAGTTCTTCGCAGCGGCTCGCCACCGCCTCTTCTAATCGGCCTTCCTCTTCAAGCACGCTGGCTAGATTTTCGAGCGACCACGCCACGTTCCACAGATCCGCAAGTTTCTTCGATATCGACAAGGCGTCACGGCAGACTGTTTCGGCTTCGTTGAGCTTTCCCTGTCGTTGCAGAACCGTGGCAAGAGACCCCAATGAAGCGGTTACGGACGCGTGTTCGTTGCCGAATTGTTTTCGCTGGATCTGCAACACTTCGCGTTCAATGACTTCAGCGTCTTCCCACTTGCCCCAGGTCCAGAGCAGCGTCCGCAGGTTGACAAACAGGTTCATCACCTCGGGAGCCTCGTTGCCAGAAAGCCTGATACGCATAGCCAGGGCGTCCCGCAGGTTCATTTCTGCTTCGGGAAGCTTCTCTTGCATCCACAGCGCCAGCACAAGGTTCTCCAGGCAAAGCGCTACTTCATGCCGGTCGCCGGTCGTCAGCTTCTTCCACATAGCCAAACAATCCCGAAGTGTCTCTTCCGCTTCTGCGAACTTCGATCGGCTATACAGCACATAGCCCAGGGTGTTCAGCGATTTGGCGACCTCGGGATGCGGCTCGCCAAGGAGTCGCTTCTGCATCGTCAGTGCCTGGCGAATCAAGTCTTCCGCCTCGCCCAGCCTGTGGTATTGCGGCGCCAGAACCGCCGACAGGTCCATCAATAGTTTCGCCATTTGGGGAGAGTCATTGGTCCCGAAGAGCACTCGGTACATCGGGAGCGCCTCCCGTTTCAACCGCTCGGCTTCGCCAAACTTGCCTGCGGTTGTGAGCACATTCCCCAAGTGAACAATAGCATAGGCGAGATTAATGTTCGGACTCCGCAGGAGTTTTGTGCAAATCGCCACGTCCTCACGACTGTACTTTTCCGCCTCTACAAGACCTTCGCCCTGCATCTCGTTGAGGTGCATCTCGCTTAGGTGCATCAGGGCGTCTCCAATATGTCTAAGGGACATGGCGACGTTCAGATTTTCCTCGCCAAAACGTGCTCGAGCGAGCTGCAGACTCCGGCGAGACACCTCTTCCATTCTTTTGTACAGCCCTAAGTCGTGATATGCCGTCGCCAGGATGAGGCACAGTTCCACCTCCACCTCAGGTTGGTTGGTCAGGTCAAGGCTCATGCTCCGAGCGGTCTCGTCCAAAATGTCCTGCAGCATCCTCGCATCTCGTCCCAGCGCCTTCGACGGTCCTGCCCGTTCCAACATCCGCTTCAATAAATCAATCACCTGTTGACTTTTGGTCGCCGCAGTTTGCGCTCGCTGACGCGCCTCTTTTTCCCGGAACAACAGCAAGGTGGAAACTCCCAGCCCAATGAGCAGCGCGGCGGCAATCGCCGCCGCGGCGGCAAAAGCGAGCCTGTTACGACGAACGATTTTCCCGAACCGGTAGAGTTTGCTCGGTGGACGCGCCATCACTGGCTCGTTCTCCAGATGGCGCTGGATATCTGCCGCCAACCCGTTGGCTGTCTCGTAACGACGTGTGCGATCCTTTTCGAGTGCCTTCATCACTATCCAGTCCAGGTCCCCACGGACGAGTGAGATGAGCTTTGGGGCCTCGGCTCGGCGGTCTTTGGCCACGGTAGTCTGCTCCTCTTTATTCAGGGTTTCCAACCGTGTGGACGGACGCGGTGGTTCCTCCTCGCGGATGATTCGGCGGATTTCATCCAACCCCGCCCCAACGAGCCGTTTGGTCTCGAAAGGCGTTTTGCCGGTCAACAGTTCGTAAAGCAGGATGCCCAAAGAGTAGATGTCGCTGCGGGTGTCCACACCTAACTCGCTCATCTCGGCTTGCTCGGGACTCATGTAGGCGGGCGTGCCCACGAACTGGTGGAATTCAGTGAAAACGGTCTTGTCCGTAAGGAGTTGATCGGTGGTAGCTTTAGCGATGCCGAAGTCAATCACCTTGGGCACCGGAACCCCGTCGCACAAAGTCACCAGAATATTGGATGGCTTGATGTCACGGTGGATGAGGCCCTTCTGATGAGCGTGTTGGATCGCCTGGCAGACTTGCACGAAAAGATCCAGCCGCTGGCGTGTGGAAAGCTGATTCGCGTCGCAATAATTGGTGATTTTGGTGCCGCGCACCAGTTCCATAACGAAGAACGGCCTTCCTGTATCGGTCGCGCCCGCATCGAACACTTTGGCAATGTTCGGATGGTCCATCAGGGCCAACGCCTGGCGCTCGGCTTCAAAGCGGGCCATCACGTTTTTGGTGTCCATCCCCAGCTTGACCACCTTAAGGGCGACTTGCCGGCGGACTGGCTCACCCTGCTGGGCCATGTAAACAAGCCCACAACCACCTTCACCGATTTTTTCAAGAAGCTTGTACCGCCCAACGCGATCGCCGGGTTTTTCGGTCAACGGAATCGAGGCCACGACACTCCCCTGGGGAGCCGCATCTGCGCTAAGGGCCAAGGCGCCTACGCAATTGGGGCAGAGGCCTCCCAGCGTCTGGCCAGCTATCTCGGCCCCGCACTTCGGACATGTTTGCGTTAGTGGCACAGTGGCTCGCTCAGGCGGCAGCGTTCCAATGTTACAGAGGAAATTCGGCGCCCTGATGACGAACAATCTGGCTCGACCTGTTTTCCTTTTATCGAGCGAGAACCGCTAAGAGGTGCCGCATTTCTTCCTGAAGGTCCTCGGGCGTCTCAACGGTATGGGCGATTTCGGCGCGAACCAGCTCCCGGTAACGCTCGCGCAAGCGTTGTACTGCAGCCGCGACTGCGTTCGCGGTCATTCCCAACTGAGTACCCACCGCAACGTAATCCCCAGCCTCACTCCCATCCTGCAGGAAAACACTTAAGGCTTCGAACCGCTCCAGCTTCCCGGAGGCCGCAAACTCCTGTCGCAATTTCTGGAGCGCCTCTTCGAGCAGAGCAGTGGCCCACCGTTTCTCGAAGATACTTTCGGGAGACAGGGCTAAGGCTGCATCAGCCAGGTAGCGGTTTTCCGCATCCTCCTGGCTGAGGGAAGTCGGCACCTGCCCGCCGCCGCGCTTGGCAGCATTAGCTCGGTCACTCGCATCGGCGAGGAAATGGTTCATCGACGCCAGCAAGAAGGAGCGGAATTTCCCCTTCTGGCGCTGCACCCCTTTCAGAAAGTTCCCGGCCAGCAGGCGAGCAAAGAACTCCTGCGTCAGGTCCTGCGCGTCATGGGGAGCTTTGCCCTGCCGCCGAACATAAGCGTAAAGCGGATACCAATAGGTCCGACATAGCCGTTCCAACGCCTCTGCGGCCTGTGGCGAAGCCCCGTCGCGTGCTTCCAAAACCTGGCTCCAATGAGTCGCTGTAAACCGCTCGCTTTGCTCAGCGGGCGTCTCCTTTTCTGACAGGTTAACCGGCATGACGCTTTCTTAATCCGTTCGATAAGGGGATCGCCACGAAACTATCACACTCCCCAGCCCCTGGCTAGCCTTGAGTAAAGGTGAGTGGGGGCACTTAAGTTCCGTACGTCCCCGGTTGGAGATGAGCTTCCGTTGCCAAGTCTGAGCACCAACCTGGGCTCATGGACCGCTTACACCGACCCCGTAAAAAACGGTCCTGTAATCATGAGGTTATTATAACAAGGTAAAAGCTCTAGGCACGATACGGATGCACCCACGGCTTGCGGTATTCGCGTCGCAGGAGCTTTGCGGCGGTAGGATTACCGACAATCTGTTCCTGCTGGGCATCCCACTCAATCCGCGAGCCCGTTTCGTAGGCAATCATCGCGAGTTTGACGGTGGATGTAGAAAGGTAAGCATCTTGCGGCTGGCAGCCGGGTTGCTTGCGGGAGCGCACGGCACTGAGGAACTCGGCCATGTGCAAGCCGCCGGCGTCGGCTTTGACCTCATGCGCCTCGCGCTCTTTGCCTTTGCCGCGCGGAATGCTCACCCAGCGGTCGTCGGTGGCGAAAATCGTTTCCTTCTCGCCATAGAAGAAAATGCCGTTCGAGACTTCCGGCGTGTACTCCTCGGCGCCCCAAATGCGGTGCCGCCAGGTCAGCGGACAGGTGGCAAACTCGAAATGCGCAGTGAGCACGTCCGGGGTGGTGATTTTATCCTTCATCTCATAAAGACCACCGCCTGCAGAGACCGTTTTGGGCATCGCATCACCGAGAATGACGCGCGTCGCGTCGACCAGGTGGATGCCCCAATCCACGAGATGCCCCTGGCCGAATTCCTTCTCCAACCGCCAATTCATGTGTCCTACCTGCGGGCTGTAAGGAATTTTCGGCGCTGGCCCGCACCAGAGCTCCCAGTCGAGCGCCGCGGGCGGCGGCTGGGGCGTTGGGTCTTTCGTCCCGGCAGTGTAGTTAATCGTCGCCTCGACGCAAACGATGCGGCCGGACTCGCCCGACTGAATCCGTTGACGGACCGCCTGAAAAGCCGCGCTCTGCCGCCGTTGAAAACCGATCTGCACGATACGCCCGGCTTTCTGGGCGGCATCGACCATCGCCCGACCTTCGCGGACATCGTAGCTGAGCGGCTTCTCGCAATAGATATCCAGCCGGCGTTCAAGCGCGGCAATGAACTGGAGCGCGTGCCAGTGCGGCTGCGTGGCGATAATTACAGCCTCGAGCCCGGGCATCTTCAACAGTTCCTCGTAAAGCTTGAAGGTCTGCGGCCGTTTCCCGCACCGTTTCTCGACCTCGTCGGCGCTCTTGGTAAGGTGCTCGCTGTCGACATCGCACAGCGCGACAGGTTCGACGCCTCCCACCTTGAGTGCGGCTTTCAAATCCACCATGCCGTACCAACCGCATCCAATGAGGCCGAGCTTGATTTTGCGTTCCGGTTCATCGGCGCCGAGGACGTTTGGAAATTGCGAAAGCACGGCAGCCCCGGCGGTGGTATGCAGAAAGTTGCGGCGGGTGATTGCGTTCATGGTTGGAGCATCGAGGAATTCCTTGAGGGACGCAATGGCATTAAAGCTGAGGGAAGGAATTTGACCGCACAAAACCCGGAGATCAGAAAACCGACCGAAGAGAAGAGAGGAGCGGGGAGAGAGGCAATGGAGAAACGGCGAACCTCGCTACACCGCTCCACGGTACCACGCCTCGCTGCGTGTACTTCACGCATTTCGCGTGTTTCTCACGCATACTTGAAGAAGGCACAATGCCAAATCCTTCTGGAACCATTGAAAGTTCCCTTGGCATAAACTGTGCTTATGTCCGACTGGTCGCAGTGAATCTCTTCCACAATTGCACGCGGCGAGCCATCACCGCGATGTGCTTGCTCGGACTCACCTTGGTGGCAAGGTCCACGCACGGGCAGACGGCGGGCCTGGCCGCGGTCTGGGGTGAAGGCGGCTTGGGCCAAACGGTCGTGCCTTTGGACGCGACCAACCTTGTCGCGATCGCGGCGGGTGCCGACCACAATGTCGCGATCCGGCCCGATGGAACGGTGGTTGCATGGGGCGATGATACCTACGGACAAGCCAGCGTGCCGGCGGGTCTGTCGGGCGTGGTTCAGGCGGCCGGCGGGATTAGCCATAGCCTGGTTTTAAAAACTAACGGCACACTGGTGAGTTGGGGCGACAATACCTACGGGCAGCAGAACATACCGGCTGGACTTTCGAACGTCACGGCTGTTGCCGCCTATTATTACCACAGCCTTGCGCTTCGGATCGGCGGGACCGTGGTGGCCTGGGGCCAGAACGGCTACGGCGAAGGCGTGGTCCCGACAGGCCTATCGAATGTCACATCAATCGCGGCTGGTGGGTATCACAACCTGGCCCTGCGGGCCGATGGAACGGTGTTCGCCTGGGGCCTTAATCGTTATGGACAGACCAATGTTCCACCGGGGCTTTCTAATGTCGTGAGTATTGCCGCGGGGACAAGTCACAGTCTGGCGCTGAGGGCTGACGGAACCATAGTTGCCTGGGGAGCAAATACTTATAATCAGGCGACGCCACCGCCCGGTATTTCCAACGCGATTGCCATCGCGGCGAGCGAACACAGTCTGGCTCTGTTGGCTGATGGTTCCGTGGTCGCCTGGGGTGATAATTCGTACGGGCAATGCGACGTGCCATCCATTCTTTCGAACGCAACGGCTATTGCCGCGGGTGAAGTTCACAGTTTGGCGCTCGTACCGGATGGCCCCATTCGGGTCCTTGCAGTACCGGCCAGCCAGACACTTTTCGTGGGCTCCAACGCGGTCTTTAGTGTGAGCGCCACGGGCGGTCTGCCGCTCACCTACCAGTGGTTTCGCAATGGTCAACCGCTCACCAACTCGGATCGCGTGGGTGGCGCGACTGACGCGCAACTGATTTTAACCAACGTCGTGTTCAGTGACCAGGCAACCTACACGGTCACACTGGCTAACCCGCTGGGGAGGGCGGCTTGCCCGGACGTGAACCTGGTCGTGCTTGGCGCGCCAATCATCAGACAACCGTTGACCAACCTGACAGCCGGGGCTGGCACCGACCTCAGCATGTATATCGATGCAGTGGCCAACCCCCCGCAGGTCTATCAGTGGACGCTCAATGGGACGAACCTGCCGGAAGCAACGAACAACTCGCTGTCGCTGCCCAACGCCCAACCCTCAGACTCGGGAAACTATTCGATCATGGTCTCCAACGCGTACGGGGCGGTGTTCAGCACCTCGCTGGTGACCGTTACCAATGTGGGCCCAAACCTGCGGGGCTTAACATTTTCCGGGGCTGTCGGATCAGACTGGTATAATCAGCTCGCTCCGGTTGGCGGCCGAGTTGTTTTCCAGGCCTACGCCCGCGGTTCGGAGCCGATGGGTTATCAATGGTGGTTCAACGGCGTCCCGAGCGGTAATGGCCCGCAACTTGGTCTGGGACCGGTGAGCTTCAACCAGAGCGGCTACTACGAGGTAGCGATCACAAATGATTTCGGCGTTGCGGTTGGGCCCAAGACTCTGTTGACCATTGTCTCAGTTATGACCTGGACTCCGCCCGGGTACTCCCCGCCGCCGGCGGGGCCACCGCCCGGAGTAACCAATCTAGTAGCGCTCTCAGCCGGCTATGCTCACGTGGTCGGGTTGCGCAGTGATGGGACCGTCTCGGCCTGGTCCGTCGTCCCAGTTCCACCGGCAGTCACCAACGTGCCCGCGGGCCTCTCCAACGTGACGTCGATTTCAGCCTATGACAATTATACGTTCGCTGTGCGTCGTGATGGCACCGTTGTGAGCTGGGGTGGCATGTCGGTGCCTCCAGGACTGGTAGGAGTGACTCAGGCCATCCCAACCTGGCTTGGGGGACTGGCACTGCTCACAAATGGCACCGTGGTCGTTTGGGGCCACGAGCAGCCGCAACCGCCACCAGGTCTCTCAAACGTCGTCGCCATCGCCAGCGGCGATGCCCATCGCATGGCGCTCAAGTCCGACGGCACCGTCGTTGTTTGGGGTGCGGCTTCCAACCTGCCCGGCCTCTCCAATGTCGTTGCCATAGCCGCCGGCAACGGCATTTGCTTGGCGCTTAAAGCCGACGGCACGGTTAGGGGCTGGAATTCGTCGTACGCAACGCCGCCGCGCGGACTCTCGAACGTAGTGGCTATTGCTGCCGGCAGCACGCGCAGCCTCGCCTTGGGTCGCGATGGCACCATCACTGCCTGGGGTTCGCCCTACGATGTAGTGGCCGCACGCCTTTCTAATGTTATCGCCTTGGCCGCCGGCTATGGCCCAAACGCCGCGATCTTTGGCCCGGCCGCGCCCGCTATCCTGCAACAACCACAGCCGCAAACCGTTTGGGCCGGCTCTCAACTCGAACTTCACGTTGTAGCCACCGGCCTGCCGCCGCTGGCTTATCAATGGTACCGCAATGGCGCACCGCTACCCGGCGCTACCGCCGCTGCGTTTACATTGGCTATTCCTTCCCGCCGCGATTCCGGGGTCTATTCAGTCAGCGTCACGAACTTCGCCGGAAGCGTCCTCAGCAGCAACGCCCTCGTTACAGTCCTTGTCCCACAGCGGCTCACGGGCGCCGCCATTCAGCCGGACGGCGCTTTCACTTTCTACGCCGGTGACGCCGATGGCGCCCTGCTCCTGCCTTCTGATCTGGCCGGCTTGATTCCTCAAACCAGCACGAACCTCCGCGACTGGAGCCCGCTTACCAACAGTATCACTCTGAGTAACGGCGTGCTCTTCATTCGCGACGCTGGCGCCTCAAATTATCCCGCGCGATTTTATCGCGTTGTGGAATCCAGACGGTGACGACCTCTGGCGATTAACCCCCTTCTTCCTTTCCTCTTTCTCTGATTTTTGATTTAACCGCATCAGAGAGCGGCGCCAGCTACCCGCAACCGAATTGCGCGAAGCGTCAGTCGGCCAACGACCCACGATTTTGCCTTTGAATTGACCCGTGAGGACAACTGGGGATATCACAGACTGTGATATCCTTGCGGAAAATCAAATTCTCAAAACAGGTCCGCGCATTCACCGAACACCGCGCTCTCACGGCGGCCAATGTCCTGAACAACCCACGCGCTGTCGCCATGAGCGTCTATGTCGTTCGCGCCTTCATCGAAATGCGCGAGGAGCTTGCCGCAAACGCCACTATTCTCAAGCGCCTCGCCGAGATTGATAAGACCCTCCTCACGCACGACTTGGCTCTGCACGACATTTACCAGAAACTGCGCCCTCTTCTGGAGCCCCCGCCTGCTCCTCCGAGGCCTGAGATTGGTTTCCACGTGAAAGAAGACGCTACCCCGTACCGTGCGGGCCACCGCTCAAGGTAGTCGGCTTTCTTTGAATTCTCGCCGTGACTGGAACCGCTCGAATCCACGGCTTCAGAAAACGAAATTGCTCGCTGCTAAAGATGTGACGCACCCCGAAGTGGTTTGTTCCCGAGCCTCTGTTCGACATGGATTTCTTTCGGCCTCCTGGTCCGTTCTCGAAATACATCTATAATAAATTTGGTCCGAAATCGGAGGCCGAAAAAGGGCGTGCCTTTAGCTCCTCTCTTAATTTGTGGCGGTTTGCCTGAAAACCGCCCTCTGTGCACCCCAAACAAATGAACTGGCATCTCAGATGCTTAAGCAGCCAAACCCAAACTCCTCAGCCGAAGAATTTGAAGCGGCGCAGGAATTAAAACCAAAAAACAAAACACAGCACAGGTATGAAACTAAAAGCATCGGTGAAAACTCTGGCCGTCGCTCTGCTCGGAATGGCGCTCGCTACAACTGCGGTTCCAAGCGCATTTGCCTCAGGCGGGCCCGGGAGCGGTGGCGGTGGTGGCGGTGGTGGTGGAGGAGGTGGTGG
>Ga0306920_100004911_pt1 | contig 17187 bp, 20 predicted proteins | sample flu12Cox44000170_FD_204666 | JGI IMG/M metagenome (GOLD analysis project Ga0306920, IMG submission 204666) | Lab enrichment of tropical soil microbial communities from Luquillo Experimental Forest, Puerto Rico - flux4day.12C.oxic.44.000.170 (v2)... | ecosystem: Environmental > Terrestrial >... | reverse complement strand
AGCTAAGCGAAGAGAAAACCCGCCGGAGATTGCAGCGCCTCGACAAGCGCCTCCTCGCTGTTGCTTCACAACTCGAGGGGATCGATACAGAGGAAAAATGAAGAACGATTGGCCAGTTAAGCAGCGGTTAACCGCAATCCTTTTTGCCGCAACGATCCTGGCAGCAAGGAGACTCAGCGAGATAGGTGTCAAGTCATGCCCGGCGCGCGAGTGCGCCATCACTGACGCAATCGAGAATGCCAAGCGCATCCTCGAGAAGATTGAGGAACGCTGGCCGGCAGCTAAAGATGCTAGCTAAAAATACAACAGAGTTTACTTTGCCTGTTCGGTAGCTGGAGGGAACAGAAGCTTTGCTCGAAAACATAGAAGCTGGGCAATCGACTTTTGCTCATCCTTCTCGTTGGGCCATCCGCAGAGATTGACATGGTCCGGAATACCGATCACCGGGTCGTGCTCAATTGTCAGTTTGGCTTCTGAGACAGCTTCCGCATCAAAGTCCGCGCGAGCTTTTGGCGCCTTACCGCGACCTTCTCCAATTGAAAGTCCGATCTTCCAGACTTCGCCTTCGGGCAGCCCATTCCTACCTAATGCGGAAGTCTTGAGGTCTGAATCCGGAAGAAATGCTCCTGGCTTTGGCGCGGTCGGGGCTCTGCTAAAATGCCTTTTGTCAAAAATGAACCGAACCAGATTGGAATACTGTTTAGCTGGCCCCTTGTCGCTCGGAGCATGTTGCTTTCTGAATGCCTCTAAGAATTTCCTGAGGACAGTTTTCAGCCAATTGCTCAACCCCATGAATCCTGCTCTTTTCCCCGAACCAACCCGCATATGCAAGCCTGCTCTGGTTATTGACACTAACCGAAAACATCTTGTTGCCAGACGGAGCGATCCAATCGAACGAAATTTCTCCGTCTGGATCAACGGATACTTCAGGCAGCGGCCCGAACCTTGGAAGGTAATAGGCAAATAACTCTGCGGCACGAATCGTTGCTTCATCAACTCGAGAAGCTTGCTCGGAAGCCGCCTCTTGAATTTCTGGGAGAAGAAGCTGCAGCCTTGGTTCCAGATAATGGCGGAAAGACCGCTTCACACATTCCTGAAGCTCAGTCGCTTCCGCGCTGACACCGACGCTGGTGGTGCTCAGCCCGAGCGTGTCCATTGCGGGGCAAAGTGCAATCATAAGTAAGACTCTATCACCTTTTTTGTAACGGACGAGAAGAAGATGTCGTTCGCGATAATCCTCAGTCTCTCCAGTACGGACCATACTTCGGATGATGTCCCGCCCAAGGAACACAGAGAAAACACGTCTATATCCAGGACAGCAGCACGCTTATCAGCAACCGGCATCTCCAATGCCTGCGTAATGATCGCCGTAGCATTATCTTTCTCAAAGGGGACTTCCACCCGCTGGATGAAGTTATTTACCATCTGGGGCAACGGCCCCGGGATTCGTGGCCCAGCAGTCAAATAGTCATCGTAGTCTGCTCCAAACGGCATTTCGATTCCGTTTATGTACCTGAGGGCAAGTCTGCTGACTCCCACAGGCCCCGATATATCAAGGTATTTGTTCCACTTATCGCGAGCGGCATCTCTAAGCGCGTCCCAATTCGTATAGTTCTTCAAAATGCTGAGCGTCATTCCATTTCGCCGAACTTGTAGGACCTGCGTTCCATCCTTTTTGTCGTAGCGTCGTCCGAGTGGTTGGTCGGCAGTGACCTCAGCGCGTGCAGGCTGGTCTCTGGATATTTCAAACTTGAACTGACCATGTTTCATTGGGTGGACGTATACGAAGCCATCAAAGTCCAGGTTTTCCAGCTTCTCCATCCAAGTTAAGGGAAGCTCATCACGCAATCGAATGTCCACGAGAGCTTCGCGTAAAGGCGGATGGGTCAGTTGTGGGAATGTCATTTCGGGCAAAGAACGCGCTAAGGCGTTTCGGTAAGCTCCAATTGTGGCCTTAGAGCCACAAAATAAGCAACCGCACACTCTTCAAATCCTGGCCGCATCGCTCTGGGTTCCGCCGTGGATTCGCTCTATAGGGCCGTGGGCTTTTCCCGCTTGCGCTCTGGCGTGCGATGGTCTTTCCGCTCGTAGCGGCCCGTATCGTCGGGGTTAATGTGTGGCCGCGGCCCTGAGTCTAGGACGCCTTTGTTTTGATTCATGTCGGCCAAGTCTCCGACACCCGTCTCGATCCGCGGCCCCTTCTGTGATGATGGAAATGGCGGAAATTCGGGGGCTTAGGTGGGAAGATTACCGAGACGGACAACTGCACGTTACGCGTTCGATGTGGCGAACGCTCATAAACGATCCCAAAACGCGGGCCAGTAAAGCGCCTATTCCCATCATCCCCAAACTTGCGGCCATGCTTGCGCCAATGCGGAAAACTTCTGGCCCCATGTTCGCCGGCAAAAAAGGCAAGCCGCTGCAACTCGATAATCTCTATCGGCGCACCATGAAAGACATTCTCGAGGCCAGCAAAATTCCCTGGTATGGATGGCACGCTTTCCGCCGCGGGTTGGCCACTCTGCTCAATGAACGCGGTACGGACGTGAAAACGGTGCAGGGCATCATGCGGCATCGGGAGCCGGCCGTTACGCTCGACCATTACATCCAAACAAGCGAGAAATTGCAGCGGGACGCACTAGGAAAAATCAACGAGTTGTGCACCCCTTGTGCACCTGAGAGGGTAAACTGAAAATGGCTAAGACTTTTTTTTCCAAGAGATTAGATGGAGCCGAGGGCGGGACTTGAACCCGCGACCTGCCGTTAGTCCGCAGAAAACTCGAAACGCTTAACTATCTTTAGTTCCATGCGGTTTCCCGGTTTCGAGTTAGGCAGTTTTAGGCAACATTCGGCGCAGTTGTTGCCTAGCTTGTTGCACGATTAGCATGGCAGGGTTATGGCACAAAGTACGTCACCAAATTTGCGGCGATGTGGCGCACGCCGCTTCGGCAGCGAGTGTGCAACTGGGTGTGAACCGCGTCAGGGACAGATTGGCAGCCCGGCGGTTAGAGCGGCGGACTCATAATGCGCCAGTCACAACCCGCCTCGTTGGGAATCAATAGGTTAGGCCGGGGTAAATAGGCGAAATAGGGGTAAATGGGTCAAAAAGCTGTGGTTTTGGATACAACCGGATACAGCTTGGGTACAGTCCGTGGCCCGGCCACAAACCATCATTCGTCGGTTCGAATCCGACTCGCGCCTCCATCCTCTGCATCTGACTTCGTATGGATACAGACAATTTGCAGGGTTGCGGTATTGAAGCTCAGGATGTCCTGGTTCAGCGTGATAATGGCGAAGGGGCGTTCTCCGCTAGTGTAGAAGTTCCGCTCTTCTGGCGGGGATTTTCAAGGTATAGGGGGTCTATCGTCCGATACCGATTCTCAGTTCGACTCAGTTCCAGTGGTTCAGCCCACCCGGCATTGGCCTGGGGACGTTGTGGCCGGTCAGTTGTTGGTGCTCAACCAATCTGCGCTGGAGCGTTGACAGAGCAACGCGTACGCGCGTCTTGTAATCCTGGTCCTGGTCTCGTTCGTCAAACCAGGCGGCGAGCTGTTGAGGAGTGGCATCTTCTGGGCCTGGTTTTGTTTGCCGTGAGATTTCCACAAGTTCCAGCATTTCCTGATAGATCGCCCTACATTCTTCACAGGAAGGCATGCTCACGGCCAGAGTTTATCACACCCTCAAATCCAGCATGTTGGCTGTGTAATGCTTGCATTCTTTCCTCATACGTTCGCTCCGCTATCTTAGCGGAAGAACGCTCTCTCCATTTCCAACTGAGGCAGGACAAGGAGACTTACGGCTACGTCGAGGAGCTTAAAAAGTGGGAAAGACAGGAAGTCCCCGCTCGTTGCGGTGGAACAGAACTTTAGTTGCATTTGGCTACGATTGGCGTTTTTGCGTGGATTGTGCGACAAGCTTAGGTTGGCGTGGTAGTGATCGCGTTGGGACTTTGCCCTGACGCGGATACAGGTGCAAGGCAGAGCAAGAACAGACGTCGTTGGCGGCCAGCGTCTGCATCAGGACGTTTTCTCCTCGACGAATCGAATCGCGTTGTCAATATCTTGCTGCACACGAGAGTCAAGGATACCCCGGCGCACGTATTTGAGGAGAAACATCGTCACCTTGGGCTGTTTATCTATCTCCACTTCTATAAATTGAGGTTGCGAGAAAGATTGCTGAATTATCGGCAGATATTCTTCCACCTTATTAGGATCGAGCAATTCGGATTCGCTCAGATCCTTTAGCAAGGCGATCGAGACCTTGTCTCCCATTCGAGCCAGATGTGTTTGCACTTTGGCGATGAAGAGTCCTTCGGAGCTAGTTTTCATCGCCACCTGCAGAAGATGAACCGAATACGGGTCGGATTCTTCTGTCTGACTAGGAGACAGGGAAGAAGAAAAAGAAGAACAGGCCATCACCAAAAGAATCAACGTGTGCCGCCACATCAGAACCTCCTTTGCGCGCCAGGACTTGCGGAGTCTGTCAACGGTAGAATGAGACGTCCAGGTTATTCGTAACGTTGAGTGTACCTTCATGCGCCGATATAGCATGCGGCAAAGAAAAAGCGAATCTTGTGGTATACTACTCCTTCGCCCCAAGCCGCACCGGGGCGAACGGTATGGTCCATAAGAGGGGCCGTGAGGACTCGCGGCCAGACACCCCGCGTCGCTCTTGCAACAGCAAGGAGCGAAGTTCGGACCTGATTGTGCCACGGACAACTAAGCTCCCATCCTATTCCTCGCCTTCTTTGTGAAGTTCGCATCTCTCATTTTCTTGGGGAACTGTACCAAGGTTCAGTTGCGTCTTCGCGGTCAACTCCTGGTTGGCCGGAGAAGACCCACAGCGGCTAGAAGCAGCCGCACGGTATTTGCGCCAACACGCAAGCGAGAATAACTCGCTCCCCGCGCCTGGGTGTAAAATGTCCGATGGTAGGTAAGTATATGAAACGCTTTTTGGCCGCGTTCATCCTTCCGCTGCTTGCGCCACTCACTGTCGCTGCCCCGCAAACGGTTCACTCGATGCAAGCGGCCTCCGCGCCGACGTCTCAACGCCTAAAGTGGACTGAAGCCGATAAGAATGCCCTTTTGACGAAAGCCCAACGTGGGGACGTTGGGGCGCAGTCCTGGCTCGGCGCTGCATACGAGCAAGGCTGGTTTGGAAAAGCCGACTTTCATGAGGCGCTGAAATGGTTGCGGAGGGCAGCGAAGCACGGCAACGCTGACGCTCAAAATGAACTGGGCCAAATGTATCAGGATGGCGAAGGTGTCCCACAAAACTACGTCCAAGCGGCTAAGTGGTATCGAATGGCAGCAGAACACGTCCCAGACTTCGGCGGAGCGGGTCAAGGAAGGAACAATTTAGGGCTACTCTATCTAGACGGACTCGGCGTTCCTAAGGACTACGTCCAGGCTTACATGTGGTTCCGACTCACTAATTCTGAAACGAATCTCTCTTATGCCAAAGCGCGTATGACTCCTGCGGAAATCCTCGGAGCTGAGCGAATGGCCGCAGAATGGAAAGCGTCTCACCCTGAGCGGTAAGTCCAGGCGCACCCAAGGCCGCAACCAATCCGAATCTGCGAAGTACCCGATGCCCATCAAAGCGAAGGTGCAGGTAGGGATTTTGATGGACGTGAAGGGATTCGGACGCCCGCCCCCTGCTTGCAAAGCAGGTTGGGAAAAACACTAAATGCTTTTGCTGGTGCACTTACACGGAAAACTGGCGGCATCGTAAACACTCAATACCGCCCTCCTACGCCTTACGGACATGGGTCCTGTTTGCACACTCAACACGGAAATTTGATTCCATAGTACGGAATTGAGGCCACCGTACTATTGGGGTTTCGTGCGGCTCGGGGCTATTTTTGAGTTAACCATCATGGAGGTGAGCTTATGGAGTTCGACTGGACAGCGTACTGGGCAGCAATCCCAGTAACAGCCGATGAACTCGACTCGACAAACGAGAATGAGGACTTCGCTGGAGGGTATGAGGCAGAAGACTATGCTTCTGCCCCGTCAGGGTCCGCATCTTCGCGGAAGTGAAGGTTGAGGAAGTTCAGTCTTAGCGAGTCCCGCCACCTCCGGCTTTCCGCGTCAACAATTCGTGCCTTCCCTCCGCCTGCGAATACGTTCTGTTCTTGATCTTCAACCAATCGGGACGGTCTTCCCGGTACATCCCCATCTTTCGTTTCGCCACGATTCCTTCCAGATCGCAGCGGCAGATTTCGTTGAAGAACTCTTTTCCCCCACCCTCGACGTGCTGCGCGTACAGCAGCCGTGGACAGCGGCTCCGTAAGCGTCAGCCCGAGGCCATGTTGGCAAAGCAGTATTGGTTCGGCAGTGGACGCGGGTTTGGGCGGCGATGTAGAGTAAACAGACCCAATTGCCTGGTAGAAACTTTGGGTTACACGATGAAGCCGAACGAAAGGCAACCGCGACTTGGCCGGGGAACGGCACTGACTAAATGGATATGCGTCGAGACGTTGGTCGCAATCCTCTTTGTCGCAATTTTGGTTGCCGCTTCTCTGGGAGGGGCTTCTACTCCAAAATTCAAGCTTGAAGTTCAATTCCCAAATGGCAGCACAGAAATGCATCTATTGGGCATCGGCCAGCCAGACACGTCGGGCCAGCCCGAAGTTCGAGCTGGGACGGGGCCTCAGGGGCCGTGGTCGGAAGTGCATTATGTTGTGACGGAGTTTGAGGTACTGAGCATCCGCCAGCACTCGGTCGGCCTTCGGTTCAGATTGAAACGCTTCGATCGACTGCTTACTGCGGACCAAGCAATGCACATCCTGGAGACGGATAAGGTGTCTTGGCATACGATCAACTATGTTCCGGGTGAGAGAGTCAGCATTCCGATGGAGAATGGTCAGCCTGTGCTGCTGAGTGGCTCAGTCGTTGATTGAATAGCGCCGAAAGCTCTGATTCTAGAGACGCCAACTCAGCCCGCCTTATTAGACCAAGACCGATAGAGAAGAAAAGGGTTTCACGAAACAAATTTCGCACGATTCTCAGTGCCCGATAAGTCAAAAATTTCCGGCCAAACGGGTACGGCGGTTAAGTGTAATTGAATCAAAGACGCTCTTGCTCATGAGTTCACAGAGCCATGCCTTGCGCTCAACGAGCGGCTTGCGTCTTAGGTCCAGGTCGTTAATCCAATGCAAATCGCGTACAAGATAGCTTGATTAGCCCGTCGTCCGCTCAACAGCCGTTGAACTGGCTGACGCCTTTCCCATCGAGGCAAACGATTTCGCCGTCGATGATCGCGTTCTTCACGGCCAGTTTGCCGAGAGCCGTCCGTAAAGACTCGAACCGCAGGCTCTTGAGATTGCGTGACACCAGGCGGCACTCTCCGGCGTCGATATAGGCCAAAGCCCGAAAGCCGTCATGCTTCAATTCGAAAATGTAATCGGGATTGTCGAAAGGCTCTATAACGAGCCGTAAGCGCATTGGGCGGATTCGCGGAAGATTCACTCACCACTGTACCACTCTCGGTTTAGCGAGTTCGAGTCCCGCCGCCGATTCGGGCGTTACTCCGACGCTGTCGGCCAATGGCACTGTGTGGAGTAGACTAAACTCATGCACGATTTCCTGCCCCTTCTGCTAATTCCTTGATTGTTTTCTCGACGGCATATTCATTTCCGTTGACCCATGCCTTTGCGCCCAACTTCATCTCGGCTACCAATGCCGCCCCAATCGCCCTGTCTTCGTGCTCAGGCAGAGCACACATGGCGCAGTATTCAAAGGTAATAGGATTCGGCAGTTGGTCATGAGGCCGCACGGCACCCCGCACAGTCTGGTCGAACCGGAAACAACGCACGTCTGGTGTGTCGCAGCGGACTTCGGCCCCCGGATAAGAGGTACTCCAATGCTTGAGTACGCCGGACGGAAGGCGTATTTCAAGTTCGTACTTCTCAATTGGGTAATTGGTCTCGTTGACCAGATTTATCTCCAACCTTCGTATCATATGCCTGTCCTCTTGTTGCCCCACGATTCTGGAAGCGAGTCGCAACTCGATACCTGATGGTTTTAAAGATTTCCACTGTTCAAGACGCTTTGGTAGTTCCGCGAGCACTTCCTTCTCATCTGTAAATTCGATGGGATTCAGATGGAGCAAGTCTCTGATGCCCTCGCGCCCAACGGATTTGTGCTTGAATGCAATAATCGGCAGTTGGCGGTTCTCGACGCGCTGTATGTAGGTTGCGATGGCGATTTCCTGCTCAATCCAAACAGAGCCACGAACCAGAGTAGAGCCGCCTGGACGCTTAATTTCGCCTCTGGGATGCAGGACGGTGATAAACGCAACGCAATTTCGTAAAGCGCTAAGAATGTTCGCATCAAGACCATTTAAGTCTTGAACCTCTTCTGCAAAGAACGGTTCCAAGTCTGTCAGCTTCCTGACCATTTCGGAAATCTCTCTGCCTAAACGCCTTTCGGCGTCCGTATATTGGCCGCAGGATATGAAGATGGTTTTGCGAATCATAGTTCAGTATCCGTCTTCACTCCTTGCCCATTGCTTCTCGAAGTTGCCGAACTACTTTTTCAAGACCGTCTTTAGACTGCGCAGCCAAACGCCCGGCCAGAGTTGGCGACCGTTCGGCAACCTCCCCTCGGGTGATGTTGTGCCAGATGGGAAGGATGACCTTGACCCCGCTGATTTCCATGCTTGTGAGACCTTCCAGTTCTTCTTTCGGCCAAGGCTTTGCGAAAAAATGCTTACTGAGAACAACGATGCCAAATCGAGATTTCGATAGACCGTTGTCGATTGCTGCTCGAAGTCCGTCGCCGACCTTCAACGTAGTCTCATCGAACCAAACTTCGAGGCCCGACTGTTCAAGGGCCTTTGCTAAAGGTCTGACGAATTCGTCCTTGTCTTCGCTCGCATGCGAAATGAAAACATCCCATCGTTTGCCGGTTGCGGCTCCGTACGCTCTTTTCTGACTTGCCTCAGCCAACGCATATTTGTCGCGCCTAAGGTCTATTTCGAGGCCCAAGTCAGCCATAATAGAATCCACGCCCTGAACGATTTGTCGTGTTACAGATTCAGCAATCGGCGCGGTGAGTCGCCCATGAGCCGCTGGCGACATTTTGCCTATTGAACCGATGGTGTTGTGCTGTTGTGAATGGCAGAATGCCATCACCTCGGACCTAATCTGTACCAATGCACTTTCATCGAGAGGAATTCCAGCGTCCCTGTAGGCTGTCAATAGACTCTCCATTCTGGCTGTGCCGAGTTGCCGTATTCGGTCAATCATGGCTTCGATGAAACGTGGGTCTGTGTCGTCGGGCCCAAAATCTGGCAGTCTTCCGTCCTTGACTTGTTCCTTTTTCTTTTCGAAACTGGCATCAATCTGCTTGCGGCTTCTTGCCAGAAGTCTGTCAGCATACTCTTTGGCGCGTTCGTCGAGGGGCATAGCGAAATTCACCAAAAGAAGGAACGGAAGATCAAACGAGCATATCACTTTGGCCGACGGTTACGCTTCGCTGTGCTAGACTCTCGCGAGACTCTCGCCAATGAATTCGCGTAAGAGATGGGAGCCGAAAAACGTGACTGGCAAGACGGGAGATGGGCGCGATGCAGATTTGTTCCCTATGATGCCGGAAGCCTCCACGTTCTACATCAACCGTACAATCAGAGGCGTCCCGTACTGTAAGCAGAAATCCCGTGGGAATCAGGAAGGCCCCGAGAAATGGTCTTCGGAAGTTGTCCGTCAGACAAGCGACCTGCCGAGAATTAAGGACGCATGCTTTATGAAAGTGACGTTCCTTCTTCCCCCGGACAAGTATCCACGAGACATGCCGTATGGGCCTGACCTTGATAACCTTTTGAAACGCCTGCTGGATGATCTAAAGCGCACCATCCTTTCCGAAGCCAGAGGCGGGGACTCCTGCATAGTCTCCCTCACGGTGATGAAAACCAAAGTCCGGTCGTATGAGGAATCCGGTGCTCATATCGAAGTTATGCCAGTCAAGGTTTAGCCGAGATTAGCGGTTGGAATGCAAGGACCGGGCCAATTGGGGACTGATGAGCCGTGCTAAAATGGGTCAACTAGCTTGTGAAAAAGAAAAAACGCTCAGAAGTTCCAGACGAAGTTGCCGCAGAAGTTCTTTTCGCATCGGATTTCACGTGTTGCGTTTGCCGCGAGAAGGGAAAAGCAGTCCAGCTGCACCATGTAGATGAGGACCCAAGCAACGGAGCCCCCGAGAACCTTGCTGTCCTCTGCCTTGAATGCCACAACAAGACGCAGGTTAAGGGCGGATTCAGCAAAAACCTCGGTCACGAAGAAGTCACCAAATACCGAAAAGACTGGATAATCCGTGTGCAGACCCGGCGAGACAAAGCTGATGAGCTAGCGGCGCAGGCAATGGCAGGTTTGGGAAAGGTCTCGTCGCATTTGACTCAGAGCAGACCGCTATTCGTGTTTCTCAATTCACTGCCTGATGCTAAAGCCGAGGCAATTCGACGGTCACGACCCGGTTGGGACAGCGGCGTTAATTCCGAAATGATGACAGCTAATTATATGTATGTAGATTTTTTGCGAGGCTTGCTGGTTGCGCTGGCATCGTTTTATCAGAGTAAGCCGTTCGATTCGCCAGACCCCCGTCACTATTTTTCATCCTTAATCGCGTCTCTGTATCATTGGCATCGTGCTGTGCATGAACCAGGGGGCCCCGGTGCGGGGGGCACGACTGTCGGCGTTCTGACGGGTGGTGCGGTTGCTTCGGAGGTGGAAAGAATGGTCTCGGACATGGTCACAGCACTATCAGAACACCTTGTTGGGGAAGACTCTGCGAACTTCAATCTCGAGCGATGGCGGGCTTTGTGGGAATCGGTGCGTTAAATCCCTCTTTTCCGACGAGAGGCAGCAATGGTTACTGGAGCTTATGCCTCGTGCTAATCGCCTAACTTCCAAAACGAAAAGCCAACTTCATTGAACCGATGGATTGTGCCCCGGTCACAGAGCTGGCGGACGGGCCGGAATGGGTCCACGAAATCAAGCTCGATGGCTATCGCGCTATCGCTGTAAAAAGTTGATGGCGGCGTGAATCTGTTCTCGCTGCGGCGTAAATCTTTCAACCATCAGTATCCACACATCATCAAGGCCCTCGCCGAACTCCCCGAAGGCACGGTCGTTGATGGTGAGATCGTCGCCCTCGTTGACTCAGGCCGTTCGCGTAACTACTGCTTCTCGTAAACGATCAGGTTCTTGACGGAACCTTTTCCAGGGGGGCTGGTTTGAGTAATAGTCGTGACCTTGCCGTCCGCGGATATTTCCACTCGTGAAATGAACACTGGCTCGCCGCCTTTTTTAAAAGTGGCTTCGTAGGAACGCGAACTGAGTTTTTTGCTAGAGATTGAGTCTGCGCCGCCGGGTGCCGACCCGTTTATCACGGTTATCGGATAGTCTTTGCCGTCAAATGCTACGGTGAGGGTGTACGAGACGGCGCTTCCGTCGGACGCGACGCCCTCAAAAGTGTATTTGACATTGTCGCCTTGCGCCTCCACAGTTCGCGTCATGCTCTGCGGAGCTGGACCCGGATTGTATTTCGACTTGGCGACATTCAGCTTCCATGTACCGACGGCCTGATTTTGCGCGAGCAGATGCCCTGCAAGCGCAAACAACAGGATTGCGAAAAGAGCGGCTGCAACGCTGCGCTGCATGAGTTCTCTCCTTGTAAGGTGAATCGCTCGAGGAAATCGTTGGCGAGCACCGTAGCTCGCTCTTGCGCCAATGTCAAACAAATTCTCGCAGGCATCGCAGACAGCCACGCAGCAGGCCGCACCTTTGACTTAATCCACCGTTCAATTTCTCGATCAGCACCGTGCGCGTTGTTGGCTCTTCGTAAACCCCCGACCGTGATTGACATCCGGTCCCACACGTCTTCCTCCGTCCAAAAACTTGAATCCAAACGCTGCAGACCACGGATCGCAGCTTCGAACAAGGATTCCGTTTCGACCTTCGCGGCATGCTCGATCCCAAAGCCATCCACATACTTCACGACACACTTCCGCTTGAACATGGAAAACGTCCCGAGAAAACGGGTTGGGTAGAGGAAGGGACTGCTAGGTTAGCTCTCGGCCCTTGCTTTTTCCAAGCACACCGGATTCGTGCACAAGGTCTTGGTTTCATCCGCCCATGTGCACGTCATCACAGGTTGGCTGCCGAGCGGGATACCAGGGCGTGGCAGATATCGGCACGGCTTGTATTCTGTGCAGCCGCAAATGCGGCACGCTCCCGGCTGGCTCGCTTTCATCTGAGGGCGGGACTTGGGGTTTTTCTTCACAGGGATTAGTATAGGCTTCCCAAAGAAATCTCGGTTGGGAGTGCCCGAAAGCGTTAAACTGTTGTCCCCGTCTCCCCCCAAGGAAGCCCGCCATGTCCATAGGATTTTCCGGCGACGAAAATATTGACCTCGAATCCCTCCGGGCGCGTTTGCGAAAAATGTCGGACTCGGAACTGGTGCGCTTCGGACGAGCCTCAAGGTCTATGTGCGACCCAAAAACCAACCTGGGGCAACCGCCTCGGCACGTGTTCGTGATTCAACTGAATGAGGCGCGGGCAGAGTGGAAGCGGCGCTCGCAGAAATAGGGTTCGCACTGTTCGCCATCCCGACCGCGCCTACTGAGTTTCGTCCCACGGTGGGATGAAACCTTGCACGCCTCCAGGCGCTGGCCGCAAATGTTTGCGGGAAGATTTGGTAGCGCCGCTGCTGTGCGGCACGTTCAATCCTTCAACAGCTCATCGCAACCCAAAGGGTTGACAAGACCGTCCGCGCCCTGACACGATTTTTCTGCCGCACGTCGTTCTCAATGGAGAGGAGCGTGCGATGTTCGATACAGATTTCATCGTAGGTAAGGACAGGTTCGAGGATATAAAGGTCAGCGCAACGCCGCAGAGCAATTTCTATTGGTTCTACAATACAACCTCTCAGAAACTAATCAAACAATTCGTCCTGCAAGAGCGGGAACAGGTGGACTATCTGTGCCAAGTCACGCTCATCAAGAAGGGCGACAGGTTCTCCCCTCGTCTTCGCTTCTTTGTTCGCCACCGCCACAAGCCCGGAGCAAGCGTAGTAGTGAACGTCGCGGCAACAGAAAACACCGTGAGGCTGAAAGCTGCTGTAAACCTGAAGGGCTGCCACGAGAATTTTTGGGCGCTAATTTCCTACCTAAAACACATGCAAGAACTGGATGTCCCGGACGAGAGTTTTTCTTTAATTAAGAAAACTGAGCACGAGCTAGTGGAAGCGTTCAGCAAAGTGGGAGTGGAGCGACGAAAAACCATAATCAAATTGGCTTCGCAGGGCGTCGAGTTCACAGAGCAAGATATCAATGAAATGCTTCAGCGGAGGAAGCGACTGCGAGAGTTTGAGGACGCACTTGCTGCTCAAGGAAGGGACGAGCACTGGTGGCAAAGGTTTTTCGAGGCCAATAAGTGGATTTTCGGGTATGGACTCAATTATGTCATTCTTCGATTGGAGCAGCCTCAAGCACGGGTGGGCGGTGGATCGATTGTTGGTACGGGAGAGAGAATACCCGACGCCTTAGCGAGCACACGCGGGCTGGTAAGTTTTACCGTTCTCGTTGAGATTAAAACACCGCAGGCAGTGCTCGTGTCCGGTTCGAGGCCAATCAGGAGCGGCGCATGGAGATTGGGTAATGACCTGACCGACGCTCTTTCTCAAATTCACGCGAGCATAGAGGAGTGGACTCTCCGTGGTTCTTCACATCCGGCGAATGTAGAAAAGCTCAAGGGAATCTATACAGTGAAGCCAAAGGGCATCATTGTGGTTGGGTCACTCGATCAAGTCAGAGATGACCGCACAAAACGTGAGACGTTCGAACTCTTCCGTAAGTCTGTTCACGGCGTCGATATCATAACGTTCGATGAACTCCTTGAACGTGCGCGGTTCATAGTGGACCGCCAAACGTGACGCCCGCGATGCTGTAGCCGTCCTCGGAACGATTGCGCGTCCTCGCTGCAAAGCTAGTCTTCGCCGCCGCCGCGTTCTACGGGTGCGGCCTCCCAAAAACCCCTGGCCGAAAGAACAGGTAACTAAAGGGATGCCGCAGAGCAAAGAGCAAAAGCTTGTGGGATAACCCCGGTAAATAATTGAAGAAAAGGGCTTCCGTCCAGGTAGAGCTTGCTATTCGAACCCTCGTTGTGAACCCACGACGGGCATGCCCAAGAGAAAGGACACGATGAAAAAAGCAATCCAGTTGAGTTTGTGTGTTTGCTTGTTTGCTCTCCCGGCATTGGGTCAAAACTCCGCTACACCGAGCACTACAATCCAGTGCCGCGCACTTGATGGGTCAAGTACGCCCGTCCAGTCGGACGAGAAGGTGATCGGCGACCAGATTTGCAAAGCCGTTCCAGTCGCGCAGAATTCAGCAGTTACCGTCCAGTTGGCTGCAAAGAAACAGGACTCTGTTGTGGCTCCTTCTGCTCCGACATCGGCCACTCCGACATCGGCTGAGGTTATGCCTAACTCCGTATATATTTCCCCGATGAACGGCTTTGAAAGCTACCTTGCAGCAGCGTTTGAGAAGAAGAAAGTTCCCCTGACCATCGTGGCGGACCAAGCGCGAGCAGCCTACGTCATTACCGGAACGTCAGAGGAGAAAAAGGCGGGCGCGGCAAAAATGATCGTCTTCGGTCAGATTCATGCAGACAATGCGGCCAGTGTTCAGATGGTTGACCAAAAGACAGGCGCCGTCATCTTTGCTTACGCAGTGAACAAGAAGAACACGCTACATGGCCAGCAGACTACAGCCGAGGCGTGTGCCAAGCATCTGAAGGAACAGTTGGAGAAGAAGTAGGCTCGATTCGGTAGAAATAGGTACGCGGCGCGGTTCTCTTCCGAGAGTTCGCGCCGCTCTCATTTTTCGGGCGCTGTGTCTGCCACACGATGCCCTTTACTGGACGGTGAAGGTAACCGTCGCTGATGCATATCGGCACGGCTTATACTCCGTGCGGCCGCAAATGCGACAGACTCCCTGTTGGTACACTCTCTCTTTCACGTTCGCTTGACGGCGGGGCATGTTGCGCCGGTCCCATCGCTTGGGGATTGTGGGCTGATAGCTTCTAGCTCATGTTTCCGGAGTCGGATGGGCGGCGTCCGCGGGCTGTCGTAAGTGCTGGCGCTCCTAGCCAGGTATTTGGATCATGGGTGACGCGGCTGAACTCGGCATATTGGCTCGACGTGATTCGCCCAGCACCAAGGAGCGTCGGCGACAGTTGTGCGCCCAAGAGATCCCAAGGCGGGAACCCGTTCGCCACATTCCCTTGCCTCCGCGGGCGGATGGTGATGGCTTCAACTGCCTCGAATCTTGCATCGGAGAGCAGCGCGGGCAACCGAAGGCCCAACCGCTGATCAAAACCGCGGCGGGCCAATTCGTCAAGCAACGTTATGGCGACCGCCGAAAAATCTGCAGAAGGAGGAACCGACTCGTCACAGCCCGCGCAATCTACGTCCTCCACAACGATCCAGCCACCGCCTTTTAATAGGCTTCGCCATGTCATGAGTAACGGCATCGGATTGCCGAGATGCCCGAGTAGGAGCCGGGCGTGGACAAGATCGAAAGGCCCTGCGGGCAGCGCGTCGTGCAGCACGTCCACTTCTCTCACTTCGACGCGGTCAGCGATGTCTCTGAGGAACCTTGTGTCACGGTCGACGGCGACGACACGGCCACTAGGCCCAACTCGACCCACCATTGCTTCTGCAATGCTGCCGCCGCCGGCTCCAAGTTCCAGCACGACCGCGCCACACTGTAGCCCGGACCGTTCGCACCACTCTAGCGTGGTCGCATCGTATAGGGCGGACAGGGATCGGAGCCGATCCCGTTCCCCGTACCAGCTCTGATCCAACCCATACTCTATGGACATCCGTGCCGCTCCTGAACGCTGGAGAGTAATGCGCGAAAGCATATAGCACCGTTTGCGGGACTTACAAGACGTGGTCTTAACGAACGCAAGGAATCCGAGTCGGAGAGACTTTCGCCTCTCTGACTCGGCTAGGTGGATGGCGGCAGCCAGTCATTTGGCAGCTTCGGGCGGCGTGCGCTTTCCAATAGACGCCCGCGGGTAAGCAAACCTGCCTGCGGCAGGCAGGCAAAACTGCCTCCTGCGTGCATATTCGGTGATTCACAACGCCGACCCGGAGAAATATCAGTGGGGAGAAATTCTAGAAATCCTGCCGCCGGATCCCAAGACCAGCGAAGAGTCGATTCGCAGGAATATCAGGCTTCGTCACGAGATTTACCAAAAGAAGTCTGATTGGCGACCAGGCTAGGCCGAGAAATTGCGGTCGTGTTACCATCGCAACTTACACCGTCGAGCGCCCGGCGGACATTCCACCCATTTGCAAACGAGCACAGGTTGGCCGCTCGCACACCAACAACGGGTTCGCAGCGCTCGCGGTCTATGACGATCCTAAGCACGGCGGGAACGGGTCGGAGATGGCGGCTGCGGTGTAGAGCTGCCGAACAGTCAACCCGTCTGCGCCGGGTAAGGCTAAGAATGCGTCGCTCGATCCCGGAGCCGTCCATGACATCTGGACAGGATAGCCTTTCCCCGACATATCGAATTTTACGCCAGCGACAGCGCTTGTCAGTGTGAAACCGTTTCCGCTCGTGTCAATGATGATGGGTGTGCAAGGGCAGCAGGTACTTTGCACTTTGCGAATTTGAGCTCCCTTATGAGTTTGCGTGCCCTTGAGATTACCGGGGCCGCACTGGCACTGGCCAGGGCAGGGATCAGGTGGTGGCGGCGGCGGGGGACAGCGGTAATCTGTGGCAACCCCTGCAACGGCAGTGAGATCGCATGTTGTTGGTCCTGGTGTGCCGATCAAGCCGTTAATAGAATTTGTTGGCGCATTTTTTTCCATTACCGATGAATGGATCGGGCAAACGGGTTGCCCCGTTACCGGGTCGGTGAAATAGCAATCATTAAGAGCGAAAGTATGGCCGAATTCATGGGCGATTACTTCGATGAGGGCATCATTGGCGTTCACAGCCGAGTTGATTGTGATGTTCACCGAGGAAAGGCGACCACTAAGAAATTTTGCATTTTGGAGGTCCGTTACACCTCTTGTGAAACAGATGAAACCCGGAGGGCATTGGGGAGGGGGCGGAAGGGGAGCGTAAGACATAAATATGTCTCGCCCTGCAGTGCCACTGTCAAGGGCA
>Ga0306920_100004910_pt1 | contig 17188 bp, 15 predicted proteins | sample flu12Cox44000170_FD_204666 | JGI IMG/M metagenome (GOLD analysis project Ga0306920, IMG submission 204666) | Lab enrichment of tropical soil microbial communities from Luquillo Experimental Forest, Puerto Rico - flux4day.12C.oxic.44.000.170 (v2)... | ecosystem: Environmental > Terrestrial >... | reverse complement strand
CGCCCGTCTCGCCGCCAGCTACATCGGTTGTGCGGCTGGTAAGATTCCCTGCAGCTCCCCCCACGCTGCTGAACTGGGAGCCCTTATCGCGGATCGTGCTGTAATTGACGTAGGATCGTTATCTTGGCCCGCACTCGGTAGGTCTTCAAATTTCGCCTTACTGTAGGTGATGGGCTCTAGGTGGGGGCCAAGTGCTGCTAGTCTGTTCCCCTGCGGACCAGCCGCTGAGGTGCCGCCTGTGCAAATCGGGGGGATCTTCGCCTTGGTAGTCTGGTCGAAACAGTTCAGGCTCGGTCCGCTGCCCGATCCGGTAATCGCCCCCTCGGGGCATGTACACGACTGCGCTTGGGCTTCGGCAGATGAGGGCAGAAGCGAGAAAAACAGCAACACGGCGGTGACTGCGCCGATCAAATGAGCAACGAACCAGCAGGTCCCCTGCCGAGGAATGAGCTTGTCCATCGGTGGCCCCATTGGTCGCTGGTCAATAAAGATAGTTCGATTAGAGCTGTCAACAATTGGAGCTTCGTGCCACGTGCCGTGATACCAGGTTGACATTAGATCGCCCCCTGCTGCTCTTGCCGTTTTGTTCAGACTATGGGGAGCAGCGATCGTACCCAAGCCGGGACAACACGATCAGTCAACCAGAGCAATAACGAGTCCATAAATGTCTGCACGCATGTGATCGCAATAACACACCGCCATACTTGCCATGTATGTGCTGACTTGCGCGTGCATCTTTGCAGAGGCGAGCGCCCAACGACACTCGCCGCACTGAGTTTCATCCTAGCTTTTGCATGCGTCTTTCGAAAGGGGCGATCTGACCATCGAACGAACGGGGGCCCACTTCCATTGCGGATTGGCTGGCGCGCGTGATGTTTTCGTCACAGTCCGCTGCTGAAATCAGACATAAGCTGCGCAAGCGAGATTACCCTGATTGACTGATCGGGGAGACCCGGGTTGCATGCGGCAGGGGGCAGCCGTGGTACAATTGGGTCATCTGAGAGTGCAACTGTGCTGGGTTGCCGGGGTCGTCGCGTGCATGACCTTGGCATCGATCGCACCCAGCCAGGCGCTGCCGGCCGGTTGCACATGCCCCTCCGGCTCGTTCAGCCCGCCCCCTGGTGACTACTGCTTTTCAAGCACCACGTTCCTGAAAGTTGATCCGGTTTGCACGGGAACAATCTCACCGGGCAGCAGCGTTGCTCAAAACCAAAACGCAACGCTTTTCAAAGCATTGACCGATCGCATTGCAAATGAGCCGAAAGAGCAGCAGCAGCACGACATAGAACTGCTCGAGCAGGCTATGGATCTTTGGATGATGTCGCAGGCTGCGCAGGCTATTGCCCAGCAAGGCTCCACGACGCGCCTGGGCATGTACGTTGCTCCCGAGCGCGGCGACATCTCCGCTTTCGGCGGCGGCTTCGGAGCGCGCAGCAGCGGCATCGGTATCACGGACAGTGCCGGTCGCGCCGCCGCAGGCACCAGCGTCTCCAATTTCCGGCAGTCCTCCGGCGGTGGGGGCATCAGCGGCATCTATGACGCGGGCCGATTCGTCGGCGCCAATCAGTTCCTGGTGCTCCTGGGCACGTTTAACTACGCGCATCACAACGAGGACTTTTCTCCCGCCGCCGCGACCACGACGCCAGGACTTGCGAACAACGCCGCGATGAGCGGCGATACCTACACGTTTTCCGGCGCTTTCCGATACGGCATCGGCCAGACATATCTGGATTACGAATTCCTCGCCGCGCTCGAGCGCGCGCGCAAGGCCGCCGAGAGCAAATTCGGCGCGCCTTATTCAGAGCAGCGCATCGAGTTTTCCCACAAGACCTGGGCCAATGGGCTGGGCACGCCGGTTAAGGAATTTCGTCTCACCGTGGATAAGGGCTCGCCCGACAACCTCGTGAGCTTCTGCGGCGAGGAGGCAAAGAAAATCAGCGAGACCGAATCGCAGGTGTTCAAGTCAGACTACAGGCCGGACGGCAATTTCGGCGTCCTATTCCTGAAAAAACTCCCGCAGTAGTCGTAACGGTAGGTTGGGTCGAGCGGGCAGCGAGACCCAACTTGTCGAAGCGAGTGCGCGTTGGGTCTCGCGAAGAGCTCGGCCCAACCTACTGTCTGCCGTCCGTCGTCTATCCTTTCATCGCGGCCTTGATGGCCGCGACGCCGCCGCCTCCTTTCGCCGCCGCGATGATCTTTGCTTCGCGCGCCGCGAGCGCATCGAGGCTCGCCCGCATGGCGTCGATCCTGTCCACGGGAACGACGATCGCCCCGTGCCGGTCGGCATGAATGAGGTCACCGCTCCTGGCCGCCATCCCGTGCACATTCACGTCGATACCGAAATCGACGACGTGCACATAGGCGTGGGAAGGTACGATTGAGCCGGCCAGCATCTGAAAGCCGGGCGCGATCATGGGAATATCCCGGATCGAGCCGCTGGTGACCACGCCGAGGCAACCAAGCGCCTTGTGTATGTTCGACTGCACCTCGCCCCAGAAGGCGCCATAGCCGGCGTGCTCGCCGTCGAGATCCTCCATGACCATGATGCTGGGCCGCGGCTCTCCCGCGACGTAATCGAGATAGTCGAGGCGCTTCTGCATATAGCCGGCCTGGCCAAGCGGGACGGCGTCCTTCGCCTTGAACGTGACTGTCTTCGCAAAACCGACCACGGGCGGCAGCTCGGGAAAGGGACAATGCAAGTGCTTGACGGTGTAGCCGTGGCCACGGCGCTCGGGCGCCACGATCTCCACCAGATTGCAGACGGTGGGCGTATCAATCGAGCGAAGAAAGTCCATCTGCTCCGGCGTAATCATGACATGTTCACCTGTTCCTGACTGACGCAGAGGACAGACGACAGAGGAGGGAAAGGTTCGTCAATCCCACGTCTGTCGTGCGTCGTCTGTCCAGCGTCCTTTATAAGCGCGAGCTGCAATCAATCCTATGGCGGCGAGCATGGCAATCACCATCGCAACACAGGCTGGCCAGCCGGCCGCCTTCCAGGCAAGCCCGGGAAGAAACGCGCCCATGCTGCCCCCGACATAAAACGCGGTCACGTAGAGGCCGACCGCCGCCGAGCGTCCCTCCCTGGCAAAAGCCGTGACGTAGCTCGTCGAAAGGGTCTGGCAAAGCATGCCGCAGGTTGCGCAGATCATGAGGCCCGCGACGATCGCCGTGATCGCGGGCACCAGCGTCAGGGCGGTGCCGCATGCCCATGCTGCAATCACACCCAGTAGGAGCAGCCGGTGACCGAACCGGAGCGTCATGCGGCCGGTCAGCGGAGTGATCGCGGCGCCGGCGAGATACGTCACGAAGATTGCGCCCAGTCCGCTCGCCGAGAAGCGAAAAGGCGGTGCAGCGAGATGAAAGCTCACATAAGTGAAGATCGCGATAAAGTTGAACAATACGCCAAAACCAATAGCATAGGTGGCAATCAGCTGCGGATCTTTGAGATGCCGCAGCATTGCCCGTGCTGACGCCGTCACCCCGGGCGAGCGCACAAATCGCTTTTCGTGAGGAAGCAGCGCCGCGATCACGATCGCGCCCAGCAATGACAAGGCGGAAAGGCTCAAGAACGCCGCGCGCCACCCGAGTAGGTCGGCAACAACGCCGGGAATGAGGCGTCCGCAGAATCCGCCAAGGCTCGACCCCGTCACATAGATACCAGCGGCAGCCGCCACTTCTGCCGGCGGCCATTCGTCGCCGATGTAGGCGACGGTGACAACGAAAATCAGCGGCAACAGCAAACCCTGCAGAAACCGCCAGGCGATGAGTGAGGAAACGTCGCCTGCAGATGCCACCCCGACCATCGGTATGACGACCGCGAGCATGGCACTCGTAATGACGCGCTTTCGTCCGAGCACGTCCGCGAGCGCACCCGAAAACGGCGCAGTCAGCGCGATCGCAAGCGTGCTCGCCGTCATGATGCCGCTGATCTCGCCTGCGCCGACGCCGAAGTCCCGCGCCAATGAGGGGAGCAGAGGTTGCGGCGAGTAAAGGTTGAGAAAGGTCGAGAACCCGGCGCTGGCCACGGCGAGTGTGTGGCGATCGATGCTCATGGACTTGCGCGAAAGCCTGCGTCTTCAATTCGCCAATAGCGGATAATGCCGTACGATTGCTTTCTGGATTTCTTGTATGATCGGAGTATCGTGTATTTCGCCCCCTGCAATCCGTCTTTTACAGCTCATCCGAGCGAGAACAATGCGCACCTGCAAGCTCCTGCTCACCGCTTTGTGCATGTCTATCCTGCTTCATGCGGGCTCCTCGCAAGCCGCCGGCCCCGTCACCATTCGTGTGTCATGGATTGCGCCCGTCACCAACTGGGCCTCGCTCCTCCTGGAGAAGAAGGAGCTCGCCCGGCATCTCGGCCGCTCATATCAGTTCGAACCGGTTCGGTTCGTGGGCACCCCGCAGATGGTGACCGCGCTCGCGAACGGCGAGCTCGAGATCGCCAATCTTGCTTTTTCCACCCTGCCGATTGCGATCGAGAACGCCGGACTGGATGATCTGCGCGTCATTGCGGACGAGCTCCAGGACGGGGTGGATGATTATTATTCCCAGGAATATATGGTGCTCGCCGACGGGCCGATCAAAACTATCGAGGATCTCAAAGGCAAGGTGGTGGCCACCGTTGCCGCGGGCGCCGCCGTCGATGTCGCGATCAAGACCATGTTGCGCAAGCATGGCCTTGTGGACAAGCGCGACTACACCATGGTGGAGGCTCCGCTTCCGACCATGCGCGCCATGCTCGCGGACAGGAAGGTCGATCTCGTCCCCGTGGTTTTGCCGTTTGCACTCGATCCGCAACTGCGGCGGATCGCCAAACCCCTGTTCTACAACCGCGACGTGGTCGGCGTGACACAGCTCCTGGCGTGGACGGCGCGGCAATCCTTTCTCGACAAGAACCGCCCAGCCATGGTGGATTTCATGGAAGACACGCTGCGCATCACGCGCTGGTTCCTTGATCCCGCCAATCACAACGAGGTCATGACCATCGCAGGCAGACTCACCAAGGAGCCGCCGGAGCGCTTCGACTGGCCCTTCACCAAGAAGGACTACTATCATGCGCCCGACATGGTGCCGAACCTCAAGGCGCTGCAGACGAACGTCGCGATGATGAAGGAACTCGGTTTTGTGAAAAACGTGATCGACGTGCAAAGGCACGCGGACCTCAGCATAGTGAAAGAGGCGGCAAGGCGGCTGAAATAATATTCGCTCGCGCGCGGGCGAGCGTCTCCTGCGGCGTGCCGCTCGCATCAATGCGGGCCCAATCGATTGTGCCGACATCGTAGGTTTCCTGCTTGCGCGCCACGGCCGGATCGGCATCCGACGCATCATGCCCGCGGCCGCCGACGCGCGCGATGCGAGTTGCAAGATCGGCAGTGAGAAAAAGGCCGTAGAAGGGAACGCCAAGCGCTGCCGCGGACTGCTGCATGAGCTTGCGCTCGTCCGGTTGCGAAAACACCGCATCCACCACAGCAGAATATCCCGCCGCTAGTGCGCGGCGCGCCTTGTCGGCCAAGGTCGCGAACACGCGGCTCGTTACCTCGGGTGTATAGGCGTGATCGGGAAGCTTTTCGGCTTCGTCTGTTCCAAACAATGCCTTGCGCTCGATGTCAGAACGCAGCACCACCGCACCCGGCGCCGGCGCGAGATCAGGCGCGAGCGCGCGGGCGAGGACGGATTTGCCGGTCCCGGAAAGCCCGCCCACCGCAATCAGCACGGGCTTCCTGGGCGCAATAAAGCTGCGGGCGGCATCGAAATATTTGCGCGCGGACATCTTCAACGCTCGCTCCTCGGCAGCTCCACCTTGCGTGACGCGCGCAGCAGTGACCTTGGCGCGAATTGCGGCGCGCACCGACATGAAGAGCGGCAACGCCGCAAGCGCATCGAGATCCTCGACCCGCCCGGTTTCGATCAGATAGCGGTTGAGGACGACGTTGGCAGCGGGGCGCAGGCCCCGCTCGGTGAGATCCATGATCAGAAAGGCGAGATCGTAAAGGAGATCGCCGGATGCAATGAGCGCACTGAATTCGATGGCATCAAACAGAACCGGGCGGCCGTCGAGCAGCACCACATTGCCGAGATGAAGATCGCCATGAATGCGCCGGATCAAGCCGCGCCGTCCGCGCTCGATCAGGAGCGGGCGAAGGCGCGCATAGCCGGCGCGGCTGGCGCGGGCGAGCGCCTCGGCTTCGCCGGGCGGAAAAACATCGGGCATGCTTGCAAAGGCGCCGGCATGTTCCTCGATGTAATCGGCAAGCGCCTTGATCCAGGGTGCAGACTCGACCGGCTCCGCCATGGCTTGCGCCGCGGCGACCGCGCGGCCCAAGGCATCGGCGAGGGCGGCATCAATCCGGCCGGTCGCGGCAAGATGATCAAGCGTTGCGTTCTCATCGAAGCGGCGCATTTCGACCGCCCATTCGACCGGCGTCCCGGCGCCATTGAATTCCAATCCGCCATCGGCTCTGCGGGTGATGGGCACAATGCGGCGATAGATCTCCGCGGCAAGCGGCTGGTTGATCTTGAGCTCGGCCTCGCAGGCAGCCTTGCGTTTTGCGAGCGTCGAATAATCTAGGAACGGAAAACGGACTGCTCGCTTGACCTTGAACGCGCGAGGCCCCGCAAGAAAAACCGAGGCGGCGTGGGTGTCGATCCGTTTGACCGCCGCGCCGCCATGGGTCGCGGGGTCCGATAGGAAAGCGAAGACAGGCTCCTGGGACTGGCTCTCGTTCATTGTGCTATTTTCTAAATCCAGTAGACACGGTGAATATCGGAGTTAGCCATGCGCGCCAATGACGGCACCAGGACAGCCGCCGAAGTCCTGATCGATGCACTTGTCATCAACGGCGTGCGGCATGCCTTCTGCGTGCCAGGCGAAAGCTACATCGCCGCGCTCGATGCGTTTTACGATCGCGATATCGCACTCACGGTCTGCCGCCACGAAAGCGGCGCCGCCATCATGGCGGAGACCTGCGGCAAGATGACGGGCCGGCCCGGCATCTGCTTCGTCACCCGCGGACCCGGCGCGACGAATGCTTCGGCGGGTATCCATATCGCGCGGCAGGATTCAACCCCGCTCATTGTCTTTGTCGGCCAGATCGCGCGCGAAATGCGTGAGCGCGAAGCCTTCCAGGAGCTCGACTACCGCGCCGTGTTCGGATCCATCGCCAAATGGGCGACCGAAATCGACGATCCCACGCGCATTCCGGAGCTTCTCTCGCGCGCGTTTTACACCGCAACCAGTGGCCGGCCGGGCCCGGTCGTGATCGCCTTGCCGGAAGACATGCTTACCGAGCGCATCAGCGTGCCGGATGCGCCGCCATGCGAGCCGGTCGAGACGTGGCCGGGCGCAACCGACATGAGCCGCCTGCAGAAGCTCCTCTGGGCTGCCAAGCGCCCAATTGTGCTACTCGGCGGAAGCCGATGGTCGGCAGCCGCCGCGGCCGCGGTCGAGCGTTTTGCCGAGCGCTTCGCATTGTCGGTCGTCACCACGTTCCGGCGCGCGCATCTGTTTCATCCCGCGCATCCCTGCTACGCCGGCGATCTCGGCATTGGACCCAACCCCAAGCTGCTCGCGCGCGTGAAAGGCGCCGATCTTGTTGTTCTGATCGGAGGCCGGCTGGGAGAGCTGCCCTCGCAGGCCTACACGCTCTTCGATATTCCCGCGCCGCGCCAGACGCTTGTGCATGTCTATCCCGGCGCAGAGGAGCTTGGCCGCGTCTACCGGCCGCATCTTGCCATCAATGCAACGCCTTGCGCCTTTGCTGCCGCGCTCGAGGGCGTCGAACCCCCCGCGGCCTTGCCGTGGCGCGATGAGACTGCGATCGCGCATGCTGATTTTCTCGCCTGGACAGACAAGGCGACGGTTGTGCCCGGCGCCGTCAATCTCGGCGAGATCATTGTCGCCCTGCGCGACAAAGTTCCTGCCGATGCCGTGATCTGCAACGGCGCCGGCAATTTCTCGGTCTGGGTGCATCGCTATTGGCGCTACGGCGGTTACGGCACCCAGCTTGCGCCGATCTCGGGCTCCATGGGTTACGGCGTTCCGGCCGCGGTGGGGATGAAGCGTCTTGCGCCCGAGCGAACGGTCATCGCATTTGCCGGCGATGGCGATTTCCTCATGACCGGACAGGAATTTGCAACGGCTGTGCAGTACGAGCTTCCCGTCATCATCATCGTGGTGGACAATGGCATGTACGGCACCATTCGCATGCATCAGGAGCGCCATTATCCCGGCCGCGTCGTTGGAACAGGGCTCCTCAATCCCGATTTCGCAGGCTATGCCCGCGTCTTCGGCGGCTATGGAGCGATGGTGGAGAAGACCGCGGATTTCTTCCCGGCCTTCGACGCTGCGCGCAAATCGGGCAAGCCGGCAATCCTGCACCTGAAAGTCGATCCGGAAGCGCTCACGCCTGCAATGTCGCTTTCAGCCATTCGCGAGAAGGCGCAGGCGGTAAGGTGACCACTCAACATTCCAGAGGACCGTAGGGTGGGCAAGGGCGCGCTCTTGCGCGCCGTGCCCACGCGGTCAACAGTCCGATCAAGGCACGCGTGGGCACAGCGCGCCGCAATCAACCATGCGCAGGCTGCTCAGATCGGTGATGCGCGCCTTTGCCCACCCTACAGTAGAACGTAAAGTCAAATTGCCGTCCTTTCCAGCCCGCAATAGTGCTGCATTTGAGAACTAATAGTACGCGCAACGAAGACCTGCTCATCCATTTGCATACTTGATGTTTACCAGTGTGGCCGAAAGGCGTTCGAGAGGTGCGCGCACTGCTCGACCCGTCCGCGCGGACGCAGGTTTACAAATAGTAAAGCGCCTCATCATCCTGCTGGCGATGGCGCTCGGTTGCGGGGTGGCCTGCGCCGATGACAAGGCCGAGCGTCCAACGACCTTTGTCTATGTTCTGCTCGGCGGGCTCGCGGGCGTGGATGGATATGTGGACTCCCAGGGTATGCTGTTGCTCGCGGGCCGCATCGCAAGCATTCCGAATACCTGGGTGGAAACCTATCCCTGGCGCGACTGGGTCACCGCGGCCAACCGCGTATGGGCGCGCAAGGACGCGCGGGTGGCGGTGGTGGGATATTCAGGCGGCGGATCGCGCGCGACCTGGCTCGCAAACAGCGTCCTGCACAAGGACATTGATCTGATCGTGACGTATGACCCAAGCCCGAAATGGCAGATGCAAAACCTGCCCGCGAACGTGAAGAAGGCAATCACCTTCGAAAACCAGATACCGTTCATTTTCGGTCTCGGCGGTGGTGAATTAACCGGGCCGAACGTGAAGCACTATTTGATTCAGGAGGAGCACCTCCTCGTGCAGTTCGACGAGCGGCTGCACCGGATCACGTTGGACGCGATCGAAGAGCTCGCGAAGTGAGCAGTCACCCCCAGGTCTGCCCGGCGGCGCGCAGCCGCTTCGGCTGCCCGAGAAACGCCGGCATTACGTCGCGGGCGAAGCGCCGGAGATGCTCGCGTGAACCTGCCGGGCCGTTGAGCAGAACGTGCTCGATCCCAAGCGCGCGCAGACGTTCGAGCTTCTGCGCAATTTTTTCGGGCAGATCGTAAAGCGCGCTTTCCTCGCTCGCCTCGCGCGTATCGGCAAAGCTCATCATGCTGGAGTTGCTCCTGCCATCGGGGGCTTGCGCCAGGCTGGTCATGCGTCGCTGCGCGGCCAATCGATTCTCGATCGCCTGAGCCTTGTCGGCCGCGTCGCAGGCAACGAAAAATGCGCGGCAGACGCCGACATCCATTGGATCGAACGTGCGGCCGCGCTTTTCGACCTCGGACCTGAAGAGATTGAAGCGCTCGGCGATGGTTGCAGTGGAGGCAAATTGATCAAGCAACAATTTGTATCCGTGCTCGGCGACCTTCCTGATTGAGCCCGGGCTGCCCGCGGCCACCCATACCGGCGGATGCGGCCTTTGCTTTGGCGGGGGCTCAACAATGATATTGTCGAACTGCCAATATTTGCCGCGGTGCGAGAACCGCTCCTCGGATGTCCACGACTTGATGATGAGTGCGAGAGCCTCCTCGAAGCGTTGCTCGGCTTGCTCGGGCGGGATGCAAAAGCTTGCGAACTCGTTATGCCGGTAACCCTTGCCGACCCCGAACTCGAGCCGGCCATCGGACATCAAGTCGATGGTCGCGGCCTGCTCGGCGAGCAGCACCGGGTTGTGCCATGGCAGCACAAGGACAGCGGTGCCGAGGCGAAGGCTGCTCGTCCTTGCCCCGACCCATGTCAGCAGATTGAGGCTCGCGGAGACCTGGCCAAAGCCTGTGAAATGGTGCTCGACGACGAACGTGCTGGTAAAGCCGAGACTTTCAGCCTCGACGTTGTACTCGACAAAATCCTTGAAGCCCTGCCCGCTGTCGACATCGGGGCCGCCGCGCTTTGCCTGCGCGCTGCCGAATAGTCCGAACTGCATGGGACGGCCTCCGTTACATCTGGCGCAGCATGCGCCTCATATGTCGACCTTACGGGATCGCGGTCTTCTTGAACCGGATTGTGCCCGGGGGCACCATGGTGGTGACCCTTGCTGCCCAAGCCACCTGCATGTCCTTTATCGTCTCGCCCGATTGCGGGATCAGATCGAAATGCCCTTCAGTCGCGCCGGGCTCGATCTGGCGCAGCAGCACGCGGCCGTCCTTGAGGGCGACCACGCAGAGATAGCCGAAGAGATCGTCGGTCGGGGGGTCGCGCGGCTCGTCGTGAAAGACCATCCAGCGGTTGAAATAGGGCCCCAGACTCGTGTCCTTGACCTCGAAGATTTGCGAGATGTCGGTCGGGATTTCGGGCACCTCGGCCTCGTCCAGGTTGCCCTGCGAGACGGCGTAGTAGTGCGCCTCGCCGCCCGCGCCGACATAGCCCACGATCGGCACGGTAGGCTTTTTCGGCGCCTCGTGGTCCGGGAACGAAAGATCCTCGGGGGCGATGCGCCGCCCCGTGAGCAGCCATTCCGGGCTCACTCCGAAACGGCGGCCATAGCGTTTGGCCTCCTCCGGCCCGTAATCGCGTCCGCCCGGCAATTCGGCGCGCTCATGCGCGCCGTAGGTGGAGATCGGCACGTGCAGGGCGAAGGCGGCAGCCCGCCCGGACCTAAATCTTTTCTTGCGCGCGGCGCGCAGCCGCTCTCCACGCGTACTTGCCATGACGATGTACGATTTGCGCTCTGAGCGTATCGAGACGGATCAGCTATAGCATAAATTCCACTACTTTTCGTGGTTGATATGAAAAACTACAAACTATAGACGAAATCAATCCCGGCCACGTCGTCTCAGCCGCCGCCAAGAGTCGTGATGCTTGCGACTAACAGGCACGCCGCGTAACAGCTGATAAGCAGCGTCCTGATCCAGTGCGTTCTGAGAATCTTGTGAAGATAAGGGCTCTGCGAGCCAAGCGGGTCACCGGCCAGCCTCGCTTGCCAGCGTCCCCATAAAAGTATGGTCAGAATGAGTGCAAGCATTTGAAAGGCCAATGCACCATAGATTGCCCAGGACGGCGCATTCGCCGGGTGAACCCAGATCAGCAGAACGCCGCCGATGAGCGCAAAGCCGATCGGCACAAAGACCCAGTACGGAAGCTTGTGCCAATGAGCGCTTTGAATCGTGTGGAAGCTCTCTGCATCGACCAGCTTCCATGACCGAAAGATATCGATCTCGTGCGCCCAGATCGTACCGACGTTGTAGAATGCAAGTGAGAGATTGAGGACAAGGAATGCCGCCGGATCGATTCTCATGCGCAAGTCATATCACGGGCATGCTCGTTCGCCGCCCAAGCTCTGCGCGGCGCCGTTGCAGAAAGTCGCGCACGGCGGGATCGGATTCGAGCCCGATGGCGATGTCAAAAGCGTGGCGCGCCGGCTCGATGTCGCCCGCCTGCGCCAATAGTCCCGCCCGCGCTGCCCAGTAGGGCTGATAGTCGGCAAGCCGGGCATCGCCCGACCAGCACTCAAGCTCGGCGAGGCCCGCACGCGCGCCCCTTGTCTCAGCCACCGCAATGGCGCGATTGATCGCGACAACCGGTGAGCCGGTCATTGCAAGCAGCGTGTCATAGATCCGCTCGATGGCGCGCCAATCGGATTGCCCGGCAAGCCGCCGGACGGCATGGGCGGACTGAACCGCGGCCTCGAGCTGATAGCGCCCGGTTTGCCCGATCAGGCTTGCACGCTGCAACAGCGCTTCCGCCTCCTGCAGCAATTGCCCGTCCCACAACGCGGGATCCTGATCGGCCAGGGACACATATGCGCCCCGAGCATCACGCCGCGCGCCCCGCCGGGCTTCGGCGTAGAGCATGAGCGCGAGCAGGCCGATCGCTTCCGGTTCATTCGGCAACAGAGAAACCAGGAGACGGCCCAGCCAGATTCCTTCCTCCGCCAGATCGCGGCGCCGTGTCTCGGTACCTGCCGGGTCGGACCAGCCCTCGCTGAAGGCCGCGTAGATTGCATCGAGCACGGCGTCAAGGCGCTCGCGCAGCTCGCCTTCATCCGGAACACGAAAAGGAATGGCAGCGTCACGGATCTTGGTCTTTGCCCGCACCAGGCGCTGACTCATGGCAGCGGGCGACATCAGGAAGGACGACGCAATCGTCGCCGCGTCGAAACCCAGAATGGTCTGCAGAATGAGCGGCGCGCGCACCGGCGCATCGATGGCGGGATGCGCGCATGCAAACATCAGGGCCAGACGATCGTCAGGAACAGCTTTCTTGGCCGCGGCCATTTCTTCCAGCTCGTCGGCGACGAGCCGCAGATGATCGGCAGCCTGCATCCCGGTGCGGGCGCGCCGTGCGCCGTCGATCAGTTTGCGGCGCGCGACCGTCATGAGCCATGCTTCCGGATTTGTGGGAATGCCGCTGCGCGGCCAATCGGCAAGCGCCGTTGCAAAGGCGTCGGACAAAGCGTCCTCCGCCCCCGCAACGTCGCCCGTGCGTGCCGCAAGAAAGGCGACGAGCTTGCCGTAGCTGCGCCGTGTGACTGCTTCGGCGGATCTACGCGCCTGCTCGTCGGCCCTCGACATGCGCATCAATCTACATCGCCCAGATCGGACGGACCTCGACCGTGCCATGACTGGCTCCGGGGCAGCGCGCTGCCCAGGAAAGGGCGGCATCGAGATCGGGCACGTCAATCATGTAGTAGCCGCCAAGCTGCTCCTTGGTCTCGGCATAGGGTCCATCGAGCACTTTGGTGTTGCCGTTCGCGACCCGCACGGTACTTGCGGCATTCGTCGGCTTGAGCCTGTTGCCGTCTACCAGAATGCCAGCCTTCTTCATTGCTTCGGTATAGGCGCCATAGGCCGCGAGCGCCTGATCGGCAGCGGCCTTGGGCCTGCCCTGCATCTGCGCTTCGTTTCCGTAAATAAGCAGCATGTATTTCATGGTAATCTCCTTTCTCGGTTTTGACGTGCCACTATGCCCCGCCGCAGCAATGACGTTTTCAGGCGTACCATTTCGACGGAACTCGAAATTTTTCCCGCAGACAAAATCAACGTGACCGGCCAACAGTTTAGACGGCGATCGCGAGTTGCGCCCGGTTGCTGTCGCCTGCAAGGGCAGGCGAGAAGTAGAGCGCCGCGTCCAGGAATTCCAGGCAGTGCGCTCATCGGCTGCGCTGGAGCGCAAGCCAGACCCTGCCGCCGATCAGGCAAGACGAACTGCGGGATGAAGGCATTGAAAAGCAGCAGCGCTGTCGGATTGCTCGCGCTGGGTTCAAGCCGCCGATTGCAGGTGATGCAGTGTGATCTCAGGCGGACAATTGAAGCGCACCGGCACGACCGATGAGCCGGTCCCCGTCGCGGTGTAGCCGATCATGCCGTGATATTTCCACGCACCTGATCCCAGCGACCTGGGCAGGTGCGAGTCGAGCGTGATCGCTATGCCGCCGGGCAGGCAGACCTGCCCGCCATGGGTGTGGCCGCTCAAGAGCAGATCGAATCCCGCATGGGCGGCCTGCCGGTAGATCTCGGGCGTATGCGAAAGCAGTATCGAAAACTGATCGTGCGGAATGTCGGCGGTCGCCTTCTCGATGTTGTCCATGCGATAAAAATGAGCATCGTCAATGCCGACCAAATGCAGCACCTCGCCTGCACGCTCGATCGTCTCGCTTTCGTTCATCAGCATGCGTATTCCCATCGCTTCAAGGCCGGGCAGCATGCGGATTGTGTCGTGGTTGCCGAGGACGCCGTAGACGGGGCCATTCAAACAAGCCCGCACCTGCGCCACGCCCGCGAGCGCCGCGTCGAACGGGCCGAATGCGGCCGCGCGATAGTCCCCCGTCAAGACAGAGATGTCATAGCTGGTCTCCCGCAGCAGCGCCGGAACACGCTTCATGGCCTCGTAGCTCATCTCAACGTGCAAGTCGCTCAAGTGAAGGATGGTGAATCCGTCAAACGCTCGCGGCAGACCGGGCAATCGAATGTCATTGTGCCGAAGCTCGACGCGCCCGGCGTTGCGCAGGCCTTTCCAGTACAGGCCTGTCAGCATGAGAACCGTGCGGATCAGCGCGTGCGAGTAAGTCAGATTCTCAATATGAAAGAAGTTCAGTCCCTGACCGAATATCTGCGCCTCGTGATCTTTTTCGATTCCGAGGCGTTGCCTGGCATGCATTCGTCCCAGCCGGTTTTCCAGCGTGTCCAGCACATCATCGCCGCTCATGGTTATTATCCCATAATAATGTGCTCATTGTTTCACGCCGTGCCATGCCGGATCTGACAAGAATGTCCGAGACATGATGAGGACGAAGCGCGCACTTGTATTCTTGTTCCATTTGTTTCAGCTTTCCGGGCCGTCCATTTGGGTTCGCGGAGGCTGTTTTATTCAGGACGCATCGGATCGAATAGGCTGATCTTTGTTCATCAAATCGGGTCGGACATGGCTACTCAGATCGATCTTCAGGGCCGGATCGCAGTCGTAACCGGTGGGGCACAAGGAATCGGACGCGCGATCACCGAGCAGCTCCTCGTTTCCGGCGCCGCGATCGCGGTGTGGGACTGCGCGATCGAGCCTGCAAAGCAAACATGCGCCGAGCTGTCCAGCCGCGGACGGGCTATCCCGATTGAATGCGACATTCGCAGCCCGCCTGCCGTCGAGAGCGCGCGCGATGCCACGATAAAGGCGTTCGGCCGGCTCGACCTGCTGATCAACAATGCCGGTATCGCCGGGCCAAACACGACCACATGGGACTATCCGGTCAAGGCCTGGAACGAGGTTCTGGATATCAATCTGACCGGCACGTTCCACTGCTGTCGCGCCGTCGTTCCTATTATGATCGCTCAAAACTATGGCAGAATTGTCAATGTGGCTTCAATTGCCGGAAAAGAGGGCAACCCCAATGCCAGCGCATACTCGGCCTCGAAAGCGGGCGTCATCGCGCTGACCAAGTCGCTGGGCAAAGAGCTTGCCGGCTACGACATCATGGTGAATTGCATCACTCCGGCTGCGGCGCGGACGGCGATTTTTTCCCAAATGACACAGCAGCACATCGACTTCATGCTTTCCAAGATTCCGAAAGGCCGCTTTGTCAACGTCGAGGAAATTGCGGCGATGGTTGCCTTTTGCTGCTCGCCGGAATGTTCGTTCACGACCGGCGCCGTATTTGATATTTCGGGCGGCCGAGCAACTTATTAGTGTGCGCAAAATCGCATGGCGCTGCAAATTTTAGCACTTGTCACACACATGTTTAACTTGCTACAGCTTTGTTTAAGGGCCACGCGCACCTAGTCAGTCCTATTTGCTCGTTGTAGGAATATGACCTGTTAGATCAAGTTAGTGGCGGCGAACAAGGAGAGAGCAATGGCGAAAAAAGCGAAAAGGCGTGCAACACGGCGCCCGTGGTCCAAAGAAGACGAGCGTGAGCTGCGTGACCACTCCCGAAACAAGTCGCCCATAAAGACGGTGGTAAAGTCCATGCGGCGCACCGCGGGCGCCTTGCGGCAGAAGGCGTTCAGCATGGGCCTCTCGCTTGGCCATCGCCGTTCGTCAAAGAAGCGCCGCCGATAAGCCTTCCCGGCGCGCGCAGCACACCCTTTCGATCGCGACTTGACCTGTTGGGCGACGGCGGAAGGTCTGCCGGCGAGGCGTGATCGCTTGTTTCGCCCGGGATGTGACGTTTAATTTAAGCTAATTTGTGGATTGAGGCGGATCAGCGTTCCCCATGCCGGCAGCGGCGCCGCCCGATCACCTCTCGAGCTTGAATTGACGCAAAGAGGTCTTCTGAATGGCAGCACAATTCAAGGGCCGCCGGGAAGACGAACGGCTTGTCAGCGGACGCGGCCAGTATACCGACGACTGGAATCTGCCGGGGCAGCTCCACGCCGCTTTCAAGCGCTCCGATCGCGCGCACGCTCTCATCCGCTCGCTCGACGTGAAGGCGGCGCGGCAGGTTGCCGGCGTGGTTGCAGTGATTACCGGGAGCGACATTGCGGCGGCCGGATTTCGAACGCTTGCGCCTATCGCGCCGCTGACCGGGCGTGACGGGGGGAAAGTCATCGTCCCGGAACGGCCCCTGCTCGCACAGGAGAAGGTACGCTTCGCGGGGGAAGAAATCGCAATGGTGGTCGCGCAGTCCCGCCAGGCTGCCCGTGATGCCGCCGACCTGATCGAAGTCGAGTTCGAGGACCTTCCCGCCGTCATCGGTTTTGACAAGGCGCTTGCCGGTCGCGCTTCGGTGCATGCAAGCATTCCAGGCAACATCTGTTTCGACTTCGAATATGGCGACGCTGCCAAAACTGACGAGCTTATCCGAAAAGCGGCGCACGTTGTTCGCGTCACGATGGAGAGCCCCCGTGTGGCCCCCACTCCCATGGAAGTGCGCGCGGCGCTTGCCTGCTATCAGGCCGACACGGGTACTTTCGAGATACGCTGCGCACATCAAGGCGCGTTCGCAATGCGCGACGCGCTCGCCGCCATGATGAACGTACCGCCGGAAAAAATCCGGGTGAATATGGTCGACGTGGGAGGAGCGTTCGGGGCGCGCACGGCGCCGTTTTCGGAATATCCACTCATGCTCCATATGGCGAAGGAGCTTGGCCGTCCGATCAAGTGGGCCTCGACGCGATCGGAAGATTTTCTCACCGACAATCATGGCCGCGCCATTCGCCTCAATGGCGAGATGGCGTTCAATTCGCGCGGCCGCTTCATCGCACTGCGCGCGGACTGGCTGTGCGATGAGGGCGCCTATCTCTCGCAAGCCGGCG
>Ga0306920_100004909_pt1 | contig 17190 bp, 29 predicted proteins | sample flu12Cox44000170_FD_204666 | JGI IMG/M metagenome (GOLD analysis project Ga0306920, IMG submission 204666) | Lab enrichment of tropical soil microbial communities from Luquillo Experimental Forest, Puerto Rico - flux4day.12C.oxic.44.000.170 (v2)... | ecosystem: Environmental > Terrestrial >... | reverse complement strand
AAACCGTCAATTCCGGTAGGTTGAGACGGGGCTCGTTCATCGCGGCTGGTGGCCCGGCAAGGTTGACGAACAGGTAACTCCATGGCGATTAGTGCGGTTCAATGCGTGCTTGGGTCAAGCCCTGCCGCGGTCTGCAACACGTTCTGATCGATGAATATTCTACTCTTAGGTTCGGGCGGGCGAGAGCACGCTCTGGCTTGGAAAATGGCGGATAGTCCGCTGACCGAGCGGCTTTATTGCGCTCCGGGCAATGCCGGCATTGCCCAACAGGCGCAATGTGTATCGCTCGATTTGACCGACCATACCGCCATCGTCGCTTTTTGCCGCGAGCACCGAATCGACCTGGTCGTGGTCGGACCCGAAGCGCCACTCTGTGCGGGTATTGTCGACGATCTTGAGTCCGCTGGCGTCAAGGCATTCGGGCCAAGCCGCGCCGCTGCGCAGCTCGAAAGGTCCAAGGGTTTCACCAAGGATCTTTGCCGCGCCAACGGCATCCCCACCGCGGCGTATGAGCGCTTCAAGCACGCTCCCGCCGCCAAGGCCTATATCCGCTCTCACGGCGCGCCGATCGTCGTGAAGGCTGACGGGCTTGCCGCCGGCAAAGGCGTGATCGTGGCGCAGAGCGAGGCGGAAGCCGAGGCGGCAGTCGACATGATGTTCGGCGGCGGTTTGGGCGAAGCGGGCGGCGAGGTCGTCATCGAAGAGTTTCTCGATGGCGAGGAAGCCTCGTTCTTCGCGCTGTGCGATGGCGAAACCGCGATCCCGCTAGCGACCGCACAGGATCACAAGCGCGCCTTCGACGGCGACAAAGGGCCCAATACCGGCGGCATGGGCGCCTATTCGCCCGCACCCAATATCGATGCCGAAATGAGCGACCGGATCATGAACGACATCATCGCGCCGACCATGCGGGCGACGAAGGCCATAGGCACGCCGTACAAAGGCGTGCTCTATGCCGGGCTGATGATCACGCGGCACGGCCCGAAGCTCATCGAATACAATGCCCGCTTTGGCGACCCGGAAACGCAAGTGCTGATGCCACGGCTTATGTCAGATCTGGTGCCGGCTTTGTTGGCAAGCCGCGACGGCGTGTTGAAATCATTCGACTTGCGCTGGTACGAGACGCCGGCTCTGACCGTGGTGATGGCAGCCAGGGGCTATCCGGGACATTATGCTCGCGGCACCGTCATCGAGGGCCTCGATGAAGCGGCCGCGGTCGAAGGCGTGCAAATCTTCCATGCCGGCACCAAAGCCGAGGGCGGCCGCATTCTCGCCAATGGCGGCCGCGTGCTTAACGTCTCGGCGACGGGAAAGACGGTGCGCAAAGCGCAGGCGCGCGCCTATGCGGCGATCGCGCGCATTCGCTGGCCCGAAGGTTTTTACCGGCGCGACATCGGCTGGCGCGCCGTGGAACGGGAGACCAGCGCCTGATGCCCGATCTCGCAGATCTCTTTCCCGGCCATGAGTCGCGCTGGATCGAAACCTCCGGCGGACGCATTTTCGCCCGTTTCAGCGATAGCGGCGGCCCGCCGCTCCTGCTCCTTCACGGCCATCCTCAGAGCAACGTGAGTGGCATGACACAGGCTTACCGCGCTGCGGGCCAATCTTCCTGCAACAACAAAAACTTACAAAAACGCTGCTTCCCAAAAAGCCGGCGGGGGAAGCACATGGGAAGCACAGCTATTGCCGTAGGAAATAGACCCGCCCTTCGACCGGCATGAAGTTGACGACGGACTGGTGCTGCGCCGCGAACGACTCGATGTTTCTTCTGCCGTCCTTATCCATTTCTCCGAACGCGTATTGTGCGCCCTTAGTCGAGAACAAGGCGCCCGCCTCAGGAAACGTGATCCATCCCCGCTCGTCCGGCGGTAACGCGGACAAGGAGCGGACAAGCGCAGCCTCGGTTGTTCCGTCGAGCTTCATGGCATCCGGCGGAGCGACAGCGTCTGCCCCAAATAGCCAACCTCATTATTCCCATTGTGGAAGCCTCCTGCGGGCCCCACTAGGTTATCATTGAATGCCCTCCCCTCGCCGCTTCCCATAGCCCTGGTCGATCGAAGAAGGCGAAACGTATTTCGTCGTGAAGGACAGCGACGGCCAGGCGCTTGCGTATGTCTATCGAGGACAGGCCCAGCCGCCGATTTCAACTAGGTGTAGCTTTTGGAACACAGCCTTTCGTCGTCCAAGTCGGTAAGCTCACTAACGAAACCGATTAGGATGCTGGAGATAATCCCAATGAGGCGGCTTCTTTTCGTGGCAATGGCCTCGATGATTGCCGGAAGCCGCGCATGGGCGGCCGATCTTCCCGTGCCGGCTCCTGCCTATTACCCCGCCGTGCCCGCGGTCTACGATTGGGGCGGGGGATATATCGGTATCAACGGCGGCTACGGGTTCGGCCAAAGCCAATGGAGCGATGCGCTCAATCCGAATAGTTCAACCGGGAACTTCAACGTCAGCGGCGGCCTGGTCGGCGGGACAATCGGTGTTAGCGGCCAGTGGGGCGCATGGGTGTTCGGCGTCGAAGGCGATTTTGATTGGCAAAATATCAGCGGCACAAGCGCCAGTACTTTTTGCACCAGCCTCATTATTTCGACCACCGCCGCCGGTTTGAGCTGCAAGACCGAAAGCAACTGGCTGGGAACGATCCGTGCGCGCTTCGGCTACGCGTGGGACCGCGTTCTCTTCTACGGGACTGCCGGTGGCGCCGGCGCGAATTTGCAGACCGCGTTGAACGGCCTGCCAGTGCAGAATAGGGCTGAATTCGGCTGGACAGCCGGCGCCGGATTGGAATGGGCGTTCGCCGACAACTGGACAGTCAAATTCGAATATCTCTTTGTCGACCTGACTGGGAATTCATCCTGCAATCACGGATATAGTTGCGGCTCTGAATTGGTCGCCGGTACGCTGGTCGGCGCGAATAATGCCGTAAAATTTAACGAGAACATCGTTCGTGTCGGCGTGAACTTTAAGTATGGACATTAGCTGCTGCGCGAAGAGGCGGCACAAATGAAATCAAAAGGCACAGCTTCTGTCGTCAAGTTCGGTCGCCCGGGCACCATATTTGATGAGGAAGATGTCATCCGCCTGCTGCAGGTCGCAATTGAAAAAGATGGCAGTCAATCTGCTTGGGCGCGGCGATGTAGAATTGAGCGCCCTAGCGTCAACGCCATGCTATCCGGCAGAATACCTGTAAGTAGGACCGTTGCAGACGCTCTTGGGCTGCGACGAGTGTACACCGTAAAATGACAGCGCGATTTTCTGGTTGAGCCGCACAACGACCAGCAGCTTGCCTATGTGCACTTCGGCAATCCGCGCGCAGCAGCCAAGCCACTCACCCGCGATGAGGCGCAGCGGATTGCGGCGAATATCGCCAAGCTGCCGGAGCTATTGCGGAAGTAGCGAAGCGCTAGTCAAAGAAGCGAAAGGCTTGGGGCGTTGATATGCGGCCGTTCATTCCAATTCGATGAGATCCAAACTGTCCCGCAGCACCCTCACCATATCTTGCGATCTCAAATAAAGTTCGCGCACTGTAGTCTCATAGTGCGCTCTCACATCCGCAGGGCAATAAACTCCGCCTTCGAGTCGACTAAGCAGCACCTCAACATGCGCCAGCGCATCCTTGGGTACAGCCTTGAGCGGCGGCTGCTTGGGCCACCGATGCAGAATAGTCGCGCCCTCGCGGTCCCTGAATTCTCGAACTTCGTTGAGCAGCGAAATCTTCGGCTCTGGCTCGGCAATATCGTGAGGCCAATATTTTTTGTCCTGCATTGCGCTAGCGCCAGAAATCCCAATCGCGCTTGGAGCGGTGAAAGCTGGGAGTTTGGCTGTGCCTTTCCATGAAGCCGCCGACGAAATAAATCTCGTCGAATTCTTCCTCGAAGTCGCGCTTGGCCTGCCACCATCGATCGAGCGCCATTTGCGCTTTGACGCGCGGGTCGTCCAGCTCGGCGTATTCCTGCTGCAGACGTTTCGCGTAATTCTTGCGGGCTTGGTCGGGGTCGTCGGTCATGGTTTGCCCTTGGCCTTCGATTGGTCAGCCTGCTCTGTGAGTTTGGCGTGCAGCGCCTCGAGCCGCTCCGCCGACTTCAGCAGCGCCTGCTCTTTAGCTTTTTGCTCAATCAACTCACGCCGGTCTTTCAGATCTTGTGCGTCCATCAATCTGTCGGCTTGGGCAACGCCGGGAGGCGGTCCGAGCGGCGCTGAGTGCGCCCAGCCGGTGCCGCCGCCAGGAACACCGCCGCGACGCTCCGGCATCCGTTGGCGAAGACGGCGCCATTGGACTCGGACCTGTCGGCGCCCTGGCGGAGTTAACGACCCCTCTCACGTCACGATCAGAAAGGACGTTCCAGTCGCGGATGACGGAGGGCGGGGTAGCGCAGTTCATGCGGCGCTCTCGCATTTGATGCATTTGGTCCATCCATTCGCGATTTTCCCGCTCCATCTCCTCCCAACTCTTCTGGGGCTTGGGTTGAGCCGCTTTGAGCGCCTCGACCTCGCTCTCTAGCTGAGCGATCTCATCCGCCCGCTTGTCTGCTTTGGTCATCGGCCGGCGTCCTTATCTGGAAGCGTACCGGGCTGGATTTTGTGACCGGCATCGTGAATGTTTGTAAACGTCCGTGTCGGCCCTTCGCCTTTCTGAATCACATGGTCGGCACTCGGATCGCCGGAGTTGCGCAATCTTGAAGTGACGCGTGACGCGGCATCAGGTCCGGCCGGATGCGACTTGTCGTATTTAGTCTCAACCATGATCGTTCTCCTTTACTTCTTTGCTGGCCAACCAGGAAACAGTTCGCCACTCGGTCGTGGATTGCCGGGTGCTGGTTGCCCGTGCAAACCTTGGGACCCGGACTGGCCGTAAAGTGTCCTGCCGGTGCCACAACCGCCGCCACCGACATCGAGGGCTTTTGCATTTCCGAATGGCGCGAACCGAGCGTTGCGCTCGGGGTTATGGAGTCTCTCGCCGGTGTATCCGGTCGTTCCTTTGACGTGGGTCGCTTTGTTGCCCCACGCATTTCCAATTTGGGCAACGCCGGCTGGCCGCGCTGACTTCGAGCCTTGGCCAGTTCTGATGCGAGGCTCGACATTTTTGTTCATGCCGATTCCGCCGCCACTTCCGGTTCCACTACGTCTCATTGCTAGTCTCCGTGTTTGTTCGGTTGCACTGCTTGCGGGACTTGCCCGTCCCGGTCTGTTATTTGTTTGTTTGATCTCGACCGCTGCCCCACGCGCGTGCATTCGCTGCAACCCAGGCCTCACGCCACCGATTGGGCTGCGGCCGCAGCTGCGGTGCCAAGCTTGGCCACATCGCCGAGGCGACAGAGTCGGGTGTGCGTCGCCGCTCCACTTCGTTCGGCGTGCCGGCGGGGAGATGCGACCAGATGCTCGCCGCCGCCGATCTGGGAATTTGCTGCGCCATTAGTCGCTCCGACTTTTTGTTTGATCCTGGCGAGAAGGAGACGACCCAGCCCGCTCAGACATCGGGCCACCGTAGGGTTGCTGGACCAAACTGCCACCTGATGGAGCGTTGGCTGGGTCGTCAGTCACGACCGGCGGAGATACAGGTGAGACGCCAGTCGGGGACTCAGGTTCGGGCATGGCGTCGATGCGATAGCCAAGCGGCGGTTCGTCAGGAACCGGATCGCTGCGCCAGGGACTATTTTCAGGAAGCGGCGGACAGGGATTCGGAGTCGTGCCAACGACTGTCGCGGCGCCCTCGGAAGAAAAGCGTCCGCCCATCTCCGGTGAATAGTGATCGATGTAGGAGCTGGTGTCGCCGTTGCGAGATTGATTGCGGACGCGCTCGTCATTGCGCAGGACGCGGCGGCGTTCGGCTTGGGACTCGGGATCGTCGGTGGTCATCACAGCACCTCACAGCAAGCGCAGCAGCAGGCCCCTGCGGTGTGGTGCGGCAGATGAAGCTGGATCGATGATAGGCGGTGGCCAGTGTCAATCGGTCCAGCACAGTCCAGCGATCAGATTCTAGCAAAGACCGCAGGAGACGTCTTGGAAAAGTGCAAAAAATTTTCGTGAAGAGGAGTTTGGGGAAATCCCTGTTGGCCCAAACGCGCAACTGTTTGGCGCGAACCGGCAAGACAGAACCCACTACAGTTTTCCTATCCTGTGCGGAGATGCACATACGGAGCTTGCTAAGTTCAACTGTAGGTACTGCGACGCCCCCGTAGAGGCGGACGCAGGAGTCTGTCATTGCTGTGGGGTGGCGTATCCGACGTCGCAGCTCCGCGCGGTCCTGTTGAACCCGTTTGCAATTGCGTTTTGCATCGTCGCGGTACTGTTCTTCATCACATTCTGGTTTTGGCAGGACTTTTAGGAATCTGGCCAATGCCGAGTAAGCGCTGGATGGCCACGATCAAATACCGCGACGGGACTAAATCCCTCTTCATCGAGTTCGAGAAGATTACGGACTTGCACGACAGCGTCGAGAGGGACCCGAATCGGAATTCGATCGAGCATATCATCGTCACGCTCAACCGCCCGTTCACCAATCACCGCTCGTTCACCAATCCTGGAAAATCATAAAAATTTTGCGCGGGACGGCCATTCGGCGGGACAGCCGAATTCAGAGCAATCCCAGCTGGGCGAGCAGGGTCGTTGTGTAGCCCCAAAGGAGAAAAGCGACCAGGGCGAGCACGATGATCTTCCCAATCATGCTGCCGATGCGCTCCTCGGCCGATTGTTCTTGCTGCTGTTCTTGCTGCTCAGTGCTCATGGTCGAACTATGCAACAAGTCAGCCCAAGCTGTCATGCTGGACGCTTTAGGAATCTGCAAAAATTTTGCGCGGGGATATAGTCCAAGTCGGCGGTCACGAGTTTTGGGGGCCACCCCGTCGATGCCAGCCCAGGCTCAAAGGACTCTCGGCCTTCCTGGCTCTTTCAGTTCCCGCTCGAATTCCGCAATCGGGCTGTAATCCGACACGACGTTGCCAGTCCCCATGCGGTCATCATACTGCCGTGGAAACACAGGGCGAGCGAAACTGAGTGCCAATGCGTCGGCAATATCCGGCGACGCTAATCCGCGCCGCTTCATGTCGGATTTCTTCTCGAGCTGCAGTTCGCCCCGCAGGTTGTAGTCGTACTCGGGACCGATCAGCTGGTCCCGCAGTTCACTGTTGTTTGGAATCGCAAGATACTTAAGAGCATCCTTGAGATTCCCCCACATCTCAGAACGCCGCTGCGCATACTTGACCTGGTTGGTGGCGTTCAGCGCCTTTGAGCCGAATTGAATATCTTCAACGGGAAGGTTGTGGCGGTTAGCCAAATGATCGACCCCGGCGCCGCCGGCACCAGAACCGTCGATGAAGATAACATCAACAGTGTGCTCGGTGCAAAACTGCAGAATCCTATCCTCGAGCCGATCGGTGCCGGTCTTGCGGATTATGATCGGCGGTATCGACCGTGCATCCATGCCGCACCGGGGATAGATCACAGAAGCGTCATCACCGAACCGTGCCACGTCGACACCGACCACCAAAGGATCATTGGGCAATGATTGCGGTTCTCGCGTCATGGCCTGTTCAACCAAATCCGTGTCGATGAATTGCAATGCGCCGGCACTATGAAACTCGCCGCGCACACGGGTCATAAAGAAATAGGAATCTTCCTCGTGGTCTTCGGCCCACTCCTTGATTTGTTGCTTGTCTGAAATGCCGACAGTGCGAGCATCGATGTGCCATCGCTTCCAGCGATGTGCGAACTTGCCGAAGCACTCACGGAACGGACCGGTTGGGTGCAGCGGATTGCCGAACACCGCCCAGATGATTTCAGTATCGACGTCGGTCATCACCGGTTCAATGGTCCGCCAGATGATTCAGGGAATGACCGAAGCTTCATCCATAATGACGACGATGCGCTTGCCTTGGGTGTGCAGCCCGGCGAAGGCTTCGGGGCGATGTTCGTTCCACGGCAAGAGATCGATGCGCCAAACTTGTTGGGACTCGCTATCGGCATGAAGCAACGCGGTTGCCGTCAGTTCAAAGAACTCACGCGTTTTCCAGAGGTCATACCACTTCCGCAGCTCCGCCCGATTACGAGTCGCGAGTTGTGCTTCATTGCTCGCGGTTAGGATTCCGCGTGTATCTTCACGCGTGCTGATCGCCCACAGCAGAATCCAAGAAACGAGTGCGGTTTTGCCAACGCCGTGGCCCGATGCGACCGCGAGCCGCACTGCTTTGCCAAGCGGTAGTCCGTCCTTGATCGCTTGCAATATCTCACACTGCCACGGCTCGGGCGCTTTGCCTTTGAGTTCAGGGTTCTGCCAATCAAACGTGTTGAGGACAAACTGCAGCGGATCGCCGGCATAGGTTGCCAGCTCGTCCGCCAGTTCTATAAATTCAGCGTCCGTCATGCTCTGACACTACCCGAAAATTACTCCTGCGGAGAATCTTCTCTAGATGTCTGATCAGTTCTCCGGCTTCCTGGTTGATCTCTTTCGCGACCGACACAAACCACTTGAAGTTCTCAGGGGACAGTTCTCCGCGTTTGAAGCGCTGTCCGGCCTCCTCGAAGATGTCGTTCTCCTCATCCGGCCAATCTTCCGACGAAAGCCATTCTAGGAATTGTTTTAGATCGAACGGGAGTTCAAACGGCGGCACGGCGACGTGCCATTCATCGGGGTCCGGCTGTAGCAGCCGATAAGGCTTGCCCACACAGGCCGGCAACACCGTGCAGCGGAAGTTAGGGTCGCCGGGTGCCCATGTCAGACGCAGGATGACCGGCGTGCCGCGCTGCCGCCATTCGCGGAGCACTTCGCGCAATTCGTCTTCCTGGTCTTCGGTCAGGCAAATAAACCACTGTGGTGGTGAATCGTCGCAAAGCGGCGGGTAGTAACAGAATCCGCCGTCAGCCTCGCCGAGTATCAGCACGTGGTTTTGAGAAGACGTTCTGTGCACCGGCATAGCGAAGGTCCTAGCACCGCGATTTGCGGTAGAGCTCGGGTCGAAGTTTTTCGCGAGGAGTGCCGGTTACTGCTTCAACCTGAAGGATGCGGTGAGCCGGTACGCGCCGCCAAACTAAGATCGACTGCGCGCTCATCCCGAGTTCTTTGGCCAGAGCATTGAAACTACCAGCTGCGGCAACGGCCAGCCGCAGACCTTCATCTTGGATTTTTTCTGGCGGAGTTGCGCTCGGCATGGTTTGTCTCCTTTCCGAATGAAGCGGTGCCGCCTTGCGACGACACTGGGCATTAAGCCAGATCTAGTCTTCGGCCTGATCGCCGAGCCAATTCAAACAGACTGCTGCTTCATCTCCTGAGCTGCTTTATCAAGAGCGATGAGACAATCCCACGCCGCCAAGTTGTCCTCATCGAGAGCAATTTTGTTTACGGCCTCGATCAGCGGTCCGGCGTTTTTGATTTGCTTGATGAGTGCAGTCATTTCATCGATGGGGTTCATTTTTGGTTACTCCTCGCTTTGTTTGATGTGAAAAACGCGCCGCCTTTCGACGACGCGCCGCGCGTTAGTGATTCCGCTCCTGGGCGTCTTTCTCACACAGCGCCTGAGCGCTCTTTAAATCCGGTGCGTCACCGATCCACTCGGTCCTGTCCGTGGTGCGGTGGATTTCTTTCCGCCGCAACGGCCAGAGCGAAAAAAGTGAGGGGTGACAAAGCTCTACAACTTTCCGCCCTTTGCGCCCTTCTCGCCGTCTGGGTAAGACAAAAGCTTCGGGTTGACCGACCAGCGCCGCCGTGATCGTCCACCGGTCAGGGTAGTCACCGGGCGCATCCATCCGGCACGGACGAGGGAGGCGAGCAGCTCTTCGGTGGCGTCAGCATCAAGGCTGCGCGTCAGCGCAGTCCGGCGAATGTCTTCGCGTGAGACTTCAATCCGGTTGTTAGCCTGCACCCAGCGCAGCACCTTGCGGGCATTGGCGTGACGTTCGCTTAAGCCAATCAGGCGCAGTGATGACCGGGCGTGCGGCCAGAAATAGTCACGCACCAAACGCACAGCGGCATCAAGAAACTGTTTCTCAATCTTGTGAGGTTCAGCCACCACGATAGGCTGACCAGGAGTGCGCCGTGCCCAGGCGAGATAGGCAAGGGTACCGGCGAGGCGCAGCGCATGCGCCGGTGCCTTGGCCCACCACTTGGCTTCGCGGCCGTCGAGCGCTGCGCTTCCGGCATCGACCTCCTTGCGGAATTCCTCGAAGCTCGCCCGCGCTTCTGCCGACAGCGGCACCACTGTGACGATGAGATCGCCAGCATCATCGGCGGTCAGGTCAATCAGCCGGACCAGGGCGATCTTGAATTCGGTTTCGACTTCCGCGACAGCATCGGTCAGCGGTTGACAGGGCGCCTTCGCCGGCCAGCCGAACAAACAACGCGCATAAAGGCCGTCGGCGTCTCCCTTGAACGACCGCGCCAGTTTATCGGGCTGGAAACCGCCGGTGATGCCGATCAACAAATGCGGAATCGACAATGGCGGCGTCGACCGGATAGGGTTTGCCATTCCAGCTCTCGATCCAGAATTCCTTGTCGCTGCCGCCGCTGGCATATCGGGTCATGTTGAGGAATAGCGAGGCGAGTTCGTCACCGATCAGCAACAGCCCCGACGGCCGCGCCAACAACAGCATGGCGAGTTTTTGAATCGTGGCGTCGCCGACATAAAGCCGGGGTGAAATGAAATCGTCCGGCACATCGGCATCGCTCGGCATCGGCGGCGTCGCTTGGCCTTTTTTGTTGGCGGCCTCGACCGCTTCCTTCCAGGCCTTGAACTTTGCCTTGGCACGCGCGGCATTGGTTTCGTGTTGGCGCCGCAACTCGGCATTCTTGGTTTGGCGCTCGTGCTCGATCTCAGCCAGTGCCCGCTTGACGACATCGAGACCGGGAGTCTTGCCGGCGCCCGACGCACCGACAATCGCCGTCCAGCACGTGAACGGCTCGCTCCACGATTTTGATGCCTGAACGCGCCGTGCGGTGCCGATCAAGGATGACGAGGCAGCAAATAGCGGCACCATCACATAATCGACCGCGCAACCGGCGCCATGGGCCGCAGTTGTCGACCATTGCTGCCACGATGGCGACAATACATCGAGCGGAAATGCTGGCAACTCGCCGCGGCGATCATCGAGAATGGAAATATCCGGGTCGTCCCAGCTGTGCGGCGATGACGGCACCGAAGCTGCGGCCGTAGCGCCAGAATTATTCTCGCGCTGCCATTTCTCATAACAGCGTGCGATCTCACGAGACAGACGCTTGCCGTATTTCGCAGCGATGCCGTCCGGATACCGGTTCAGCTCTTGCTCGATCTCTTGTTGTGAGAGCCCTTGACCGGCGAGACTCCAAACACAACGTGCGAAAGCTTCACTGCGCTGCCCTTCCGGGGCGCCGTGCTTGATGAGATCGTCAATATCATCGCCATCATCGCCACGATTGCCGGACTCGCCTTGCTGTCCGTCAGTCTTGCGGGTGCTGACATCATCATATTGAGCGACGAGATCATCGATCAGCCGATCGATGTTTGGCAACTCGGTACAATCGCTGAGCTCAAGACCGGAAACGGTGATGTAGCGGGTGGCGCGGCGGAAGATTTCGATACGGCCGCCGCCATCAAGATTAAAAGCCCGATGGACTTCCGGCCCGGTAGCAATGCCAATGATGCGCAGCCCGGTGCCTGAGACAGTAACTTCGCAATAAGCATTTCGGGCCATATCAAGAATTTTTCGCGCCCACGGCGCGAGCGCCGCGGTTTCTGAGTCGCGGCATTTATCAAGGTCGATAGCGGCGATGTCGGTGCCGGTTAATACAAATCCAACACCGTCTGCTTTACCAGCACGCACGGCGTTCACAGCGGTAGAGTGTGCGCCCCAGGTGTTAGGATCATTGCTGGTGGCGTGACGAGTTGGATCGACAGTGCAGAATGGCGGCTTGGTATAGCCGCGCTCATTGGGCTGCCAGCGCCAAGTGACCCAGTTGGCCATCGGGCACAACGGCGCTAACGCTATCGGCAGATCGGCAAGATCACCGTTGTAAGTTTTTGGCTGTGGCGGGCGAACGGATGGCATGGCGCAAATTCCACAAAGGCCGGGAAGGTCGCTTGCATCATCTGCAAGCGACCGGGACCGGAATTGTCAGAAGGTATCTTCGAGCCCGTCGTCCGGGTCGTCGTCGGACGACGGCTTATCGTTGCCGATAGTCTTGCGCGCCGGCACCGCCCTGACCCGAATGGCGTCGACGATGTCGCCTTTAAAGGGGACCTGTGCCGGCACCAACATGATGTCACAGCCGTCCCAGTCGCTGGTCTCATCGCCGAGAATGCGCGCAATCGAGCGTGCGTTGGTTTTGTTGAGGATCAGCTCTTTGCCGTCGGCGAACGACAGAATCACTTTCGATTCGCCAAAAACGTCTTCACGCGTAACGCCAGAGATGGTGACCCGCATGGGCTTGCCATCGGGATCAGCGTAGCGGAAGAAGCGGGAAGGATAGAGTTCATCGATACGCATTTGCTTTTCCTTTCGGTTCGGTTGGTGTTGGTGGCGTGGCATTCGCGCCGCCGCCGTCAGATCGCTTGCGACAGTGCGGCCCAAATTGCTTCGCTCCGATCAGATGGATGAACTCGACGCGGTCGTCCTCCGACCAGGTCTTGAACGCCTTCGCCAACGCGACAGGAGTAAAGCGTGAGTTGTGGGTTCCGAGGCGCTTGTCGATCATCGCCCTTGGTACCCGGCACAACCGCGCCGATCTGCGAGACCGTGGCGTTCACTATCGCCACCGCCTCGCCCTCGCAGAGGATGCGCAACGCGACCTCCAAGCGGGTTTGCAGTGACTTGCCGTTCGATTTGGCGAGAAAGTTTCCGGTCACCCTGTAAAGGGGCGGCGGGACTTCTGGCGCTTCGAGAATTTTAGTGTTATCGAGCATAGTGATGCTCTCCTGTGGCCTGACTCGGGAGGCTGTGACCGGAACCGCCAGGAACCGATCAATCTGAAATCGGCGGGTCAGATCCCGATTTCGAAACAGAGAAAGCCCAACGCTTTCGCGGCGGGCTTTTTTGTTTGGGCGCGATCTTCGATCTGAAGCATTCGGCGGATTGCTGCGGAGGGTCATGTCAGCGCCTCCGCGTTCGCGGCTAACAGATCGAGGGCGCAGCCGATCGGCGTGCTGGGACGATTTTGCGAATCTCTCAGCAGCGATTTGCGCAGAACATCGAGCGGCACGCCGTATTGAAGTGCGAGGCTGGCGAGAATTGCGGCGTCCTTAGCGCAGGCGTCGGCGTGGGAATCGGCGCGATGATTGCCGAGAAAGATTTCGCCGAGCCGACCGTCGTCGAACCACCAAGCGGTCGCGGTGTAGTGCAAGTCGGCACACACAAAGCCGAAGGTTAACGACGCGCGACGATTGGCGAGGCGCTCACGCACGGGGGCGGCTCCTCAACCTCGGAGCGACCAGGCAAGTCACGCCGTCAGGGCTGATGACTGCGGTCCAATCACGGCCCGCAATCAGTTCGCTCTCAATGACTCGGTGCGGGCCACAAATGCGGGTGTTCGACCCCATTTTTGCCGCGTGCAGGCCGTTGATGCCGTTCGACTTTTTTGGGGGCTCCGTCCCGTTCCCGGTGTAATGAACCAAGCCGCCCGAAAAACCGTCTGTACGGGCGTTTTCCGCGTACGCGTTCCGCTTACGACAGCGTGCCGAGCAGAACTTCTGCTGCGGGAAGCGCGTGGCACCACGCGGTCACACACCGGACATTTGACTGGTGTGTCCCGTCGCGCCGCTTGCGGATTGACTGGTGATGCTTTAATGGACCTCAACGCGACGCATCTTCCTTCGTTGTGGCCGCGATTGGCGTCGCGGTGATGGTTTCACGAACAGACAAAGAGCCGGGTCCTTGCGGCCCGGCTTTCTTTCTTACGCGTATTCTCCTGGAGCAGATCGCGCAGCTTCACGCCCTCACGCCGCGGGCTGACTTTGCGAATCAGATGCTGATAGTGACGCTTGAAGGTATCGGTCGAGATGCCCCTGATCTTAGCCGCTTCAGGGACGCTCACATGCTTTTCAAGATCGAGCGCCGACAGCTGCGGCAGTTTGCGGCCGGTCACCTCGGGGCGAATGCTGCTCATTTTGCCCTCTGCATTCAGACGCGGTCGTAAGCGTCCTTGTGCAGAGAACCGCTACGGCAATCGGATTTGATTTTCTAAGCCGCAAACACGCGTGCGTGTTTGCGTGTGGGCTAATCACGGCGTCCCATAACGCGGGCCAGCGTCTCGGGTGAGGCGAATTTCCAGCCTTCCCTTTTGTAAATCGCATCGACGCTTTTCAGGATAGCCGTCAGCGTCATGTCAACCGGAGGATGGCCTTCAGGCGGGTATTTTTCTTTGAGCGCTTTCCTGAGGCGACGACGCTGCCACCCCTCCACCTTCGATTCCTGCGGGGAGTCCCCGGCTGAAAGGCCGTCGTCGGCCTCGGCCTCGACTGGATCACCGGTTTTGTCCTCCAGCTGTTGATCTGGCGCAGTTTGAGCTGCGGGCGGGCGGGGCCAAATAGCCCGTACGTCACACCCTTCGGCTATTCGGTAGCGAAAGTCCCACGGCAAGCCTGCGACTTGCACAACCACTTCCACCCGGTCGTGACGATGATCAAAGTCTAAGATTAACTTGCTGCGGAAAAAGGAGGGATCCACAGGCTCTGGATTGTAAGATTTGCCGTCCGTTGGACTGCAAGGTTTGCCGTCAACATGCCTTTGGCGCGTCAGCCGCAATTGCCCGTCCCATATGCGTTCCTGCATCTCCCAGAGCGCGTCGTATTTTTCGTAGCCCAGCTCTTCGGTGAGGTAGGGAAGCAGGGCGTCGAGGTCTTTGATTGGTGTATGCTGGTTTACAGCCTCAGCCATGGCTCCACCATGGTTCGGGTTAGGACCGGCTCGGTGTTAACGCATCGAGTCGGTCCGTTGATTATAGACTAATTAAGCGCGCAGCGGCATGACGTTACTCGCCGGGCGGCCGTCAATAATCGCGGCGACGTGATCGGCCCAGCGCTGTAACGCTATGCGCATCGGTTCGGTGTAAGCGGCGCGATTATAAATTCCCGCGACGCCAGCCTTGTGACCGCTAAGGTGATTGAGCACCGCCTCAACAATGTGCGGTTGAATACCGATTTCACACATGCCGGTCGCGGCGCTTCGGCGGAGATCATGCAGCCGGAACGGCGGCATGTCGCCAAGCCGTTTGCGCAATGCTGTGGTGTATGCGCCCCACCGCTGGAATCCCTGACCACTCAACCCGAACACAAAATCACGATCAGGACGCCGCGGGATTGATTTCAGAATGTCGAGTGCCATGGGCGGCAGTGTCAGCACGTGTGCCTTACGGTTTTTCGACCGCTCGGCGGTGACAGTCAGGGTTCCTGCACTGAGATCGATTTCAGACCAGCGTAATGATCCGATTTCATCGCGACGGCAGCCGGTGAGAATCAGCAATTTAACGGCCCGGCCGAAATCGTGGTCGGCGCAAGCGCGCCACACAGCAGCAAGCTCACTGTCACTCAGAACTTTGTCACGGCTAGTGTCGATTCCCGCAAGCGGATCGTTGACCAGCGTAACGGGGTTTTGGCCAGTCTCGACCAGACCTTCCCTCAGTGCCCAAACGAACATCGTGCTTAATGTGGAACGTGCGCGTGCCGCAGCGGTGCGGCCAAACCGCTTCACGATTTCCCCTAATCGGGCCGCGATCTCCACGCGTTTAATTTCCGCCAGCGGCCGACTGGCAAGCGGACCAAAATGCACGTTGAGATTCCGCTCAGTGCTTTTGAACGTGCTCGGCCGCAGCGTGTCACGCTTGGCGTCTAGGTACCGACCGGCCACGTCGCCGAGGGTGAGTACCACGGCACTAGCCGCTTCGCGCTTAGCCCGTCGCTCGGCACCGGGATCATCACCCAGCTCGATCGCGGCAAACCGCTTACGGGCAATAATGCGGGCAGCCTCTAGCGTGACCTTGCGGTGGTCGCCAAGGGACTCGCGGCGCTGTCGTCGCCCTGCCCGGTATTGGATGACATAACTTTTATTTGGACCGCGTAGCCGGACACCGAAACCCGGCATAGCATCGTCCCACACAAAATGGTCGGACTTACCCGTTGGCAGCGTCAGCTTATCGACTTCGGCCCTAGTCAGTTTCATGGCTCACCCCTGTTGTCGCGTGGCGCGACGCTTTCATCACGTGGCGTTTTTGGAAGCACGGGGGCAGCAAATGAGTGCTTCCCAGTGCTTCCCAGTGCCCTCCTCTGCCATAATATGTGACGTGGCGCTTGTCAAGGAGTTCAAGGAAATCCGCGGAAAATGCTGATATACGCTTCCCAAAAACAGGGGCGTCACGTTCTGTGGCACCGCGTGGCGCCAACACTCGCGCAACGCTTCACGCTCGTGATCGCCGACCTGCCCGGTTACGGCTGGTCTGCGGCGCCGCCGGCGCAGCCCGACCATGCGCCCTACACCAAGCGCGCCATGGCCCAGGCCATGGTCGAAGCAATGGAGACGCTCGGTTTTGTCCGCTTCCGTCTGGCAGGTCATGACCGTGGCGGACGCGTCGGTTATCGGCTCGGGCTCGACCATCCCGGCCGGCCGGAGCAGCTTGCGGTGCTCGACATCGTCACCACCTGGGACATGTGGCACCGCATGGATGCGCGGCTTGCCTCGCGCGCCTGGCATTGGATGTTTCTGGCTCTGGCGGAGCCATTTCCCGAAAGACTGATTGCGCACGATCCGAAGTACTTTTTCGATTATCGCGCCGCCGCAGGCACGAAGGCGCAGAGCGTGGATTTCTTCGATGCGCTCGCGCTCGCGCATTATCATGCGGCCTACCAGGACCCGCAGCGGATCCACGCCATGTGCGAAGATTACCGCGCCGGGCGCACCAGCGATCTCGAACACGATGAGGCCGATCGCGCCGCTGGCAACGATCCAGCGCGACTCATAGCCGGGAAAGAGATCGGCGAGATCGGGCATCAGGCGCTGGTCTCCCGTTCCACGGCGCGCCAGCCGATGTCGCGCCGGTAAAAACCTTCGGGCCAGCGAATGCGCGCGATCGCCGCATAGGCGCGCGCCTGCGCTTTGCGCACCGTCTTTCCCGTCGTCGAGACGTTAAGCACGCGGCCGCCATTGGCGAGAATGCGGCCGCCCTCGGCTTTGGTGCCGGCATGGAAGATTTGCACGCCTTCGACCGCGGCCGCTTCATCGAGGCCCTCGATGACG
>Ga0306920_100004908_pt1 | contig 17192 bp, 19 predicted proteins | sample flu12Cox44000170_FD_204666 | JGI IMG/M metagenome (GOLD analysis project Ga0306920, IMG submission 204666) | Lab enrichment of tropical soil microbial communities from Luquillo Experimental Forest, Puerto Rico - flux4day.12C.oxic.44.000.170 (v2)... | ecosystem: Environmental > Terrestrial >... | reverse complement strand
ACCGTGCCGCCGAAGATCAGGTGGAAATGCGCGGTGACCCAGGAGGTGTTGTGGACCATCGCGTTCATGCCGTAGCTCATATTGATCAGGCCGCCGCCGCCGCCGAACCACAGCATGACAAAGGCCAGACCGGTCGCCATCACCATCGGCCGATGCCAGGGCAATGTGCGCAGCCAGCCGAGCCGCCCGGTGCCGCCGTTGAGCCGGCCGGCCACCTCAAACGACGCCGTAATCGTGAACACGGTCAGCAGGGTCGGCACCGTGACCAATGACGTTAATGTCGTCTGGACAAATTTGAAGCCGGTGGAATGCTCGGGATCCATGAACAGGTGGTGCAGACCGACCGGCAGGCTGTAGAGCAGCAGCAGGATGAAGGTGAGGCGGCCCATCGTGTCGCTGTAGAGCCGCCCGCCGGCCGCCTCCGGCGCCATCGTGTAGAAGGCAATGTAGGCAGGGAACAGCCAGAAATAGACGATCGCATGCAAGGTCCACGAAAAGAGGGTGCGCGACATGCCGACATCGACCGTATCGGTCCAGCCGAACGCCGCCGGAATGACCTGAAACAACAGCTCGACCGCAACCCCCGCAGTGGTCCACAGCCACATGATCGCATTCGCGACCGTGGCGAACATCGCCAGCGGCACCGGCTGCCCGGAATTGGCACGCTTCCATTGCGCCATCGCCACGATCATGATCGCGCACCAGACCCACGATCCGGCTACGACGAGCACCAGCCCGATGTAGAAGAACGGGCTGGCGGTCAGCGGCGGGTAGAAGGTGTAGAGCACCGAGGCGTTGCCCGATAGGATCGTAAGCGCTGCCATCACTGCGCCCATCGCCCCGGCGACGAACGCAGCCCAGGCCCATTTGACTCCGGGAATTTCGCGCCCAAGCGCAGTCTCGGCGACGAAATAGCCGAAGCCCATCACAAAGAACGTCGTCAGCACATATGCCATCGACACGCCGTGCAGGGTCACCGACCGGAAGTAGTTCTGCGGGTTCTCGTAAGGCGCGTGCAATGGACTGCGCACCCACATCTGCCAGACGCCAAACGCCGCAGCGACGGCGAAGACTCCGAAGGCGAGCCAGAGATGGGCGAGTACCAAGTTCCTATGGCGCGGCACAGCTCACCCTCCCTTGGGCATCCGGCCGAAACTGATCGGCCGGTACGACGCGCACCCGCGCCAGCATCTGGCTGTGTCCGAGACCGCAGAATTCGTGGCACGGCATCAAGAGGTCACCCGTTTTACGGAATACCGTATGCACCTGGCTAACATAGCCGGGGACCACCATCGTGTTGACGTTGGTCCCGGAGACCAGAATGCCGTGGATCACGTCGGGGGTCGACAGCCGCAACGTGACCTCACGGTCGGCAGGAACGACGACACATGAAGGAACAAACGCAAACTGTGTGGCGACGATACGCGTCGTCACCTGGCCGTTCGATTCGACCCGAGTGCCGAGATTTGGTTCGGTGAACTCGCGGGTTAGATGGAGGGTCTTGGGGTCGATCCGTTCGAGGTTGGAAGGCGGGTTGCGATGCAGGGCCAGGGCCGCGAACAGCGTGAGGCCAAAGAGGATAAGAACGAACAGGCTGACCGCGACCGCCCACCGCGTCTCGGAGCGCTGAACTTCTTGCTCGGTCGCTGCCATCGCTTACCCGACCATGCCGCGCGGGAGATAGACGAGCAGGTAGATCAACAGCCAGGCGATCAGCAGCAGCAGGACCGCCATTCCGCCCAGCGCGATCGCACCCGATGGCACCTCGCGCAGCGCCAGCAGTTGCTGTTGATCGAGATCAGCCGCTCGCGTTTCCGTCCCATTCGTGCTGGTCACCCGCCGGCCTCCGTCCCCACCGCCCGCGAAGGTGAATATCCTATTGGCAATCGCCGGCGCTGTTCAACCCTGACGATGGGTCGCCTCGGCGTGGTGGCTGCCCTGTTAGCCAGCCCGGCTGCGATGTTGGCAGCCACCCTGATCGTCACCAAGCAGGAGCGCCGCGCCTACAACGCGCACGAACCGGCGAGTTGACCCAAAGGCGAGCTTCGCCACCGCAATCGCTCCCCGGGTTCCTCAAAACGCCGTCTTCGACCTGAGGGTCGTCAAGGCTTCATCAGCCTGAGGCCCGGCTTCGAGGTGGTGAACCTCTGGCCCGCGAGCTCTTGAGGCATGCCCAAAAGCGACCTCTCGATCCTCGAGGACGCGGCATCAACTGGGTGACGGAATGCAAACGCCCGCGTGCGACCCCCATACCGGACCGTCGCGGACCCCTAATGGCGGCGTCAGCTCTTGCCCCAATCCTGCATTAGATGAGTCAGGTCAGGCGGTTCAGTCAGTGGAAGGCAGACATGCGGAAGCGATACGAAAATGAAGAAACGCAGCAACCCTGGACTGGGAAAAGAAGGACTAATAGGCTCGCGTATTTTATACTTTCAGCTCGTGTTTCAGTTCGTTTAAAAAGCGCCAATCGGTGTGTTCGGCGAGGAGCTTTTGTGGATTGGCCTTGATCAAGCCGGCCTCGTGCAGCCGCAGTGCGTAGAAGCGGACCGAGTCCTCGGGATCCAAGTCGCGCCAAACGTCGTAACGGACTTCGCTCAGCGCCTGCAGCGCATAGTCGTAACGCGCCGCAATTCCTCCATCGACCATCAGCTGCGCCGCACGCCTCGGATCGGATGCACACAGGTCAGCGGCCTTGAGTATGGCGCGCAACGCGCGCTTAGTTGCAATGGGATATTTGCGAGTAAACTCCGTGCTAGTCGCCAACATGCAACAATAATACTGCGACCACGGTCGGTCGGTGATGCTGCTGGCGATAACATGTCCGATGTTCCTGGCGCGAACTTCCTGTAAAGCGGGCGGAGCGGCGAGGAAGGCATCGATCTTTCCTTCGAGGAAGAGGTCCATTGGTTGGAGTGACGGGTCTGAGACCCAATGGAGGTCCTTGTCGGGATCGAGTCCGACCAAGCTGGTCATAATCGTCAGGAGCGGCCTCTCCCCCGCATTTGCGGCAGCCATTGTGCCTACGGTCTTGCCTTTCAGGTCGGCGAGCCCGCGGATCTCATCTTTCCCGAAGACCTCGAAGCACCCGAGGTGCAACCCGGCTAAAATCGTGATTGGTGCGCCATTCATCCCCAAGACCTGAGCCGGTACAAAGTCTCTGCCAAAATCCACCTCGCCGTGCGCGATCATATCGGCAATAGGACTCGACTTTGCAGCATCGGCCCGGCGTACATATGCTTCTGTTAAGTCTACATAGCGGATATCGGTAAAACCCTCGGCGCGCAGCAATTCCTGAAGGACTAGCGGGGCGATACAGAGTACAGGATCTTTTTCGAGGCGGATCGTGGTGACTTCTGGTGGCGGCTCCGCGGCGAGTGATCTTCTTCCGCCGCCCCGGCTGGATACAAGGCCGACGGCGCCGGTGGATGCAAGATTGGTCAAGAAGCGGCGTCGGCTTTGCGCGATTGGCATGTCAGCCTCCCTTCGTACTCCGCGTGCGAGCGGTTGACGCCATCATAGACTTTGACTGCCGAGAGGGCTACGGCGATCACGGAGCCGGGAAAAGACCGCTCCCGCCCATCGCGGCCACTCGAGTGCAGCTCTTCGATCCGGGTGGGTGCCCGAGCAGTGGCCAGCTTCTTGACCTTCTTGACCCGAACGTTCCATGAACCCATATGGCGGCCTCGTTTGTCCGGAGCCTTGCCGATGACGGAAATCCTTTCCCTACCGCTGTCGCCGTCCTGTTATCGCCTGTTTCCCGATCCCGGAATCGCAGAATATCAATGGCTTGGTCTTGATCCATTTTTGCCTCGCGCGCGCCACACGCGCACGCGTGAGCAGCCTCATTCAGAGCGCGTTTAGCTCGTGTGCGACAAGAAGGAAAGCGGAAGCCAGCGAGCCTATACGCGACCCCGGGGGGCCCCGCCAATCACCATTGCAACCAATGCAAGAATTCTCGCTGCTGATTTGCTGCAGATTGCGTTGGAGGTAATATGTGGGTCAACGAAAAGTTGTGTTCCGAGGCTGGGCAATACCGTCTCTGTCGTCGTCCCGACGAAGGCCGGGACCCACTGCTCCGCTTCTCCAAATTTTCAGGCAATGGCGATGTTGTACAAATCTTCATCCGTTCGGGCCGCGGCAGCCTGGACCCCGGCCGGCCGCCGGGGTGACGAGTGGAGCGGCGGGAGCGGCGCCTACTTCGCACGATCCGGCCGACCGGCAAATCAGGTGGATCGGCTTTAGCCGCAGGCGGCTGGAGGCGGCCCGACCCGGATAGCATGGTCGTGCTGACCACACGACCAGTAGCTCTGCTACAGTAGTCCCGCTAGGGAAATCGGATGGATCGGGATGCGTCGTCTGCTCGTGGGTTTTTTCGCCGTTATCGGCTTTTTTACGGTGCTGCTGTTTGCCGGGGGTCTGCTCGCCGTCAGCGGCTTGCGGTCGCCGGTAACGCCGCTGCCCGCAAACATCATCCTGACGGCCGATCTGACGCGTGAGTTTCCGGAAGGCGCGAGCGAGGATCCGCTGCGGCGGCTGGTGTTCGGCGCCAGGCCGACATTGCGGGATGCGCTCGATGCGGTCGAGGCCGCCGGTGACGACGCGCGCGTCAAGGTGCTGCTCGCGCGCGTCGGCGAGGATGGGCTCGGCCTCGCCAACGTTCAGGAGATCCGCGATGCGGTCTCCAATTTCCGCGCCAAAGGCAAACTCGCGCTGGCCTTCGCCGACAGCTTTGGCGAGTTCGGTCCGGGAACCCGGCCGTATTATCTGGCCTCCGCGTTCGACGAGATCTGGCTGCAGCCGCTGGGAAATGTCGGCCTGACCGGGCTCTATACCGACACGCCATTCCTCAAGGGCACCTTCGACATTCTCGGTATCGTCCCCGAATTTGATCAGCGCGAAGAATACAAGACCGCGATGAACATCTTGACCGAAAGCAAGATGACGGCGGCGCATCGCGAGGAGGTCGAGGGACTGCTCGGCTCCATCGCCGGTCAGATCGTCCGCGGGATCGCTCAGGACCGCAAATTGCCGGAAGGCGACGTGCGAGCCGCGATCGATCGCGGGCCGCTCCTGGGGGAGGAGGCGGTCCAAGCGAAACTGGTCGACCGGCTCGGCTATCGTGACGAGGCGATCGCCCATGCCCGCGCCCGCGCCGGGTCTGGGGCCGAGATGGTGAGCCTCGCGAGCTATCTCGAACGTGCCCGCCGGCCCCATCGTGAGGGCGCCACGATTGCGCTGATCTACGGTTCCGGACTGGTCGTCCGCAACGGCGCCGGAGCCAGTCCGCTGACCGGGTCACATCTCATGTCGGCGGCCGAACTCACTCGCGCCTTTCGGGCCGCGGTACGCGATACTTCGGTGCGGGCGATCCTGTTCCGCATCGACAGCCCCGGGGGCTCGGCAGTCGCTTCGGAAACGATCTGGCGCGAGGTCGCGTTCGCGCGCGAGCGCGGCAAGCCGGTCATCGTTTCGATGGGCAACGTCGCTGGCTCGGGTGGCTATTACGTCGCCGCACCGGCCGACAAGATCGTCGCCGAGCCGGCGACGTTGACCGGTTCGATCGGCGTGCTCGCCGGCAAGCTGGTCGTCTCCGATTTTCTGAAGAAGATCGGCGTCTCGACGGACAGCGCGCAAATCGGTGCCAATGCGGCGATGTTCAGTCCCACCGCGGATTTTTCCGAGCGCGGGCGCGCCCGCCTCGAAGCCTTTCTCGACGAGACGTACAGAGGCTTCAAAGATCATGTCGCGACCGGCCGTCACATGACCGGGGAGGAGGTCGAGGCGGTCGCAAAGGGACGGGTGTGGTCCGGCGAGGAGGCCAAGGCGCGCGGGCTCGTCGACGAGCTCGGCGGGTATGCCGTCGCGCTGCGTCTTGCCAAACAGGCGGCCAACATTCCCGCGGAGGCGCCGGTCACGCTCACCGTGTACCCGCGAGAAAAGGGTGTCGCCGAGCTGCTCTACGACCGGCTCGCCGGCAAGGACCGCGAGAGCGAGGACGGCATTGTGAGCTCGGGCTCGATCGAGCGCTCGCTGAAGGCGATGCAACCGCTTCTGCAGCGCCTCGAGGCGATCCTCGACAGTCCCGGCGTATTGATGATGCCGCCGCTCGGGCCGATAGACTGATAAAAGGGCCGAGACTATTCTGATGCGAGGAGGACCCGATGCCCGATGCGCTGACTGTCATTCACCACGCCGAGCGACCCAGTGTGACGCTGCCCGGCGGGGCCGCATATCAGCCGATCGTCGGAGACGACACCGGCGATGGGGTGCCTATCCGCACCGGCATCCAGACCTCGCAGCCGGGCTACACGACCCCGTTGCACTCGCACCCCTACGCCGAGGTCTTGACCGTCATCGAAGGGCGAGGAGAGGCTTGGCTCGACGGCGAGGAAGGGATCGTTGTGCTGGAACCCGGCATCACGATCGTCGTGCCGGCGAAGTGTGCACGCTTTCCGGGTCGTTGGCGACCGGCCGCTCGTCACCTTTGGCATCCACACCCACGGCAAGCGGATCGTCGATTACGTATCGCTGCCACAGACTACCCGCTGAGCGCTTTTCTTCCGCGCGCAGCCGCATCACACTCCAGCCGTTCCTTCAGCTCACGGAGACCACACGATGGCCATCAGCCGCTTTGATTTGACCCAGCCGCCGGGACCGCGCATGAGCCGCTGCGTCGTTCGCGACAACACGGTCTATCTCGCCGGCCTCACCGCCAGCGACACGACCCAGGACATCAAGGGGCAGACGAAGCAAATCCTTGACAAGATCGACGCCTATCTGGCGCAGGCGGGAACCAGCAAATCGAACCTCCTCTCCGCCAATCTGTGGATCAAGGACATGGCGCTCTTTGCCGATATGAACTCGGTGTGGAACGTCTGGGTCGATCCCGAGAACCCGCCGGCGCGCGCTTGCGTCAAGGCCGATCTGGCGCGGCCGGAGCTGTTGGTCGAAATCATGGTGACCGCCGCGAAATAACCAGGCCTCAAACCACCGTCGCCCCCGCGAAAGCGGGGGCCCAGGGTTAACGGTAGGCCCGGCTGCCCTGGATTCCCGCCTTCGCGGGAATGACGAAAGCGCAGCGATTTCTGGGTTGCGCAACCCCTAAGACAGCCCGATCTCCCCGTCGACGACGTGTTCGAGTCCAAGCTCGGGAACCGACAGCGTGATGCGTGGCTTCAGCAGCGTGCCGTCGCTGAGCTTGCCCTTGGCGAGCGCGTCGCGCACCGCGGTCTCGATCTGGCGCTGCGAGGTCACCCCGACGACTTTGAGGAATTTGCGGATATCCATGTTGAGGCGGTCTTCGTTCATGGCGCTCTCCTTCCGCTCATGCCGGTAAGGGTATACCGTGGACGTTAAGGCGTCGAGATCGCGAAGCTGAGGTAAATTCCGCGAAGCTCTGGGCGCAACGCCGGAGACGGAGGAAGCCATGCAATTGATGTATTTCACCGAGCAACCGATGTCGGCCTACCCTGCCGAGGAAGGGCTAAAGTTCGGGGCCACGGCACTGATGTTCTCGAACAAATACTTCGACCCCGTGGCCGGCAGCCGCCTCTACAACGAATTTCTGGAGCATTACATCTACGCCGAAGAGATGGGCATCGACGGCTTTATGCTGAACGAGCACCACAATGCGCCGTTCTGTATGCAGGCCAAATGCAACGTCTTCGCCGCGATCCTTGCTGCGGTGACGAAGAAGGCGAAGATCATCCTCCTCGGCAACCCGCTGCCCTTGGCGGAAAACCCGGTGCGGCTCGCCGAAGAATTGTCGATGATCGACATGATCTCGAAGGGCCGGCTCGTCTCCGGTTTCGTTCGCGGTGGCGGTCAGGAGCAGCTGGCCGCCGGCGTTAGCCCGGCCTACAACCGTGACCGCTTCGAGGAGGCGCACGATCTGATTGTCGCGGCCTGGACACGCGAGGGGCCGTTCCGATGGGAGGGCACTCATTACCAGCACCGCGTCGTCAACCCGTGGGCGGTACCCCTGCAGAAGCCGCACCCGCGGGTTTGGATCCCGGGGGTCATCAGCCCCGAGACGATCGTCTGGGCCGCCGGGCACGGCTATCCCTACATTGCTCTCAACACGCCGATCGACCGCACGAAGCGGATCTGGGAGATCTACGACAACGTAGCGGCCGAAGCCGGCTTCACCCCTGGCCCCGACTATCACGGCATGCTGAAGCAGATCCACGTCGCCGAGACCGAGGAGAAGGCGCTCAAAAACGCCGCCCAATTTAGGTGGATGCAAGGCGAGTTCACCGGTCTCGCTCATCCCGTGTGGAGCACGCCCTCGGGTTACGGCAGCCCGGAAAACCGTCGCGCTTTTGTCGAGTTCGCGAGCGGCCGGTCAAAAAATCCCCGCTATCGCCCGGAGCTCGAAAAGCAGCTCGAAGATTTGATGATCATCGCCGGTACGCCAAAACAGGTGATCGCCAAGCTGCGCATCCTGCTCGAGGAGACGCGGCCTGGCATCCTCGGCATGTGGGGGAATGACGGTACCGTGTCGCATGAGGATGCCAAGACCTGCATCCGGCTGATGGGCCAGGAGGTGTTTCCGTCGGTGCGCGAAATGGCCAAAGAATTCGGCCTCGAGAGCCCGTTCGAGACCAACCAACCGGTCAGTATCGACTACATGAACGGGACCAAGGAGCCGGCCCGCGCGGCCGCGGAATAGCGGCAGTTCAGTAGAGCCCGGGGATCAGACGCGAGGTGCGGCTGCAGTAGGCGTCGTATTGGCCGCCAAACTGGGTACGCAGCAACCGCTCTTCCGCGCGTATTCGCGCAAGTAGCGGCGGAATAGCCATTGCCGTCAGCAGCACGCCGACGCCCGAACGAAAAGCGAGCGCCCAGCCAAGTGCGTTGACGAGCAGGCCCAGGTAGCTGGGGTGACGAATGACGCCATAAAGACCGCTGGTCACCAGCGTGTGCCCAGGTTGGATCGCCACCAACCCGCTGAACCGGCGGCCGAGCACGAAGACCGGCCAGAGCCGCAGCGCGCCACCGGCGGCGAAGAGAACGACGCCAATCCAACGGACAATCTCCCCATCGAGGATCCAGAATTCCTTCCGGTCCGTGTAGGCCGGCAGGTAACCGGCGAGCAGGCCGATGATCCCAAAGGCGACAATGACCCAGCGGTTGGCACGATCCTCGCGGACGCCGGGGCTCAGATTGCCGCTACTGAAGAGCGCGACCCCGGAAACGCGAAAAGCAAGATTGAAAGCGCGATCAGCGCCGGGTGGGAGAAGAAGGCGGCAAACCCGCCCCAGCCGAGGATGGCGAGCCCGAGATAGGCAAGAGTCGCTATGATGGTGATGAACGTCAACCTGGGTCTGGGCGTCATAATCCAATCTCGTATTACGGCAAAGTGCCGGTGCCAGGTTGACCTTGGGGCTCGCAATGACCGATTGTCGGCTGACAGCACATAAGCAGGGGAAGGAGATGAAGCTAGCGGATAAAGCGGTCGGCGTGGCGTTGATCGTCGGGGCTACGATTGCATCGGCTAACGTGACGGAGTCGCAATTTCCGCCGAGGACGGTGCGCGACTTGATCGAGATCTGCGCACCGGCCAAGGAAGATCCGATGATGACTGCGGCAATCAACTATTGTCATGGCTTTGTTCAAGGCGCGGTGGCCGTCGAAGGGGCGCATCAAGAACACCGAGATGTCAGCAAGCTGTTCTGCCTGCCCTCGCCGCTCCCGCCCGCTGGCTCCGAAATGACCAAGTTCATCGCCTGGGCGAATGCTCTGCCTTCCCGGCTCGACGAGCCGGCGATCGACGGCATGTTCATCTACTTGGCGGAAACATACCCTTGTCCGCAAGAGGCTACCGGGAAGCGGAGAGCACGATGAAAAAGCTCATTCTGGCCGGAGTAGTGGCGGTGCTGCCGCTGGCCGGCTGCTCCGACATGACCCAGACGCAGCAGCGGGGGCTCTCCGGCACAGCGATGGGCGCCGGCGGCGGCGCAATCATCGGCGCCATTGCAGGCAATGCCGCGCTCGGTGCCGGCATCGGCGCTGCCGCGGGTCTCGCCGGGGGTCTGATTTTCGATAAAGTGAAGAAAGACCAAGCCGCATCCTACAGCGCCGGCTACCAGGCCGGCGCCACGCGGCAGTCGCCGAACCCGCCGCAATAGGTGCACCACGTGATATCGTGTTGGAAGGGACCCGGGGTATCGCACTTCTGAGGACTGGCGACCGGGAGCGGAGTACGCTGTCGAGCTCTCTACGCGGGTTTCGGCCTGATTTCACCCAGATGCACGCTTCTGCTCGTCGGCGCCGAGGACGAACGCCACGGTAAAATAACCTCGACAGTCGCGATCGCGGCTGCGGCGCGAGGAGGCAGCGAGGGATGCCTCCGTCTCGGTTCAAGTGTGGACGAGGAGCCGCAGCGCCTTCCTTCAGGGCCGGTGTATCATGTAAGCGACCGCATAGCCGATGGCGCCGGCAATCAACAATGCGGCGAGGGGCTGCTGCACCACGTACTGTCTTACCTGTTCTCCCGCACGTGATCCCTGGTCATAGAGATCGCTGGCCGCTTGCTTGGCTTGCTCTCCTGCCCGAGGAGCAACACCCTGTATCATCTCGCCCGCCCGACCCATTGCCTGTCTGCCAAACCCGGAGGCCTGGCGTGCGAGATCCTGAGCCATCGACTTGCCCTGGTCGAGCGTGGACTGAACAGTCGCTCTGGCCTGGCTCGCGGCATCTCCCGCCGCCTTGCCGGCTTTGCCGACGGCATCGCTCGCAATGTCCTGAGCCCGCTGCTGATCCACCATCTCCTCCTCTGCGCATGTGTGGTACGGTTATGAAACGGTTGGCGCGCAAAAAGGCTCCCGACCACACCGAATTTGCCGCTGCCTCGGTTTTCGCGCTGATTCCTGGTGTAAAGCTCCTTCAATCTCTGTTCTACTCATCTTCGAACTCCCCGGAATATTACGGCGCGTTGCTTCTCCTAAAGCTCGGAGCGGGTCAGTTACACCCGCTCTCTTACGTTTTTCCTGAGCGGCGCGAGCGAGCCCCCGCATCAATTGGCAGCTCGTGATAGGTTGCGTTTCGCAGTTTGCGGCATCGAGGAGGCGGCGATGGCAAGACGCGCGGAACCGGATTGTTGATGGTGTGGAGCGACATCGACGCCGAATTCGAGGCCGAGTTCAACCGCTGGTACGATGAGGAGCACGTTCCGCAGCTGCTCGAGGTGCCGGGCTTTCTCAATGCCGGGCGCTACGCCGCGATCAAGGGGGCACCCAAATACCTCGCGATGTATGAACTCGAAGACCATAACGTGCTGCGCAGCACGGCCTATCTCGACACCGTCAAGTACCGGCCCTCGCCGCAGCGCGCCAAGGTTGGCACGAGCCGCGTCGGGCGCAATTTCCTGCGCAATCTCTACCGCCAGACCTTCCCGGTGCACACCAACCCGATCGAGCAGACCGTCGAGATGGCGCCGTTCCTGCAGATGGGCCGCATCGATGTGTCTGCCGCGGTCGAGGAGGAATTCAACGCCTGGTACAATACCGCCTATATCCCCGGTTATCTGGCGGTGCCGGGCTGCCTCGGCGCGCGGCGGTTCGTCGCCGTCGAGGGTCAGCCCAGATACCTGACCGTCTACGAATTCGAGCACGCCCGCGTGTCGGAGAGCGAGGCCTGGGCGCGGTCACGCACGAGCAACCCGTGGACGCGCCGGGTGCACCCTTATTTGCGGCACGACGAGGGCTCACCGGGCGTCTACCAGCGCATCTACCCGAAATAGCTGGCCCTGCGGAGATCAGTTCGCGCTCCTCCGGATGATCTCCGCCCAGCGATCGAGGACCGGGAAGATCTTGTCTCCTGCCTCAGACGGCAGACTCACCACGACGCGGGAGATGCCCTGATCGTGGTAGCGCCTGACACGATCGAGATCTTCCGGAGCGCCCCAGACCGTCAGCGGGATTGAGGCGAGGTCGCGGCCGGCCTCGGTCGCCATCTGTCGGAACTGCGGTAGAAACTCGGTGACGTCGGAATAGTGCGCGCGGCTCGCATTCGGGATCCAGCCGTCGCCATAGCGGACCGCGCGCCGCGCGCTGTGCGGAAACGCGCCGCCGACGATGACCGGCGGGTGCGGCTTCTGTACCGGCTTCGGCCAGGTCCGCATTTTCACGACCTCGACGATGTCGCCGTGATATTCCGGCTCGGATTTGGTCCAAATCTCCTTCATCGCCTCGACCTGCTCGCGCATCTTCTTGAAGCGGGTTTTGAAGACAGTGCCATGGCTCTCGATCTCGTCCTGGTTCCAACCGCCGCCGATGCCGAACAAAAACCTCCCGCCCGAGATATGATCGATCGTGGCGACGAGCTTTGCAGTCTGGATCGTGTCGCGCTGATTGACGAGGCACACCCCGGTCCCGACCTTCAGCCCCTTCGTCGCCATCGCCGCCGCGGTCAGCGTTACGAACGGGTCCATCACATCGTAATACCGCTTCTCCAGCTCCCCGCCTCCTGCCGGTGGCGTTTTGCGCGTACTGGGAATGTGCGAATGCTCAGGCGCCCACACCGACTCGAAGCCGCGCGCTTCGAGCGCTTTGCCGAGCTCGGCCGGGGTCATCGAGTAATCGGTGAAAAACATCGCCGCGCCAAAATCCATCTGTCCCTCCATGGGTCGGTGTCGCGCGAGCTTACCTGCTATTCATCATCCCCGGCCAGCATGCTTTAACTACAACCATGATTTGAGCGAGCTATTAACGCCTTGTGCAATCAGCAGCGAATCTGCAGCAAATTCCCTTTCAGGTTGTAGTCCTGCGCGCCGCAGTGATTGGGATTGGCTTGAGACTACAACACGAATATGGCAATTTTAGGATATCGCAAACATCGGCGCCGACCTTTAGCCGACGGATAGGTTACCCCAACTCGTCACCCGCTCGATACGGATGGCGATGACCGGGAGATCGGCGAGTTCCATCCCGCGATATTGCGGATATCGCTCGCGAAGAAGTGCCTGCGCGCAATCGTGCTCGGCGCCTTCCGCGAGGATTTCGCCCGCGCCGCGCAGCATCACCCAGCCGAGCCGCGTCCAGTCCTCGTCGTAGCGGTCGGCGACAAACGCGGCGATCGGGTTTTCGGTGATGTTCCGCAGGCGCTTCAGTGCCCGCGGGTCGCCCTTGGGCTTTTGATCGATCGTGATGTAGAGCGAGCCTTCGCTGACGGCAAAGCACACCGGCACGAGATGCGGTATCCCCCGCGCATCGGCGGTCGCGAGATGACCGACTCTGCAGCTGGCGAGAAAGCGGGCTTGGTCCTCGGATAGCATCGGGAAATTCTGGCTCGGCGGTCCGTGTCGTGGCAAGCTCCGGGCTTCCTCAAACCGGAGAGGCCGGCCATGAAGATCGAGCGCATAGACCATCTCAACCTGACCGTCGCCGATATCGACCGCAGTGTCGAATTCTACAAGCGCGTGCTTGGCATGAAGGCCGAGAGCATGGGGGAAGGCCGCGCCGCGCTCTATTTCGGGCAGCAGAAGATCCATCTCGATGCCGCCGGCGGACCGATGGCGATGAGAGACGAAAAACGTATGCCGGCGCATATCTGCTTTATCACCGAGGCGCCGATCAGCGAGGTCAAATCCCATCTCGAAAGCTGCGGCGTGCCGGTCCGGATGCAAGGCCCGCGCGCCGGAGCGATGGGCACGATCCAATCGCTCTATATCGACGATCCGGATCAGAACTCTATCGAGATCGCCAGCTACTGAGCTCCGCATGCTGAGGCGCGTAAACCAACGCCGGCGTCCCGATTGATGGCTCGTTCGATCTACAGCTCCTTCTTGTCATACCGGCGTAGGCCGGTATCCAGAGCTGAAATAGATCCCGACCTTCGTCGGGATGACGATGCCGGAGATTTTGCGAAGCTCCGGTTCAGGACGCTGGACAAGGTAATCCCCCGATAACCGCGCAAATGCCATGGGTGATGGCAAGCAAGGGAGCCAGTTATGATCCAGGACGCCCAAGGACATTACCTCTCCGGCGCGACCGCCGAGGCGGTAATCGCATACGACGAGGCGGCACGGGCGTTCAACCTCGTCCACGGCGACGCCGTCCGCCTGTTCGATGCGGCGCGTGAAGCCGCGCCCGATTTCGCGATGGCGCATATGGCCAAGGCCTGGGTGTTCGCCATTACCAACGATCCCGGCCTGATGACGCAGGCCGGGGCGCTGGCAGAAGCCGCTCGTCCATTGACGTTGAACGAGCGTGAGCAGGCGCACCTCGCCGCGCTGTCACATGTGGTCGGAGGCGGCAGGGCCGCGGCCGTCGCGGTGCTCGACCGCCACCTGATGCGCTACCCGTTCGACCTCATCGCCCATCAGGCGGCGGCGCTGATGGACGGCTTTCTCGGGCGCTTCCATTGGATCCGGGATCGCTCGTCGCGGGCCTTGCCACAGTGGTCGAAGGACCAGCCAGGCTATGCCACGTTGCTCGCCTTCCACGCCTTCGGCGCGGAGGAAGCAGGCGATTACCCCTGCGCTGAAGAAGAGTCGCGCGAAGCGGCTGAGCTCGAGCCCCTGAGCTTTTGGCCGCATCACACCGTCGCGCATGTCATGGAAATGACCGGACGCCCGGAAGACGGGCTCGGATGGATGGCCGCACGCGAGAAGTTGTGGTCCGGCCCCGGCCATATGAACGAAGTCCATATCTGGTGGCACAGAGCGCTGTTCCACCTCGAACTCGGGCAGTACGACGCCGCCTTGGCGCTCTATGACGGCCCGATCCGCGCCACGCAGCGCCCGCTCGCCCTCAGCCTTACCAATGCCACGGCCCTGCTCTGGCGCCTCGACACATTGGGGTGCGACATCGGCGACCGTTGGCAGGAGCAGGCGGCATTGTGGCAAGGCCACGCCGACGGCAAATGCCTGGTGTTTGCCGATATCCACGCGGCGATGGCGGAGCTGCGCTCGGGCCGGGAAGCACTGGTCGAGCGGCGGTTAGAGGCTATGCGTAAGACTGCGGCCAACGGCCTCGAAGCGGCCGGCCTCTATCGCACCGTCGGTATCCCGGTGGTCGAGGGCCTCGCGGCGTTCCACCGCGGCGCCTGGGCCGAGGCGGTCGAGCTGCTGCTGCCGGTCCGTTTCGATCTATGGCAGATCGGCGGCAGCTACGCGCAACGCGATGTCGTCAACTGGACCCTGACCGAGGCTGCCGTGCGCGCCGGGCAGCGAGATGTTGCCTTGTCACTGGCCCACGAACGCCTTGCGACCCGCTCTCGCAGCGCGCCCAATCGCCGCTTCCTGCGGCAGGCCGAGGCCATCGCGGCGTGATCGCGCGCTGAGCAGGAGATCGCTTTCAAGCCCGATTGTAATGGCGGCGCGTGTGCGCCGCCGTTCGCCACTTGGCGCTCCGTCGATCTGCCACCGGATTGGCTGGATTTAGCCCGATACCTGCCGTTCGCAATACGAGACGGGACCGGCTCAGTTGGGTGGATTGCCGACCTTCGCCAAACTCGTGGCGAACGCTAACGACGCGCCGATTCCAGACCTTTCCGCCCTCGACCCAGAACGGGAAGGTTCGACCTTTCTCGGCCACTCAGCCTTCGTGTCCAGGAATGCCTCTCCTGCACGCAAACGGCCCTTCATCTGCACGGCCACGCCGTGAGCGGCAGCGGGGGCCGGGCGTCCATCCTCACCGCGAGCAACTCCCGGCCAAACAGGTCGAGTTGGCGATAGAGCAGCGCAAATTCACGGAAGACTTGGCGGGAAGCTCGGTTTTTGCAAGAAGGGAGTCTGCTATGGCGTGATGCAGGACCCAAACGCTGCGGGGTCGTGACGTCAAGCTGTAACCGTGTTTATGAAGTCGCTGTGGCAAGCATTGGTGGAGTTTAGTCTTGGCTGCCGCGCTGAACGACGACAAACCTGCCTCCGGACAGAGGGGAGAGCCTCTGCCCACCGAACCACCAGCGTCGGCTGAGGCGCCCGCACTGCCCGCGATAGTGGCCGACGCCACCGACCTGAGAGTAATCCGCAGCGCGGTGGTCGATGCGTCGGGCGTCAGCGCCGGCCTGTGGCTGAGCTACCTGTTCGTGCTCTTCTACCTGCTGATCGCTGCGGGCGGGGTCAGCCATCGCGACTTATTCCTCGCGAACCCGATCAAGCTGCCCTTCCTCAGCGTCGAACTGCCGCTCGAGGGTTTCTTCTGGCTCGGCCCGGCCCTGTTTCTGGTAGCGCACGCCTATGTGCTGCTGCACTTCGTGCTGCTTTCCAGCAAGGTCGACGTATTCGACGCTCAGCTCCGGGAGCAGATCGATGATTCGGAAGTGCGCGCACAGCTGCGGCGGCAATTGCCAATTAACATTTTTGTTCAGTTACTCGCTGGGCCGCGCGACGCGCGCGGAGGTTTGGTGGGCACCCTGCTGCGGCTGATCGCCTGGATTAGCCTCGTGGTCGGCCCAGTAGCCATGCTGGTTTTCTTCGAATTGCAGTTCCTGCCTTACCGCGACATTTGGATTACCATGTGGCAGCGGCTCGCCGTTGTCCTCGACCTTCTAATTCTCTGGATTCTCTGGCCTGCGATCGTGCATGGCGGAACGGCCCAATCGGGCTGGCGGCGCTTGGGATGGGGCACCGCCTCGATCATGGCCTGCATCAGTGTCGTGTCGATCCTTCTGGTCTTCGCCATCGCGACCACCAGCGATGAGTGGTTGCAAAGAAAGCTTTCATGGTTTCCGCTCCGTGCGGTCCGTGAACTGCTCGTCGCTGGAGAGGTTGACCGTATTGCACAGAGGCCGAAAAGCCTCTGGTCGAATCGCTTGGTTCTACCCGGCCTCGACGTGATCGACCACGCAAAGTTCGATACTGAGGACAAGATCAAAGCCGCCCCTAAAATGGCCTCACTCCGCGGGCGCGAACTCCGAGGTGCGGTGTTAATCGCTGCTAACCTGCAGAAGGTAGATTTCGCAGGCGCGAACCTTGAGGGCGCATCTTTCTTCTACGCGAACCTCCAGGGCGCGGATCTCAGCGACGCAAAGCTTCGGGGCGCGTGGCTCCTCAACGCGAACCTCCAGGGTGCGGATCTCAGCGACGCAACGCTTCAGGGCGCAGTTCTCAGCCGCGCGATCCTTCAGGGCGCCGATCTCAGCCGCGCGAACCTCCAGGGCGCGGATCTCGGCTACGCAAAGCTTCAGAGCGCGGGTCTCGTCGCCGCAAACCTTCAGGGCACGCGTCTCGACGCTGCGAACCTTCA
>Ga0306920_100004906_pt1 | contig 17195 bp, 16 predicted proteins | sample flu12Cox44000170_FD_204666 | JGI IMG/M metagenome (GOLD analysis project Ga0306920, IMG submission 204666) | Lab enrichment of tropical soil microbial communities from Luquillo Experimental Forest, Puerto Rico - flux4day.12C.oxic.44.000.170 (v2)... | ecosystem: Environmental > Terrestrial >... | reverse complement strand
CTGTGACGCAAACACTATGCCACCGGACAACAAATCTCTTATCTGTCGCTTTATCAGCGGTTTATCGTGCACTTCGCTTGATCAGGGCTTTTCCGGATGCCTTCGCAATTTGACAAAAATCTCCCTTTTCGCGGTAAATTTTCCCGCTCCTCCTTGCAACGCGGTGGCGTTCTTTTCCGCCCGCAAACGCGCCTCCTTCGAGAGAACTCGCTTGCGACTTTAGGGTGACCCGACTCACGGACGTTCTGTTTAGCCGTCATCACAATCTTTCTCCATTTCCCGGAAAAGAGCTCTATGGCGACTGCACGTTCTCTCCACCGCGACACGTTAAGGTTTCTCCCCTCCGACGCCGCACGCCAGACCGCGGCGGAGGTTTTGCCGATCGATACGACTTGCAAATGTTGATTCAATCCGCCAGAAGCGCAGCTCGCGCGCCGCTTTCCGCCGATGCCCAAACCATTCGTCCGAACTGCCGGATTGCTCTTGTCGCAGGCGCAGGCCGGACCAGGAAACCGACGGGCGGCAGAGCCCATGTGCTCGAAGCCGAATCTCTCCTCTCGGACTCTCTGCGCAATTCCGCCTCCTTTTCTCTCCGGCAGAAAGTCCCTCGACGATCAGTCCCGAGAGAATCAGCGCATCCTTGCCTTTATGGGCCAGCTCAGCCAAGTCGGTGAGACCGGTTCCACACCGCGGCATCCGAAAGGTCTTTCTACGTGTGTTGTCACGGTCACGGCGAAAAGCCTCACCTGCTCGGCTGGCGCTTCATCGACGAGCGGCGCGCTGTCAACCTGGAACCCAACTGCCGCTGGGCTCGCAGCAAGGCTGACGTCCGCGGTGGGACGGACGCCTTCGAAGTCATCGGAAGGCTAAATTCGCTCCTGAACGCGAATGCTAGCCGTAGGGAAGAACCTGGCCCTGTGAAAACTTAGCCGTTTAAGTGCATGAATAAAAGGGCCTTAACGCAGCGATCCACAGGGCGGCGCCTGCTCTCATCCAACCCCTTGCATTAGGACTGTAATCACAGACTCTGTGTGATAACCTCTGCTGGCGTGCTCGGAAACTCGGGACGGCTTCCTTGCTCTCCGGGTTACCCTGCTTTACGCCGCCTGGCTCTCTGATCAACTTCAGTCCCGGAGGTTGAGGACATGGCAAGGGAAGATGATGGGAGCGTCCCGAGAAGGAACGCGCCCATGAACAGGGATATGACGCTGGACGTCGTCATGGACAAGGCAGCAGCCGTCGAGGCTCTCGCCGAACTCTATGAGCTCCTCGAAGAATACGCCCCCGTGTGGTACAGCGAGGATCTGCATCATCGCGCAGAAGCCGCGCTGCGCGTCCTCCGCGACTCCAACGAATAGCCTCATCCTGTCCTGACGCAAAGGACTCCAGGCGGTCCGCACCACGGCGACCCTTTTTCCTACTGCGATTTTCGAATTTCATCGGCGCGGCGATTCGTTTTTTGAAATCGCCGCGGATCGGCAGCGCTAGTTTCCTTCCGCCACGTCGTGCGTGCTCGGTACGGTCGGGATCTCTTCCACCCTGGCGTGGGCTGTTTGGCGGGAGGGAGCGGCGCGTGTCGGTTTCGCATTTGACCTTGCGTTTGGCGCTTTTGCTTTGCTCGTTTTCTGAGGGTTTGTACGCGGTGCTGCGCTTAGCGGGTACGGTTTTGGCTGATACAGGTCGCGCAGAATCTTGTTCACGTAAGCGATCGTCTCCGGGTAAGGAGGAATTCCGTGATACTGCTGCACACGCTCCGGACCCGCATTGTAAGCGGCTAAAGCAATCGGCAAGTCGTTGTTGTACCGGCCCAGCAGTGCGCTCAAATATCGTGTTCCGCCCTCCAGATTCTCCACCGGGTCAAACGGATTCTTCACGCCCATCTCGGACGCCGTTTGCGGCATCAACTGCATCAGTCCTTGCGCCCCCTTTCCCGATCGCGCATCGGGATTAAATCCGCTCTCGGCCCGCACCACGCTGCGTACCAGTTCCGGCGACAAATTGTTGTGATAACTTGCCGCGCTCAGCGCTTCGTCCAGATCGACCGCTTGCCTGCCGGGCTTTGGCGCGACTTCCGGCGAAAGCGCCGTCGGCGCCACGCTGTCCCGTTCGATCTCCATAATCTCCTCGGTCGGCACATCCACGAAGCTGTCCTGCGAATCCGACAGGAACAGCCGCGTTATTTCGCCAACCGCCTCATGGCGCACATAGTGGATCGAAAAGCCATTGCGCAAGGTAGCCGTTTCCCCGCCGCGGCACGGAAGGGCGCACACTACCGCGGTTAGCAAAATGAGGACTACGCTGTGACGGACTTTCATGGCTTTGCGTTTACCCGTCTGCTTTCTGCTCCTATATCGCTGATTTAAACTGTCTTATTCGTGGGCCCTGGGGCTCCGGTTCCCGCTCCTTCCGGCTTTTACGACTCATACCATCACTTTTCATGTTTAATTTCTCCCGTCTTTGCGCTTTCGCAAATACCTGTCCAAAAAGCCACGCTATACATGCCAATGGAATCCGCAAGAAAGACGGAAATGAGACGACCGATTCTCTTGCTTTGTGACTTAGCGAAAGTCCCCGAACGCGTGAAAGCCACTCGCCTCGTCGGCCGCTTTCTCCGTGTCTCTCCTATCGCTCGCACCAGCGATTTCCGTGTTTCCCTCCGCTCTTTTCTGGCCATCGTTCTTTCCTTCGCGATTGCCGTGCCCGTCTATGCCAACAACAAGGCGGAAAGTCTCTACAAAGCCGGAGGCAAGGCCGAACAGCAGAACCGATACGACGAAGCCTACGATGATTACTCGCAGGCTCTCGCGCTCGAACCCAAGAATCCCAAGTTCATGGCGGCCACCTCGCGCATGCGTTTCTTCGCCTCCATTCAGCATGCCCGCAATGGCGTGATGCTTCGCGACGCCGGCAAATTGACGGAATCCGAGGCCGAATTCAATAAAGCTCTTCAAATCGATCCCACCAATTTGATCGCTGCGATGGAAGCCAAGAAAACTTCCGACATGATCAAGGATCAGGCCAAGAAGGCTGAGCCGAAAGCTCCTCCGGTCCAGAATCAGCTCGAGAAAATGGCCGATTCCGCGGCGGGTCCCGTGGATTTCCAACCGACCACCAACACCCCGATGAACATGCGCCTCACCGCTCCCGCGGACCAGGCCTACAAAATCATCGGAAAATTGTCGGGAATCAACGTTCTCTTCGATCCCGATTTCAAGCCTCAGAAGGTCAACGTGGAGTTGAACGACGTCGGCGCGCGCGCTGCTCTCGAGATGCTGGCGCTGGAGTCCAAGACTTTCTGGCAGCCGATTTCTTCCAACACCATCATCGTGGCTCAGGACACCGCCGCCAAGCGCAAGGAATACGAGCACCAGGTGATGCGCATGTTTTTTATGCACAACGTTTCCTCGTCAGCGGAACTGCAGGAAGCCGCCAAAACCGTGGGCTCCATCCTTGACCTTCAGCGTGTGCAGCTTATCCCCGCGCAAAACGCCATGATTTTTCGCGGCACCATGGATCAGTTGATCCTCGCGCAAAAGCTTATCGAGGACATGGATAAACCCAAGCCCGAAGTGATGATTGAAATCGCCGTGCTTGAAGTAGACAAAAACAAGCTCAAGACTCTCGGCGTCAATCCCCCCACTTCGATCAGCGTTTCGGTCTCTCCGATCGGCACCACCAACACCGGCACCACCACCGGCTCAGGTGGCTCCGGTGGCGCCGGTGGCGGCGGCTCTACGTTCTCGATTAACCAGTTCGCGAAACTCACCGGCGACAACGTCTACGTCACCGTCCCCGGCGCGAGTGCCGCTTTCCTCATGAGTGACAGCGCCACCAAGGTTCTTCAGAACCCCAGCGTTCGCGCCATGGACAACGAAAAGGCCACTCTGAAAATTGGCGACCGCGTTCCGGTGGCGACCGGCTCTTTCGCTCCGGGCAGTGTCGGCGGCATTAGCCCGCTGGTCAGCACGCAGTTCCAATATCTGGACATCGGCGTCAACGTCGATATCACTCCCCACATTCATTCCGACAAGGAAGTCACTCTCAAGATGTCGCTCGAAATCTCTTCGGTCACCGGCCAACAGAACATCGGCGGCATCACCCAACCCGTCATTGGCCAGCGTCGCATCGATCAGCAGGCGCGCCTGGGCGACGGGGAAGTCAATCTGATCGCGGGAATCCTTGAGGACACCGAGACGCAGTCTCTCGCGGGCTGGCCGTACATCTCGAAACTCCCCATCTTGCGCTACTTCTTCGCTCAGGAAGATCGCGAGCGCCAGCAGAACGAAATCGTCTTCGCGATTACCCCACACATCGTGCGCGCCCAGGAAGTCACCGAACAAAATCTTCGCCTGATCGATGTTGGCACGGCGACCACAACGGGTATTCGCCGAACGCAGGACTCCGGTACCGACGCCCAAGGCAAGCCCGCGGGGGATACGTCAGGTGCGAATCGCAAGAGTTCCCCCACCCCGGCCTCCGCTCCTGTGGCTCGCGCTACCAAGCCGCCCGTCAACCCGGCTGCCCCTCCTCCCCAACCGCAATCCCAAACGACGAATACCTCCCCGCCGAGATAACGCTACTTGTTTTGCGTTCTACTGCCTTAAGGTATTCATCGCCCTTGCTGTGTTTTCAGCTAACATCCCGTCCTTGTTGAGTTTACCTTGTTAGTTTTGCTGGTGTGGAGAAAGTTCCGGCACAAATGTGCCCGAACTGAGAAGCGTCGTTCACTCTCGCTTAACCTGTAAACACCGTGTACAGTGATGAAAATCACAAGTTTACAGTCTTTTTACCCCTGTTTTTACATTGGCATCCCATTTGCTCCCGCTCATACCCATGCGACGGTTTCGTGTTCGGCCGTCACACGTTGTTACTCCTTCCAATCGTTTGGGCGAGTGCTGTTGGCAACTTGATACTTGTTGAGCGGACCGAAAGGTCTGATGAGAACAGAGTAGCGTTCTCATAACCGCGGTGGTGTGTTGTTGGCCATGTCTGGGCAATGCTTGGTGGAAGCATAGATGGAGGACCCGAGTGAGTTCGATGCTACAGAGTCAGTGGAACGACCTATCCGTCCGCAGAATCGTTGATCGCGTCGACCGCGACGGCGCTGTTCAGCAGCGGGCTGACTGGATTCAGAGAATCCCCATTTTCGCGAACCTCAGTGCGGTCGATTCGAACGCCATCCTGTCGGCCGCCCACGAAAAAGAATTCGGCCGCCGGCAAACCATCTTTGTCGAAGGCGCGCCGTGCCGTCAGGTCCTGCTTCTGCTTACCGGTTGCGTCAAGACCACGCAACTCGGACCTACGGGTTGCGAGGTTATCCTTCGCCTCAACGGTCCTGGTGAGTTGATCGGCGCCGTCGAATCCTACCTCGGCAATAACAACCTCGTCACCGCGCGTACTACCCAGACCACCACCGCCTTGGTGTGGGAGGCTTCCACCTTTGAAGCGGTCTCCGACCGGTTCCCCGTGTTGCGCCGCAATACCGCGCGCTTGCTCGGATTTCGTTTGCAGGAACTCGAAGAGCGGTTCCGCGAAATCTCCACGCAGAAGGTTGCGCCCCGCCTGAGCCAGCAGCTTATCCGCCTTTCGAACCAGTTGCGCCAGCATTCGCAAGGTGTGCTCGAGATCGGCCTCTCCCGCGAGGAATTGGCTCAATTGACCGGCACCACCCTCTTCACCGTGAGCCGCTTGCTCTGCCAGTGGGAACGCCAGGGAATTGTCAGCACGCGCCGCGAAGCCGTCGTGGTTCGCAACCTCAAAGCGCTGATGGAAATGTCCGAAGCCGGATAAATTCCGGAAGGAGCATTCATGCGCTCGGTGAAGACCCAGCCGGAACTCTTCCCGAATACGATGGTTGGTTTTGGGGCGTTACGGCGCGGCATGCTTTCGAGCATGCACAATCAGCCCTGATGCTGGTAGTTCTAGTCCCGACTCTGCCGCTCAGGACTTGCTAAAAAGCAAAGACAGTAGCTCCCCTGTTGCTATTGTCTAGTGGGGTTTTGCAGCCTTCTTTCGGATTGCTTTGTTCGTGTGATGAGAACACGCCGAGGCCGGTAGGGACCAATGATGGAGCCACTCAATCTGGGATCGCAAAATCATGGCTCCCGACCGCGCAAACTGCCCCTGCTGCTCCTTGCGGGTCTCGCCTTGCTCGCTCTTCCCGTCCTGGCCCAGAGTCAATCTGAGCTGGAATCCGCGGCCCGAGCCAGAGTTCCCAAAGCACCGAATACTGCCTGGAGTATGAGCGGTTCCGAGAGTCAGGGCTCGACCCAACCGCGCGTTCTTTTCGAGGACGGCCAGCTTACCATTAACGCTTCCAATGCCACCTTGGCCGACGTGCTCTACGCCCTGCGTGCCTGCACCGGAGCCGACATCGACCTTCCTTCCGCTGCTGGTTCGGAACGGGTCACCGCTCAATTGGGACCTGGCCCGGCGCGCAAAGTCTTGTCGGACCTTCTGACCTGGTCCAGTTTCGATTACGTAATTCAAGCGTCCGACAGCGATCCTCTCTCGATCCAAAGCGTAACGCTCATGATTCGCACCAAGAGTGCTTCCACCGCGGTTGCTGGGCCTCCAGGACGGCCCGCTACAGCCTCTGCGCGGCCGGGGCCGGTGGTCGAGCCGTCGGTGCCTGCTGCCCCGCCCGTCGATCTTCCCGAGGTCGATAAGCCGGTAGACACGCCGCCAGCGGCCCCGAGTGCCGATAACTCCGCACCGTTGTCCCCGAGTTCTCCGTCCCAGCCCCGGCCTGCCGACATGAGTCCGGCGGGCTCCGGTGGCGCGAAATCACCCGCCGATATGATTCAGGAATTGCAGCAGATGTATCAGCAGCGTCGCACGCTGCAAGAGCAGCAAAACCGCGGCGCTGTACCTCCTCAGGGTTCGTCGCAGTAGGTTCCGCGCCAGTCCAGGTCCTCCCGTTTTGTTCTTGGCATTTCCCTTACTTCTATCGTTAACTTGTGGCGTGGAATCTCGCTCACCCACGCTTCCGAGGGTTACTCCGTTGCGTTTGCGCCAGGAGAATCGACATGAGAGCCAATCGCCTCCGCAAGATCATCGCCGTTTTCCCCGCGTTTCTCCTTCTACCGAGCTCCGTGTTTGCCCAGGGAGCTAAAGCCCACTGGACCTACACCGGAGCGGACGGCCCCGCCGATTGGGGCAAGCTGGATCCCGCCTTTTCTTCCTGCTCGGCCGGTCACAGGCAATCTCCCATCGACATGAAAGGTGCAAAGAAAGCCGACCTCCCCGCCTTGCGGTTCAGCTACAACGCAGTGCCATTGAACATCATCGACAACGGTCACACCATCCAGATTAATTACGCCCCCGGCAGCACGCTTACCGTCGGAGACAAAACCTACACACTCAAACAATTTCATTTTCACCATCCGAGCGAAGAACACATCAACGGTCATGGCTACGACATGGTTGCCCATCTGGTCCACGCGGATGAGCAGGGTCACCTCGCCGTGGTCGCCGTCCTGCTCAAGAAAGGCTCTTCGAATGCCCTCATCGAAACCCTTTGGAAGAACTTACCCTCTGACAAGGAAAAAGCCCTGGAGATTCCCGGGGTAACGGTTAACGTGAAGGACCTGCTCCCGGCCCATCACGCCTACTACACCTTTGCCGGTTCTCTCACCACGCCGCCCTGCTCGGAAGGCGTCACCTGGTACGTATTGAAAGAACCGACTGCGCTTTCTAACGAACAAATCGCGGACTTCGCGAAAATCTATCCGCTCAACGCTCGTCCCATTCAACCTACGAACGGCCGCGAATTGCTTGAATCCAAGTAACCTTACGTGATGCGGATCCTCCTTGCCGATGATCAGAGCGACTTTCGCTTGCTGACCAAAGAGCATCTCGAATCGAGCGGCCACCAGGTGCTTGCGGTCGCGAGTGGCGCTGACGCGCTCACCGCCTTTGCCAAGGAGTTCTTCGACGTTATCCTCCTCGACGAAGAAATGCCCGGAATGACCGGCACCGAGGCGCTCCAGAAAATTCGGGCCCGGCAGAGGCCCTCGCGTCCCGCTGTGGTCATCGCATTAACCGGCTACAACACCGACACGGACAGGCAACGGCTCCTCGAAGCCGGCTTTAACGCCGTTCTCGGAAAGCCTTTTCGTTTCGATGTACTGGAAGCCATTCTCAATGATTTCGCAGCCGGTGCATTCCCGGCCGCAACTCCTCCTGCTCCTCCGGCCCTCGCCGATTCCGTTGCACCCCTCGCCCGTGTCGGCGGTGACCAGGAACTGCTCGCGCGCATGGCTCGCACGTTCCTGGAAGACTTGCCTCCGCGCTTCGCCGAAATGCGAAAGTCCATCCGCCGAAAGGACGGCGAGAAACTCGCCTCGGGTGCTCACGCCCTGCAAGGTTCGCTCGGCCTGTTCGGGGCGGACGAGGCCGCGGCACGATGCCGGGAATTGCAGGAGTTCGGCAGGAATGGTAATTTTGCGGACGCTTCGCGCACTCTTGCCAACCTCAAAGAAGCAATTGCCGAGTTGGAAGCGAATCTGAGAGGATACGCGGTAAACAAGCGCGCCACGGAATCGGAGGACCCGCCCAGAACGAAACAGCGTTTCCCGGGTTCCAAACGGAAGCGGCCGTAGGCCTGTCTTCCCCTGCGGCCGGTGGTGCACCTTCAGGAGCAAGTATTTTCATGACGAAAATCCTGGTCACCGACGACGACGCGACCACCCGTCTGATGGTCAGCGGGGTTTTGAAAAAGGCCGGCTTCTCCGTTTCCACTGCCTCCGACGGGCTCGCCGCTCTCCGCGCCGTTCAGCGCAAGAAGTTTGACCTCGTATTTCTCGACATCTGGATGCCGAAAATGACCGGCCTCGGTCTCCTCGGCCGTCTCCACGGCGAAAAGCACATCCCCAAAATCGTCGTCATGACCTCCGACCAAACCTCGGACACCTTGCTCGACGCCCTTCGCGGCCGCGTGTATCAGTATTTAAAGAAGCCGCTCGACGCCACAACCATTCTCACCACGGTAGAAAGCGCACTCTCCACCAGTCCGGAAATTCCCGCTATCGAGGTCACTTCCGCCAATTCGCATTGGGTCGAATTGATGGTTCCCTGCGAACGATCTGTGGTCGGCCGCGTGCAAAGCTTCCTGATGCATCTGGAAGTGGACCTGCCCCCGGAGGTCATCGAAAAGGTCGGCTATGCCTTCCGCGAACTTCTCAACAACGCCATCGAGTGGGGAGGCCATCTCGATCCCAACCTCAAGGTTCGTGTCTCCTACATTCGCACCAAGCACATGCTGATGTACCGCCTCGACGATCCGGGCCAGGGTTTTAAGCTCGAAGAGCTCAAGCACGCCGCCATCAACAATCCGCAGGACAATCCCATGGCGCACATGCAGGAAAGGGAAGCGCGCGGCATGCGCCCCGGCGGCCTCGGCTTGATGCTCACGCAACAACTCGTCGACGAGTTGGTTTACAACGAAAAGCGCAACTCCGTCGTCCTCATCAAATACCTTTAGGTTGCGGTCGCCGGCCTCTGAGGCTATTCTCGGCGTCCTCTTCAGTGATACAACATTTTGATGATTCTGCATGGTTCGATTCGCATTTTCGTTTTCTTTGATGTCGGCGAAGCTTTCGCACTCGACAAACTCCGTACCCTTCTGGATCCCCACGGCAAACCCACGCAGCCCGATTTCCCACGACGCACTCCCGAATACGTCCGGTTCGAAAATCCTCCCATTACGGAGTCGAGTGAGCCTCTCACGTTACCGAGCGGCGAGGCCGTGGTTTGCTCCATAAAGTATTACGAGTACGCCATTGTGGAGGTGCAGCTCGAAGTCCCCTTTCAGGGCAATTGGGACACGTTGATGGCGCAAACCGCCCGCTGGATGGATGCTCCCGACATCGAACCGGAAAGCCGCGCCGTCGTCACGCGCCATTTGCAAAAAGTCTCCACGGCAATCATCCGGCCGCGCGAAGAGTGGCTCGAGGAGAATTACCTAGTGGTTGACTTGCACCAGGTCGACGACGAGACGGGTACCCCGGTGACCGCCGATCGCATCCTGGGCACTCATGGCGAACAGATCGGCCAACTCTTGCGCGGCGAACAGGCACCCCTGGCGCGCTCCACGAACGATCGGGTTCTCCAGGGCAGCCTTTCCTACTACGCTACCGACTTATTGGTTGTGGGGTTTAACGCCGCGCTGGTCTACGATCGTCCGGAGGAGGCTGCGCGCACCATCCAAATCCTCGAATACGCGCGCATGCAGCTTCTCGAGTTTCGCTATTACGATAATTTCATGACTCGCGTGCTGGCCGACGTGTACAACAATCTCGACCGCAAGCAGAACGTCCTGCTCTCGCGCTGGACCTTGCCCCGCGAAGCCAACCGTCTGAACACCATCCGTTTAGATGTTATGGAACTGACCGAACGCGTCGACAACGCCATCAAGTTCGTTAGCGACAGTTTCTACGCTCTCGCCTACCGCACCGCGGCCACCCGTGCGGGCGTTCCCGAGTACCGCGACCTCGTCGAGCAGAAGCTTGCCACCGCAGGCGAACTCTACAACTTCATGATGGCGCAGTTCAACGAAGCCCGCCTATTCCTGCTCGAAGCCGCTATAGCCATCCTTTGCTTTCTCGACGTCCTGCTCCTGTTTCGCTGGCATTAGACGGACGAAGGTTGCGAGTCGTCCACCGGTTGCGCTCGTGGCCGCCGGAGCCCTCCTCAAAGGAGAAGTAAAACGGCGACCCAACTGGAATGTTCATAGTAAAAAGAGATAACCATAAAGTAAATATACGACGTCGTGGGAGACCGGGATCGCCACCTTTTTCTCCACGGTAGTTGGGTATTTTCCTGAATTCCGGTCCTTTCCTTGGTTGGGGCGAATCCTCCGCGCGGTTTGCGGCATCCTTATGCTCTGTGCTTCCCCATGTGTGACCCATGATCCCGAGATCGACGAAAAACTGGGGCCATCGCCCCTGGACGGTAAATTTCCGTGCCACCCGGCAGTGCCTTCCCGCAACGGTGGATTTTGCCGTGGTGGGCGGGGGTTTTACCGGTTTGGCTGCCGCGGCGTCGCTCGGAACCCTCGATCGCTCGAAGTCCGTCGCTTTGTTTGAGGCCGGCGCGCTCGGCGAAGGTTCGAGCGGCCATACGGGTGGCGTGGCCTTGGCGGAAACCGCCGCAGGCGACCTGCCCGGACTCGGCGACGTTCTGGCCGGATATACGCGCATCACCAGACAACTTGAGATCCACGGCGATCTGGTCCTCCCCGGCTGTTACGAACTCGCTCGTGCCAATCCGTTGCCCACCTCGCCGATTCACTGGAAGGATTCGGGCGACCTTTGCGCAACCCAGGAAGTCCCCGGCGGTACCGTGGATCCGGGCAAAACCGTCAGCGGACTCGCCCGCGCCGCCGAACGCTGCGGGGCCCTGCTTTTCGAGGACACCGCCGTCGAAGAAGTTTTTTTCCGAACGGAAATCGAGTTGCAAACAGCCGCAGGCGCCGTCCATGCAAAAAAAGTGCTCTTCGCCACCAACGCCTATTCCACCGAACTCACCGGCTTGGAGAATTCCGTACAGACCGCGTTCACTACCGCGGTGTTGACCGCTCCGCTCACCGATTCTGAAATTGCGCATATCGGTCTGGCCGAACGTAAGCCGTTTTACACCGTCGATCTTCCCTATCTCTGGGGCAGACTTCTCGGAAACGGCGTCATATTCGGTGCGGGCCTCATTTTCTTCGAAGACTGGCGAGAACTGAACTCGCTCGACATTTCCCAAGGCGAAGCGCCAGAGGTCTTTTCGCGCTTGGAGCGCCGCGTGCGCCGTTTGGCCAAGCCGCTCGAAAAGGTCGAGTTCACCCATCGCTGGGGTGGTCCCATTGCCATCTCCGAGGATTGGAAGCCGGTCTTCCGTACCCACCCCAAAAGCAGGAATGCCATGGTCCTGGGAGGCTTTTCGGGACACGGCGTGGTCCTTTCTGTCTATCTGGGTGCCTGGGCTGCCGAGGTGTTCCTCGACCGCCGCGCTCTTCCCGAGTGGGGCTGAACGAAGAGGTTAGTGCGCAACCTCCGGGAGACTCTTCAACAAGGCCGAGACTCCGTTCCAGATAATTTGTACCCCGATGCACACGATCAAAAACGAGGAAAGCCGCATGATCACGTTCATGGCCGTCTCGCCGAGCGCGCGCGCCAGGCGGTCCGCGAACGCGTAACACAAGTAAACGCTTGCGGCGATGAGCACGGAACCCATCACGGCGCCGGTAATCGGATAAATGAAATGGTGGCCGGCGTGTGGTTCATTCGCGCCGAGGGTGATCGCGACCGAGATGGAGCCCGGACCTACGGTAAGCGGCAGCGTCAGCGGATAAAATGCTTGCCGCGAGAGGTCTTCCACGTTCACGGTGCGGTGCACCTCGCTCTTCGTGCGGTCTTCATCCTTCTGCTTCAGCATCGCCCAGCCCGTAGACACCAGCACGAGCCCGCCGCCTACCTGCACGACCGGCAAGGAAATCCCGAAAAACGTCAGAATATGCGTGCCGATGAAATACGAGACCACCAGCAATACGATGCTGTTTAACGCGATGCGCCGCGACAGGATCTTCCGCTCTTCCGCCGAGTAGTAATGGGTCAGCGACAAAAATAAGGGCGCGCTTCCCAGCGGATTCACAATGGGGAACAATGCCGTCAAAATCAGCAGTGTGGATTTGATCAGTGGTCCCATAGGCGAGTCGCGACAGTATACCCGACCCGTTTACGCGAACCTACTCATGGTGGTGAGACGAGTTTTGCCGTGGTGATGGCCTGGCCCACGTGGCGTTGCGTGTGTTCGGCAACATGAACCAGCAGACCGCCCAGCGTCGATGGAAGTTGCTTCTTACCGACAACCCGAGGAGCGTCCAGAGTGGACGACGCGAGGGCCTTAACGCGCTCCATGCCCCGCGTCAGCGCATTCTCCAATTCGGCGAAGATTTCGTGGTGCGTGCTCACCGCATGCACTTCTGACTCGAGCGCGTGCAATTGGGCTTCGGTGAGTTGCGTACCCTCCGCATAGGTGAGCAAACGATCCAGGCTGCGCGCGATATGGCGCAGCTGAAACGCCACGGAAGCGAGCTGGTTTGGCCGCGAGCGCAACTGCTCGTCGGAGAGGGAGTGGCACCACTTCCACAAATCCTCCTTCGCTAATTCGAGTGCGTGCACCACGGCCCTCGGTACCGCCGGCAAATCACCGAGCGTTCCGCGCAGCCAGGGCTCCGGGGTGTGGGCAGCCGTACTCACGATTTCTCCAATCCCGCGATGCCACGTCCGAATTGACAGGCAAGTTGGCAGACCATAGCATGGGAAAACTCATGCACCATTGCAAGGGGAACTTCAGGGTAGAGGATCGTTGGCAATGAGAAAAGTGTTCGGTGCTCCACGAATGGCATGTGCCGCGGTGTTTTTGGCCGCGGCTCTCGCGATCGCCGCGCCCACGACCACGACGACGCAAGTCGCGTCCGTCGATCCGCAACGCTACCTCAACGACGTCAAACTCCTCACCGAACCGAAAATGGAAGGGCGCGGGGACGGCAGCAAGGGCCTGGCCCGTGCCGAGCATGTGCTGGAAGCGCGCTACAAGAGCCTCGGGCTCGAACCCGCCGGAAGCCACGGTTACTTTCAGCCCTTTGCCGTGACCACTGGCGCGAAGCTGAAAGGGAAGAACCGACTGGTCTTCGAGAATGGCAAAAACAATACCGATTTGAAGCTCGAACGGGATTACGTGCCCCTCAGTTTCTCCCGTTCCGCGGTGGAAGCCGCGCCGCTGGTCTTTGCCGGCTTCGGCATTACCGCGCCGGAGTTTGATTACGACGACTACGCCGGCATGGAGGTCAAGGACAAATTCGTGGTGGTTTTACGCTATGAGCCCAAAGGTTTCGTGGCAAAAACCATGAGCGCAAGCCTGACCCGCCATGCAGGAGTCGTCACCAAGGCCATCAATGCGCGGAATCACGGCGCGAAAGGTGTGATTTTGGTGAACGGCCAGCTCAATGAGGGCGAGGAAGACGTGCTGACGCGTTTCGGAAGCGTCAGCGGGCCGGAGGATGTCGGGATTCTGCTGGTGCAAGTGAAAAATGCCGCCGCCGACGAATGGTTTCGCGCCGCGGGCAAGTCTTTGCAACAGGTGCAGGTCGCCATCAACACCACCACAAAACCGGCTTCCTTCGCGTTCCCCGATTCCATGCAGGTGAGCCTTGCGGTAGCCATCGAAAATACGCGCACCACAGTCAACAATGTGCTTGCCTATATGCCCGGCAAAACCGACGAGTACGTTGTTCTCGGCGCGCACTACGATCATTTGGGCCGTGGCACTTTCGATTCTCTCGCGCCTTCGCAGATCGGGCAGATTCATCCCGGGGCCGACGACAACGCGTCCGGCACCGCCGGATTGCTGGAGCTCGCGAGGGTCTTGTCGCCGCTCAAGGGTCAACTCGATCGCGGGATTCTGTTTGCATCGTTCGCGGGTGAAGAATTGGGGCTGCTCGGCTCGGCGGCGTGGGTAAAGGATCCCACCAAACCTCTCGACAAGGCCGTCGCCATGCTCAATATGGACATGATCGGCCGCATCCGGGACAACAAGGTGTATGTCGGCGGCGTGGGCACGGGATCCGATTTCCAGAAAATACTCGAGCAGGCGCGCGGCGATTCTCCGCTGAAATTCGAGATTTCGCCGGGCGGCTATTCCTCGAGCGACCATACCTCGTTCGTGATGAAGCGCATTCCGGTGCTGTTCTTTTTCTCCGGACTGCACTCGGATTACCACAAGCCATCGGATACCTGGGATAAGATCAACTCCGGCTCCGCGGCGATGCTGGTGAACATTGTGGCGCGCGCGGCTGTCGAGCTGGCGTCGGAACCTGGGAAACCCACGTTCGTCGAAGTTATCGAGAATAATCCGCACGCCGGACTGCCCGTCAGCGGTAGCGGCGGTGGCGGATACGGCCCGTACTTTGGCTCCATTCCTGATTTCGGCCAAACCGAGAACGGCGTGAGATTTTCTGATGTGAAGCCGGGTTCTCCTGCGGCAAAAGCCGGCTTAAGAGCGGGTGACGTGCTGATCCAGTTCGCTTCCAAGCCCGTCAAGAACCTCTACGATTTCACGGATGCTCTGCGCAGCAGCAAGGTCGGCGATGTGGTTCCGGTCACCGTGCTGCGCGACGGCAAAGAGCTGAAGGTGGAGGTGAAGCTCGAACAGCGCAAGTGAGGTACGGAAAAACCAGAAGGCCAAAGGAAATTCATCCGGGGTGATCGTGAAAACCAGTAAAGGCGTGAGGTGTTGGTTCCTAGCTCTGGTCGTTATCGTCGAAATCTCTTTTTCGAAACCGCTTCAGGCGCAGGCGCAGGCGCAGGCGCAGGCGGCGGATTCGCTGCTGCTTCCGGAAGAGCGAAAACACCTCAAGAACGTCCGCCAGCTGACCTTCGGCGGGCAGAATGCCGAGGCGTACTTTTCAGCCGACGACCAACAGCTGATCTTCCAGCATCAGGGCGAAGGCGTGCCCTGCGATCAGATCTATACGATTCCGGTGGACACGCCGGACGGCAAGCCGGCAACTCCCAGGCTGGTTAGCACCGGGAAAGGCCGAACGACCTGCAGCTATTTTTTCCCCTCAGGCGACCGCATTCTTTTTTCTTCAACGCACGCCACGAGCCCAGAGTGCCCGCCGAAGCCCGACTATTCCCACGGATACGTTTGGCCGATTTATAGTTCCTACCAGATTTACGTCGCCAAGCTGGACGGCTCGGCTCTGGAGGGGTTATCTCCTGCGCGAGGCTACAACGCGGAATCCACCATTACCCGCGACGGCAAGCACATTGTTTTTACCTCCACGCGAAACGGCGACCTGGACATCTACACCATGGATGCCGATGGCGGCAATGTGAAGCAGCTTACGAATGAACTGGGCTACGATGGCGGCCCCTTCTGGTCGTACGACGGCACGAAGATTGTGTATCGCGCGGAACATCCGAAAACTCCGGAAGAAATCAAGGACTACAAAGATTTGTTCGCTGCGGGACTGATCCGTCCCGGGAATCTGGAAATTCGGGTGATGAACGCGGACGGCTCGAACAAGCGTCAGGTTACCCATAACGGCGCGGCAAATTTCGCCCCGTACTGGCTGCCCGACGGGAAGCGCATCATTTTCGCTTCCAATCAAGCGGACCCGCAAAATGGGCGGGACTTCGATCTCTACATTATTAATGAAGATGGCAGCGGCCAGCAGCGCATCACCTATCATCCGGACTTCGATGGCTTCCCCATGTTCTCTTCCGACGGCAAACGCCTCGTGTGGGCCTCCAATCGCAACGGGAAAGCCCCGCACGAAACCAATATTTTCATCGCGGACTGGATAGAATAGGCGCAAAAGGAGCTACGCGAGTGGTCCAAAAACCGAGAGCCCATTCCTCCATTGTCCGGGCGGGTTTGCGCACGGGCGAGTCGGTCCGGGTGCTCATTCCTCACCGTCGCGTGGAAGGGCGGCTGAAGCAGCTGGCCAGAGAGATCCGCCGCGACTTTCCGAAAGACCGTTTGCATTTGATCGGCGTGCTGAAGGGCTGCGTGTTTTTTCTAGCCGATCTAGCCCGCGAACTCGGCGGCGAGGTCTCTTTCGATTTCATGGCTGTGTCCAGCTACGGAAAGGGCACGGACTCCAGCGGCGAAGTGAAGTTGATCAAAGACCTGGACGTGAGGATCGAGGGGAAAACCATCATCGTGGTGGAAGATATTCTCGATACCGGACTCACCCTCAAGTATCTGCTGCGGCTGTTTGAAGAGAGAAAGCCAAAACATCTCCGCGTGGTGGTCTTGCTCGACAAGGTGGAACGGCGCATCGCCGACGTTCGGGCAGACTATATCGGCTTCACCATTCCCAATGAGTTTGTGGTGGGATACGGGCTCGATTTCGACGAACGGTACCGCAATTTGGCGGATGTGTGTGTGTTGCAATTCGACTCGCATGGCAAGACTCGCGTGAAAAAATAAGCGCTTTCCGGGCCCCGGTCCGGTCGATTCCACCTGTTATACTTGAAGGATTCATGGAAGCTGCTGATCCCAATACTGTGACCTCGGAGAGTCCCGAAGTCCTCGCTACACTTGCCGAAATCGGCCAGGAAGTGAACGCGTCTCTGGACCTGGACGAAGTGCTGGCCAAGTCCGCCGCGCTGATCAAGAAACACATCGATTACGAAATG